>Ga0209947_1001065_pt1 | contig 16577 bp, 14 predicted proteins | sample SalPonR2_B_D2_MG_FD_185706 | JGI IMG/M metagenome (GOLD analysis project Ga0209947, IMG submission 185706) | Salt pond soil microbial communities from South San Francisco under conditions of wetland restoration - Salt Pond MetaG R2_B_D2_MG... ... | reverse complement strand
TTACTAATATGATATTTTATTTGGTAAATAATTAAACAAGTGATTAACAAATTTGAATTAAGAAACATAACATTATTTTTAAGCATTTTAATATGCTTTGGTTGTGTAAAAAAAACAATATATTTAGATAGTGACTATCCTAAGAAAACACCTAAGATATATGCTAAAGGAATTATAAATCTTGACGGAAGGCTACAACAAAACTTAACTATTAGTAATCAGGGTAAAGAGCATTATTTTACCATTACCAATTCTGAAGAATGGAGGTATGAAACCATATTAAGAGTAAAAAATCAAGGTAATATCCAGATAGATACACCAAACTTTGTAAAAAATTTTAAATTCACAAACGAAAAGTTTATTGGGGAACCAATGATAGTTCCAAATAATCAGGAACTTTTTTTTGTAGCGGACTTTCCGGCAAAAATATGGTCCACTCAGAGGCTGAGAACTGGAATATGGGACAAGCCCAAACCAGTAAAGAACATTAGTACTACGAAGTCAGATTGGTATCCGAGTTTATCGAAGTCTTTGAATTTATATTTTACCAATGGGACACTATATAGTGCGAAAAGAATTAAGGATAATTACTCGACTTTTGAAAAGGTGAAAGCTACTTTTAATAAACAAGACATAAGAGATATTTGTATATCACCTAATGAAGACTACGTAATATACACAGCCGAAGATTCCTTGGGTTTTGGGAAAAGTGACTTATATATTAGTTTTCATCGAAATGATGGTACGTGGTCAGAAGGTGAAAATTTAGGTGATAGGATCAATACGGAATATCGAGAATTTGCCCCATATATATCACCAGACGAACAATTTCTTTTTTTCTCTAGACGTGATCAATGGCAAAATGCAAAATTCTCTAATATTTATTGGGTTAGCTTAACTGAAATAAAATTGAGTAAATATTAGTATTTAACACCTCATGTAAATGACTTTTAGAATTAAAAAAGCATTACTAGTCAAAATTAAAAACAACTTGGAATAAAATTTTTCGCGTAAATGTTTTGACATTTAAAAAAATGCTCTATTTTTGTAGAGCTTTATCTACTTATATAGCATGAAAAAATTGACAACAGCGGAAGAAGAGTTAATGAAATATTTGTGGGAAATTGGACCATGTTATTTCAGTGATTTAAAAGATAAATATTCAGACCCTAAACCTGCAACCACAACTATTAACACATTAATCAGAAGGTTAATTGACAAGAAGTACATTCGGTATAAGGTAAATGGTAATAGTCGAAAATATTATTCAATTGTAAAAAAAGACAAGTACTTCTCTAATCATGTAAAAAAACTTATCTCAACTTATTTTAACAATTCAGTTGAACAGTTTGCTTCTTTTTTTACGCGTGAATTAGAGATTTCTGATCAAGATTTGAAAAAAATGAAGCAAATGGTAGATGATAAAATAAAATCTGATAGAAATGATTGAATATTTGATAAAATTTATAATTACTTCTGCAATAAGCTATTTTGGGGGTCGATTATTAATAAACTATTCCTTCAATTACAAGGTCAATCGTGTTTGGTTACTATTTTGTCTTTGCTTTTCGGTATTAATTCCATTGTTGAGTTTTGAAATCACTACTAATAGCATTGTAAGTTCAATAAACCTAGAAGAGACAGTTGTTAATGATACTTTGAGTGTTATTAACAACTCATTTAGTGATACTGTTAAAAGTCAGACATCAATAAACACAATATTTGTAATTATATACAGTACAGTTGTATTGTTTTTATTAATAAGATTTAGTAATAATATTAAATCTATTTTAAATAAGCGAAGAGATGCAGATTCAGTTAAATATAATGGGAATGAAGTGTATCTCTTAGATGAGGATGTTAAACCATTTACATTTTTAAAGTTCATATTCATTAGTAAATCAGATTGGCTAAATCACCAAAATAAATGTGAGCTCATAGACCATGAAATTCATCACAAAAATCTTCACCATTCTATAGATATTTTGTTAGTGGAGTTTCTAAAAGTTATTTTTTGGTTTAATCCTGTTTTATACTTCTACAAAATATTAATACAGTCAAATCATGAATATGAAGTTGACCATAAAATCTTATTAAATGGTTTTGATGCTAAATCTTATACCCACATAATCATAGATTACACTTTTAAACCAAAAACAAAATACTACAGCTTATCTAGTGGTTTTTCCCTTTCATTAATTAAAAATAGAATACTTATGATTTCAAAATTCAAAAAAAACAGAACCTCATTTAAACAATCTCTAATTATGTTAAGTTTAGTGACTTTAATGTTCTTATCGACAGCATTTACTCTTGACACTTCCGGTTACTTTGAAGCAGATTCCATTACATACATTCAAAAAGAGCACAAGCTTTATTTAGAAGGTAAAGAGATCATGGTCAACTTCCAAGAAAATGATATTTCGGGAAAAGGAAAATTTTCGTTTTTAGGCGAAATTGACTTTCTGAAAATAAATAATGAAATAATAAAAGCAGACGCCTTAATTCAGATTTCTGGAAAAAAATGTTCCATTAACCAAATCGTTGATAAATCTAAATTGTCGCAGTTAGGCCTTGATGACAATTCACAAGCTTTTGAAATTTTTATTACTGAATAGTGAGAAAAACAATTTTATTTACCGTACTTTTTTCTTGCTGTTTTTTGTGCTACTGTCATGTCAAGGATAGTACATTAATAAAAGGAAAACTGAAATGGGACAGGGAAAACATTTTAGATTTTCCTCCAACTGTAAAAATTATTAATGCTAGAAACAGCATGTTTACAAAAGAATTAATTGTAGACAGTTTAGGACAATTTTCGACTCGTTTACCGAAAGGTAAGTATAGTATTGTTCCTTCTAAAAGTTACCATTGGCAAGGCGAAGAAATAATTAGAATTAATGCACAGAAATCCAGCAAAAAATTTGTGATAAAAAAGCATGATTCAAAAGTAAGTTTAATTCTGAAGCTAAAAACCTTAAAAGAGCCCCATTTAATTGGCTCAAGAGGCATTCTATTCAATTTTAACAATAAGTCAGGAAAGCACATAGATTCTTTTATGGAGACCTACATGGATTACTATCAAGTGCCTGGCGCATCTTTGGCTGTCATAAAAAATAGTGAAATTATTTTTAAAAATTCATATGGCGTAAAGAATGCCAAAACAAACGAAACCGTAAACCAAGGAACCTTATTTGAAGCTGGGTCTATAACTAAAATTGTTTTTGCTTTTGCTGTGATGCGTCTATACGAAAGAGAAGAAATTGATTTGGACAGACCTCTTTATCAGTACTTACCACATACAGAAATTAATGATGATAGATATGAATTAATCACTGCAAGACACGTATTAAGCCATCAAACAGGAATTTCTAATTGGCCAAAGAAAGATAGTAATGGTCAATTTAAACTCAATTTTACTCCAGGAACTAAATATGGTTATTCAGGAAAGGCTTATGAATACTTAAAGGAGGTTATAGAATCGATTACATCAAAAACTATTGATGACATATTAAAAGAAGAAGTGTTAGCTCCTTTGCGGATTAAGAATATGTATTTTAAAGAAAATGAACATATCAAAAAACATGGAGCAAACGGGCATAAGAATAACATTCCTAGTGATATTTTTTTAACGAATAGAACGATGGTTTCTTACACAATGCAAACTACGAGCGAATCGCTAGCAAAGTTTGCTTTGGCCTTATACAATAGAAAAGGATTAAAGAAAACAACTTATGAAGAAATGTTTAAAATACATTCAACAAGAACAGATGGAACGAAGTGGGGTCTAGGGGTAAGAATTCAAGATAGTAAGGATGGTATTACCTATGGGCATAGCGGGAGTACCAATCGTGGATTTATTAGCAATTTAATTTTTTATGATGCTTCGGGCCTAGGTTATGTAATACTTACAAACAGCCAGATGGGTGGCTTCCTCTCATTACCCCTTTTGAATGAGTATCTAATCTTAGGAAAAACCAATTACAGATAGCTTTTATTATTTATTAGGAAGAGGATATTATTTTGAGAAGGAATCCATAAAAGCTATTAAATATTTCAAAACAGCTCTTAAAATTGACAAAGAAAATGTTAAAGTCGAAAAACTACAAGCCAAAATAAATCAAAATACATTCTTCTGATGATGACAAAATTATCCCTGACAATTATTATTATATGCTATCTTTTAATTTCTACTAAGAGCCATGCCCACGAAAACTACTTTAACTACCATTCGAAAATAATTGAATGCGAACAACTAATTGTTGAAGGAAAATACTCTACTGCAATTAATATGTTTGATTCTCTTTTTAACCAGTTTGATTTCTTGTTTTTAAGAGATATTAAAGTTGCTACTGAACTCAGCGCATTTGAAAAAGATTACAATTCAGGGTTGAAGTTCACGAGACTGGGGATTAAGGCTGGTTGGACACTAGAGAATATCAACAAAAATGACAACTTGCGTTCTTTAAAGCAACATCGGGAATGGTCTAAAATAACGTCAGCTTATGATTCCCTTCACCAGATCTACTTATTAAGACTAAACTTTCAGGTAAAAGAACAAGTCCATAAAATGTTCAAAAAAGATCAGAAAAAAGCATTAGGAACATTACTTAGAATAGGACAAAAGTCTAAAAGAAGGTATTCTGAAAAAAAATTTGCACCTCATAGCGAACATCAGTTAAGAGAATTGGAGCAAATTTTAAATGAATATGGTTATCCAGGTGAACGACTTATTGGAAATAGCTTATGGGGCTCAGTGATTTTAAGTCATCATAATTCAATATCAGTGAATTACAATTCGAAAGACACAATATATAATCGATTAAAGCCGAAATTATTAAATGCATTGAAAAAAGGTGAAATATCACCATATGAATTAGCACAAATAGAAGATTGGCGAATTGCGGCTTTAAATGATCATGAACTCACGTCTTATGGATTTATTGGAAAGATTCCCAACAACACTGAACTCAACAAAGTGAATGAAAATCGATCAGAAATCGGTTTAAGAAGTATTGAACTCCGAAACAATCTAATTGATATTGAAAAATCAACAGGACTGAATTTGTATTTACCAAAAGGGTGGCAGAACAGGAAAATAAAAATTGAAGGAAAATAAACAGTTGTAGGATATAAGAGATATATACGTAATTGTTACTTATATACACTAGTTGGCAACAGTTTGAAAAATCATTAAACACTTTTAAAAAAAATTACAATGAAACTCCTAAAAACAAAAATCACAATTTTACTACTATTACTACCAATGATCCTATTGAACGCCCAAGGGGAAATGAAATCTGTTGAGGGATATTCACCTAATATTGGTATGATGGTTTACATGTTGGAAGATTTAAAAGACAGAATTACTCAACAGGTTAAAGATTTAGATCAATTTCAAGTTGATTACATGTATGATTCTAGTGCTAATAGCATAGGAGCGCTTATCATGCATTTGGTATCTACAGAATTTTATTATCAAACCGCGACATTGGAAAATCTAGAATGGACAAAAGATGACTTAACAGAACTAAGTGTTGCAGCTGAGCTTAACAAAAAAGTAAAAAATATGCTTAGAGGCAAGCCGATTAAGCATTATTTAGATTTATGGGATAAAGTCCGTAAAAGAACCTTAAAAGAACTTAAAATTAAAAATGATGATTGGTTTGCTTCAAATATAGAAGATGGACTCAATTACCATTATATATGGTATCATGTTATGGAACATTCTGCTAATCATATGGGGCAAATTGCCACAATAAAGAATAGATTACCCAAATAAAATCAAGATTTGAATAAGAATAAAAGGCAATTGGATTATGGTTTGTGGGATGGAGAAATAAACTGTTGCCAACAATGTTTATTATTCATTGCTGTTTAGTTTTTACTTGCAAAAGTCATAGTGGACTTTCTATCTATTATTTATTTGCTGATTTAGTGCTTAAACCACGCAAAGAAATCATTCACCAATACGTTAGGCAAAATTATAAAAAGCCTCTCGTCCTAAAATAGGTTGACTAAAAATTAAACACTTTTAGAACCCTACGGACACACAAAAGAATGGCACTCGCCGAAAAAAACAGCATCAAAAAGAAGTTTTAATTAAAAACGGGACTTAATAATTAATCACAATTAAAAAACTATAAAAATGATGAAGCTATCTTTTGAAAAAGATCTTAGAAAGTGTAACATTCCAAAGAATACATGTCATTTTTATAAATCTGAACAAATGAATAAACTAGCTTTAATTTTATTATTTATCGCATTAAATGTTACTGATGCTCAAAGTAAAAATATGTTGAAATTTAATTCTAACTATAAGAGTTTAGAGTTATCAAAAGAGAAGGCTTTGACTTTTGATTTAGAGTTAAAAAAAGGAGGTATATATCAGTTCAATTTAAATCAAGAAGGTATAGCCATATATTATACACTAAAGGATAGCAAAGGGAATAATTTATATGAATCAAATTTTCCAGATGATATTATTGGTTTAGAAAAATTTGAGTATAGCCCTAAAAAAAGTCAGCATTTTAGTTTGCTTATTAAAAGATTTGATAATCCCCAAAATACAAATTCTGGCAAGGTATCAATTTATGTTAAATCCTTAAATAAGGAAGAAATAAAAATTAGAAATAAAATTAAAAAAGAACTAGAGCCCGAAAACAAGAAAATAGTTACTTCAATAGATATTGATCATTTTTGGGAGGCATTCAAGCTTTTAAAAACACAAAAATCTAAACAAGACAGTATAAATATAATACAAACGGTTTACCTAGATAGGGCGACTAACGGCCTTCTTGATTTTATGCAAGCTCGAGAATTAACTGCAGAAAAGTACATTAAAGCAATTGCAGAAAACAAATACTTCTATAATTCAATTAAAGAAAATACATTAACTGCCAAAAAAGCAGAACCAATTGTTAGAGATGTTTTTAATAAATTTAGTGAATTGTATGATAATTTTACTCCTTTTAAAGTTTGTTTTGCTATTGGAATCAAAAATACGGGAGGTACGGTAACAAATGAATTTGTATTAATTGGAACTGAAATAACAACTACAATTGGATTAGGAGAATCTTTTAAAGAAGAAGATATTATAGAGAATATAAGAGGAATTGTAGCTCACGAGTGTGTCCATACCCAACAGAAGCCTTTTCAAAGTGAAAAATCAATTAAATGCCCATTATTACATCAATCAATAAAAGAAGGAGCTTGTGATTTTATTGCAGAATTGATTTCTGGAAAATCAAGAAGTAGTTCTTACGGAGAAGAAAATGAAAAAGAATTATGGCTTTCTTTTAAAAATGAACTTTGTAATCAAAATATTGAAAATTGGTTATATAATGGTCACTTAGTTAAAGATAAACCTGCAGATTTGGGATATTATATTGGATATGAAATTGTAAAATCATATTACAACAATTCAGTAAATAAGAAAAAAGCTGTTTCTGATATACTAAATATGGATAATCCAATAGGGTTTCTAAACCAAAGTAACTATGACCGGAAATTTAATTAAATCTTGGTTTTTACCTAAAATACAAAACATGACACTAACAAGACATTTAAATGTCGTTAAAAAAGCACCGCATTCCATATAGCTTTGTTTTTAAAATTTAGTAAAAATGAAAAATTAAACTATTTCTGAAAAACAATTACTTATATGTGATATTTCCTTTGTGGTAACCGAACCGGTCACCTGTAAATCCTAAATATAAAAGAACACAAATTAAAATTAGACAAATTTCTGTAAAAATACTAGTACAAGCGTTTCACGTAGATTTGCTCGTATACTTAAAAATGGCCATCCTTTACTTTCCTACGAGTGAAACAAGGAGGCCTATTATACAACGTTGTTAATAATCACGATTGTAACAACCTGATTTTTTTTTATCATTGTATTAAAACCCCGTTAAATGAAAACACTAACAAAAGGACAGTACTACGGAGTTAGAGATTTGGAAAAATCATTTCATGGGATTCTATTGCCCCAATACAATTACAACTCAATAGACTAATTCTTAATGAAATTAGCTGCAGACTTTATACTAGTCATAGGTATTCTATTGAATGTAATAGCATTAATAGGTTTGCTTCGTTTGGAGCAAAAGAAACTACCGCAACAGCTATTAATTGTTTTTTGGTGTGTAATTCTCAATACTTTGATTTTTTTCTATACAAACCTGCATGAGCTTAAGACATTACGTTTTATCACTAATTTTTTTCAGGATGGCGCCCGATTTTTAACACCTCCCCTAATATTTCTTTATATAAAATCAATTTTTAGAAATAAACAAGACTTGCTTAAAAAGAGCTTAATTCATTTTGTTCCTTTTATCATCTATTTTACATTTTACACGGTTCCTAGTTCTTTCGATTTACAATATGCCACATTCATTGATGGACATATCAGAGCCCTAATAAAAGATGTGTATGGAATTGTATATTTTAGCATTTCAATAAAGCTTTTCTATGGGTTTAGTAAAACTATGAAGCAGAATTACTCAACATTTAAAGAAAAAGACTTTCTATGGATAGAGAAGTTTCTGATTTGCTTTCTACTTGTTTTTCTATTTGGCTTTATTCTAAATGCCAGTGAATTTTTATTTGGATACGATGTTTCTTGGGATGCTTATGTCACCATATCTTTTATGATAGTAGCTATGGCATACCTCGGACATTATGGAATTACGCAATCCGAAATTTTCTTACCTGATTTCTTAACTCAAGAACACACAGCAAGAAGTATTGGATTAGAAAACAAATCCTCTTATTTAAGAGATGAAGAAAAAGATGTGTTGAAACAAAGATTTGACAAATGCCTGAATGACGAAAAACTATACTTACTACCAGATCTAAATTTAAAGATGTTGGCAGAAAGAATGGAGGTCTCGGAACGCAAGCTATCAGCATTTTTTAGTGAGGAATTGGATAGTAGTTTTTATGATTCTATTAATTCATTTCGAGTGGAAGAAGCCAAGATCATGTTAAAATCTAATGTTGTTGAAAGTCATTCTATTACTGGAATTGGACTTACATGTGGCTTTAGGTCAAAAAGTAGCTTCTATAGAATATTCAAAAGTAAAACCAAGATGTCACCTTCAGTTTACAGAATATCAGCTTTAAAAGAGTCCCATTGCTAGGAATAAGACCATATTTCTTGATTATTCTAAATTTCTGATTGCGAATTCTTGACATTTGAAATCAACAACAAACTCAGAATATCAAACAATTATGATCAAGCTTTCTTTTGCTCTAATACTTCTTTTCGTGTCAAGTGCATTTCAATCCTGCAAGGAAACCCCCGAAAAATTGGAAATTGGAATTAAAGTAGCTCACAATGAGCTTCTCAAAAAAAATGATGATTATCTGACTGTCAACCGCGGAAAGATATTCAGTCAAGAATTACACGGCTTTAATGCAAAAATAGATTCTTTGGAGCAAACTGTGCTAAAATTAATCAAGAAATATAAAAGAGGTCCCGAAGAAATAGATTCGAAAACACTAGACAGTCTGTTGACTGAAACAACATTCAGACACAAACGCTATCGGTTGTTGTATCCTAACAACTATCATCGTTTTGCAAATTTTAAGAAAATCGCAACCGTTTCTAAAGACTATTTTGAAAATGTGATGAAGGGAAGTTTTGATGACCCTTCCTTAGTTCAATCTAAGGAATATAAAAGATGTATGAATTTTTATTTTGATATTCTTTCTGCTGGAAAATACAAGTTTTCACATCTTGAATATGTTCCTTTAAAACGTTTAGACAATCGTTACGATGCCATCGCTGAGTTAGAAGCGCATCAAGATGTGAAAGATTTTTTTATCAAGGAGCATTTTACATCCAATATTTGGACCTACCGTGTCGAGGCTTTTGATTACGCTTTTGCGAAAGCTATGGAAGATGTCAAAAATCAAGAGTATGTACTGGAAATCAAGGATGCCTACAAAATGGGGCACGATAGAAGGAAGGATGTTAGCGAATTAAAAGTATACAAAACAGTAGATGGTATAACCCTTAATGCACATATATTCTACCCGGAAAATCACGATAAAAGCCAGGCAAAACCTGCTCATTTGTTTTTTAATGGCGGTGGTTGGGCGATTGGACTACCCGAATGGAGTTATGAAGCTTGTCAAGGTGCAGCAAAAGATGGAAGGGTTTCGATTGCCTTCGATTATCGTCAAAGGAACATCCATGGTACAGATGTTAAAGCTTCGGTAAGTGATGCCCTTGCTGCCATAGCTTGGGTACGTGAAAATGCGAAGGAATTAGGCATTGACCCAAACAAGGTTTTGGCAGATGGTTTTTCTGCAGGAGCTCATTTAGCTTTGGTTTCAAGTATGATTGAAAACAGAGAGGATTTTGGTGTGATTTCAAAATTTAGTTCAAGACCAGATGCCATAATTTTGATGTCATGCCCATATAACATTGCTGGGAGAGATGTTTACGACATCAATTACGACACAAAAACAATCTCACCACTTTATCTTATTGAGGAAAATCTTCCACCTATACTTGCCTTCCATGGTGAGAACGATGATATTGTTGAATTTCCTGGATTCGAAAAATTCAGAGATGCCATTCAAAAAACCAAGAATAGTTTCACTTCACAATCGTATCCAGGCATGGGGCATTTTTTTAGAGGAAGCCCTCAAAAAGATTTAGAAGAAAGAAGAAGACTTGAGGAAGAATTCTTAATTAAACATGGTTTTAAATTGCAATAAGGCCTGCGGAGAACGATTTGTACAAGTAATATCGGTCTAAGTGATAAAACCAAAGAAAAACACAAAACCAAGGCTAGAGAATTCGAAAAGTAATGAAAAAAATCAACTACAACTCAAACACAACACCGTTGTATGCCATATGAACCTGAAAACTTAGATGTATGAAATATTCCATTTTTTTGATTCTATTGACTCTTTTGAGTAATTGTCAACCTAACAAAGAAATTCATCTTCCAGACCTAGATGCAATTGGAAGAAAGTGTGATGCATATAGAGAGGATGGCTCGAATAGCAAAGCTGCTCAACTCTATTTTGAAACAGGACAAAATCTAGGATCGTCAGAATTATTTGTGTATGCTGCATGGCAATTTGGTAAGGCAAATATGCCTGATTCAGCTCTCATAGCCGTTAATTATGCTATCGACAATGGAATGAGTAATCCCAAAGTACTAGATGGATGGAGTATTGATCAAATGACTGAAAAAAGTGCATTGAGGAGGAAGATAGATAAACGGTTAGACTCCATTCAAATAAGCCTTGAGAATATCGACAACTTTGAAATTATACTAGATCCTATGAACACTTTCTGGAGTTATTTTGATGCTGCAATAGCCGATACAACTAAGGCAAAAGAATTGCTGTCCGAATATATTCTGAAGGGTTCTCCTGCTATTAAAGATTATTACCACATTCGCTATGAAAATGTGGACAATATGTACCGGACCATGATTCTCAAGAATCCTGATTTTTACAAATATCTTAAAAACGCGGTTTCTGAAGAACAACTGAATGAAGTAGCCATAGAGTCTAAACAAATGATGGTGCAGTTTGCTAAACTTTATCCTAGGGCGGTATTCCCTAAAACTTACATTGTGCCTGATCTGATTAACAGTTCTGGAACCCTGACGGAGCTTGGACTTTATGTTGGACTAACCATGTTTGCCAAATCAGAGAACATGCCGCAACAAAACTTAAATAACTGGCAATTATCGACTATCACGGAGTTTGATAACATGAAGTTTGACCTTGTGCACGAACTTATGCATTATCAACAGTCCTATTCAGATGAAGAAAATGAAAATCTACTTCTTGGCAAATTGATACGAGAGGGTGCATGTGACTTTCTGGTTAGTCTATTGACAGAAAAACATGAAATGAGTCAGGCAGTAAATAGAAGACTTGATTATATCAATGACCCTAAAATTTGGGCTGTTGTTCTGGAAGAGCTAAAACGAGACCTTTATGGTCAAGATTTATCTAAATGGATGCACAACGGAGGTGGCATAAAGGATAGGCCAAGTAATTTGGGATACACTGTGGGTTACTTGATTTGTAAGTCTTTTTATGACAACAGCGCTGACAAAAAACAAGCAGTCTATGAACTGTTGAATACTGACAATTTCAAGAAGATTATCGAAGAGAGTGAATACAATGAAATTTTATAAACGGCATAAAACAGACATTAAAATGAATATGCAACTGAGCTTTTAGAAAGAGTAGAGAGAAATAGAAACCTCGAAGCTTTTAGCAACTCGGGCGTATGGTCATTATAGTTTAGCGATATGAAGCTAGCCGATGAACAGGAAGGTCAAAAATATTTGATTGTGGGTTTGGGACAAGAAGATGATTTTAGATCCAAGGCTTCCCTTTACCGCACATTTAAGAAGGAAACAGGCATGACTCCCTCCCAGTTTATCAAGTCCCAGGCTTAGAAGAGTTTCATGTGGCTTTCTGAGATCCTCCAGTTTGGGTTTATTCTTGTTTACCGCAACATTTGGAAAAAATAAAAAATATGAAAAATCTATTTATCGTAATGCTTACTGCACTAATCTTAATCAACTATAGCTTCGGTCAGGGTAGTCTAGTCAATGTTAAATCCAAGAAATTTAAGACCTCCGAAGGTCTTAAGGTCGAAGGACAAGTCGGCTATTTAGAAGTTCTAGAAAACCGTAAAAATCTATCAAGTAGGAAGATTCAATTAAAATACATATATCTTAAGAGTCTTTCGGAAAACCCTGCCTCTCCCTTGGTATACTTGGCAGGAGGTGGAGGAGTGAGTACCTGGGAAGCAGAAAGCCCAGAAGATCTAAACGATAGAATAAAGTTATTAGAAGTGGCAGACCTCATCTTTTTAGATAGAAGGGGTTCCAGCGATGAGACACTTACTTACATTTGGCAAGAAGACTTTCCCACAGACTTTTTCATATCAGAAGAGATTGCAAATAAGCATTACAAAAAGGTAGCGAAGGCTGCTTTAAAGAAATTTAGCGATGACAAGGTTGATGTCTCTGGATATAACATTGAAGAACACGCTAAAGATGTGAACGACTTGATGACAGCACTCGGGCTCGACGCATATACCATCTTCGGATTTAGTTATGGTTCCCACATCGGAATGACCGTTATGGACATGTATCCGGACCGAGTGGATAGGGCAATTCTGGTAGGAGCAGATGCCCCGAATCAAGCGTTCAATTTTCCACGACATCTGGATTCACATGTGAAGAAGATTGGTAATCTGGTAGAGAAAGAAGCAACACTTGATATGACTGCTCTTCAGTTTGAAAAGCTGGTACATGATACGATGCAAAAGCTAAAGGAAAACCCTGTATCCGTGACAATTACAAACCCATTGACAAGAAAAGAGATGGAATTAAAAATAGGTGACTTTGGACTCGCACTCATACTACGATTAGATATAGATGACTATCATGACATTCCAGTAATTCCACGACTACTTCATACGATCAATACAGGTGATTATTCACTACTTACCTGGTTTGTACAGAAGAGAATCGTGTTGGCAATTGGATTACCCGGACAGGGTATCAACCAGCAGCTAGCATCAGGAGCCAGCCAAGAAAGATGGTCTCAGATTGAAAAAGAAGCGGAGGAAAGCATATTTGGCAATAGTGTAAACTTCCCTTTTTCAGCTGCAAAAGATCATTGGCCCAAAACAAAGCTTTCAATTGATCCATCTATCCCTTTAAAATCTGAGATTCCAACGTTATTCATTACTGGCATGCTTGATTGCAGGACGCCAGTTGAACAAGTGGAAGAAATCATAAAAGGCTTCGATAATTCCTTCCATGTGCGGGTTGAAAATGCGGGACATGAACAGGCACAATGGGATGCAGAAGTCTCGGATAGTGTTATCCCATCGTTCATAAAAGGCGAGTCCATTGAAACCACCAACATTTACTATTTGGATATTGAGTTTATTCCATTAACGGGAAATGCCACTGGACATCCCTCACTCAAATAAAGCTTAATAAGAAACGATATAGCACATGCCTCTACTGAGATAACTGAAACTGAAATGCAAGAATTATATATGAGTAGATATTTAAATAATCTAGAGATACGTGCCATATCTGATCATTGTACACTACTTAGGGAAGTTTCTTGATATGCACAAATTTATAAATTACGAAATGCTCACTAAATCATAAAAAATGAAACATGCTATTTTAATCATTCTATTATGGTTTTCCTTATTTAATGATTCGGAACCACCTGTTATAGCAAAAGTTTGGGAAATCTCTGAAGGGTTAGAGGTCCCAGAATCCGTAGTATACGATAGGGAAAACAATGTGCTTTATGTTTCTAATTATAAACGCTTTGTAAAAAATGGCAGTAATTATTCTGATTGTTCTATTTCTAAAGTTGATTTAAATGGTCAGATTATAGACAAAAATTGGATACCTAATTTGTCTTCACCAACAGGATTGTTTTTAAAAGACGGTTTACTGTATATCGTTGAAAGGTTTGGAGTAGCAATTTACGATATCGAAAATGATAAAATGAAAGCACGACATCGTATTAAGCATGATTTTTTTATTAATGATATTACTATAGACAATGAAAATAATATATATGTCACAGAAGCCGGAGGTAATACGTTATATAGAATAAAGGAAAATAAAGTAACCTCATGGATTAAGAGCGATAGTATAGAGGATGCAAATGGAATTTCTTTTATAGATGACAAACTTTATATTGGTGTAAATGAAGATGGCTTTCTCAAATCCATTGATACAAAAACCAAACAGATTTCAAATGTATACCATTTAGGAGAAGGTAATATAGATGGTATTAAAAAAAGAGGGAATCAACTTTTAATTTCTTTGTACGAAAAAGGAATGAGATTGATAGATGAAAATGGAGAAATTATTGAATTTGCAAATACTGTGTCAACAGGATTACACTGCGCAGATTTTGAATACATTCCGCATAAAGATATTATTATAGTCCCTTCTCTATTTGACAATACATTAACAGCATATAAATTTAAAGATTAGCTCAAAGTTTTTAATGTAAACTTTTTTTATTAAAAAAATGAGTTCATAAGATGGCGTATAACACTATGTAAAAATACATTAAACCGAATTTTAATTTAAACATTCATCTATTAAATAATAAACTAAAAATCATGAATAAAATTTTATTCCTATTATTATTTAGTCTCTTCCTAATATCGAAAAATGCTATTTCTCAAGTTAATCAAACAGAAAATAGTTTTGATCTGGAACAAACTAAAAAAAGACTAACTCAAGAAATAAATAAAATTCTAAAAGAGACAGGTATACCCTCAATTTCTTTGGCACTAATTAAAGACGATGCTATTGTTTGGGCTGAAGCTTTCGGGTATGCAAACGTTAAGAAAAAACTTCCACCAACCAGTTCCACAATTTATAGTACCGGTTCAAATTTTAAATTCGTTACTGCAACGGCGATAATGCAATTGGCTGAAGCAGGGAAATTAGATATTGATAATCCTATCAACGATTATCTTGGAGAGTGCGCCGTCAAGGATCTTTCGGGTGAGGGGTTACCCGTAACTTTCCGTCATTTACTAAGTCATCATTCAGGATTAAAAGGACCTATTGAAATTGTTCCTATTTGGGAAAGAAAGCTTCCTAAAACATTAAAAGAAATTGCTTTAGAGATTAGCGCTGAAGAACCACCAGGATTAAATTTTAAATATTGTAATCATTGTTACGCCCTTGTTGGTCTGGCTATTGAAAAAATTACTGGACAAACATTCCAGGAATATATAATAAAACATATTCTTGAACCAATTCAAATTGATTCTAAAGGTCCAGTATTTCCAACACCAAGTATGGTGGAAGAAATAGCCTTACCATACAATCTAAATAACTATAAATCAGTTCCCGAATACCAATACATGACTTAACTTTAGACCAGGTTCGGTCCACTTTTAGTTGAAGATTTACAGAACTGTGTAATCAAAATATTGAAAATTGGTTATATAATGGTCACTTAGTTAAAGATAAACCTGCAGATTTGGGATATTATATTGGATATGAAATTGTAAAATCTTATTACAACAACTCAAAAAATAAGAAAAAAGCTATTTCTAAAATACTAAATATGGATGATCCAGTAATGTTTCTCAACCAAAGTAAATATGACCAAAAATTTAATTAAATCTTGGTTTTTACCTAAAATACGGAACATGACACTAACAAGACATTTAAATGTCGTTAAAAAAGCACCGCATTCTATATAGCTTTGTATTTTAAAATTTAGTAAAAATGAAAAATCAAACTATTGCTGAAAAATTAAAATACTATAGAAAGAAGCAAGGCTTTTCACAAGACGAACTTTCTAAAGAAACAAATGTTACTGTTAGAACCATACAAAGAATTGAGAGTGCTAAGGTTACACCGCATCTAAAAACCATAAAATTACTTGCTGCTGCTTTGGGAGTAGAAGTAGAAGATTTGTTTCCACTAGATAACCCTAAAGAAGAATCAATTAAGTTAAAATGGCTTCTCCTCTTTCATTCCACACCACTATTAGGATTGTTTATTCCTTTTTTG
>Ga0209947_1001064_pt1 | contig 16585 bp, 11 predicted proteins | sample SalPonR2_B_D2_MG_FD_185706 | JGI IMG/M metagenome (GOLD analysis project Ga0209947, IMG submission 185706) | Salt pond soil microbial communities from South San Francisco under conditions of wetland restoration - Salt Pond MetaG R2_B_D2_MG... ... | reverse complement strand
ACTCAATACAGGCTCATTCTGGGGATACGGAACGGACAGTACGGCATTGTTCAAAAGGTTCATGATTCTCCTCTTATGGGATGGGGGGAAACGAAACAAACGTTTTTTAAAAGCTATCAGTTCCAATAGCAAAGAAGGTGCCAAACTCTGTTTTGGCAGATAAAACAATCCTAATCTACCTCCCTCGATATTGCTAAAGTTGTTTTTTTTCAGGGTATTAAGTTTTAAAAAGAATATTCTCGTAGAGGGACTAAAAAGCATAAAGGAAAGGAAACAAACATATGGCCCGGCAGCCTTTATGCATCTATGCATACCGGGGGAATAGATGATTCATGAGATAAGCTGATATTTTTTAAGTTTTCTGGCGATTGTCGACTGATTAACCCCCAGAACCTCGGCAATTTTCATTTGTGACTGATGGGCGCACAGCGCCTGGGTGAGTATTTCCTTTTCTACTCTTTCCAGAGCATCCTTCAGTGGCAGGTCTGGCGGAAGGAGGTGAGCCGGTGAATCCGGTGAGGAAGACACAGCACCAATCTGCCCGGGCAGATCATCAACATCAATAACATCAGTCTCTGCCATAACTATCAATCGTTCACAGATATTCATCAATTCGCGGACGTTGCCCGGAAAGGAATAACCGCACAGGACGTCAAGTGCAGCGCGGGTCAGGCGCTTTCTGCTGCCACTACGTTCACCAAATTCTTCCAGGTAATGAAGAATCAAGGGGGTAATACACTCAGAGCGGTCACGCAACGCCGGTATCTGAATCGGAATAACGTTAAGCCGATAATAGAGGTCAAGGCGGAAATGTCCCTGTTCGACCATTTCTTCCATATTCTGATGGGTTGCCGCTAACACCCGAACGTCCAGGGTCCGCCCCTTGGTGTCACCAAGACGGGTAATCTTTCCGTCCTCAAGGAACCTCAAAAGCTTCACCTGCGAACTCAAGGGCAACTCGGCAATTTCATCGAGAAACAGAGTGCCACCATCGGCGAGCTCAAACTGGCCCGGTTTGCCGCTGTTCAGGGCACCGGTAAACGCCCCTTTTTCATAACCAAACAGTTCTGCTTCGATAAGAGATTCGGGAATCGCCCCACAGTTGATTTTTATCAGCGGTTGCCCGGCACGCGTGGAGTGGGTGTGAATCAACTGTGCGATCAATCCCTTACCCACACCGGATTCTCCGAGGATAAAAACTGAAGAACCGGCCTTGGCAACCCGCATGGCCTGCTGTACGGCACGAATCATCTGCGGGCTGCGGGCAATAATCTGCTGCGACTCAAGTTCAGCCTGCTGCATGGCAAGCATCTGGTCACGCAAACTATTCTTGATGGCTTCCTGCTTTTCCAGTTCCCGCTGCAAAGCATCAATCTCGGTGACATCGCGCTCACTGACAACCACCCTGATCAATTCTGAGCGCTCATCAAATACCGGCGTTGCAATGGAAATCAAATGATGGCCCCCTTTGTTCTGCAACAGGCTGACACGCTCCCTGCTCAAACTGGCCTCTAAGGCTGCTGAGCGATCAATAAAGCCCTCATCGATAAGGGCTCGCATATTGCGGCCAACCACAGCATTGGCAGAAATTTTATGGATTTTTTCTGACGCCGGGTTCATGCGGATAACATTGGCCTGAGCATCGCACACAAAGAGGCCATCGGAGGATGAATCGATAATGGTATCAAGCTCACGTGACAGGGTATTGAAAGAGGGATGGCGGCGGGTCATGATGTCAAGCTGGCTGCTGTCGACCAGCACACAGACAGCGCCGACGATTATCTGCTTTTCCAGCAGAGGATTGACTGCCACCAGATATTCACAACCACCCAACTGCAGTGGCACCTCGGAACGACTCAACGTACCGGCAAGAATTTGTTCAACATGCTCCCAGAAGCCGGGATATTCCTTTTCCAGCCTGACATCAAGGGCAATACCTAGAGATTGGCGGGCACGACAGCTCAGCAGCGTCACCTGACCTGACATATCTGTCACCAGGATATTCCTGTCAGTAGCATCGACGATTGATTGGGCATCTAGAATGAAGGGTGGATTGTTCATACGACCATTATGCATAAGTGCATTTTGTATGCAAGATGGAATATTAGCCTTTGCCTAAATGGGAAAACTCCAAGACCCACTGGCATGTTTCCGATTCGGAATTAAGGATTTTTTCGCCAGATCAAGAAAATCGAGAATTTGTGCGGAGGCGTAGCACCCTACGCCGCACAAACAAAGCCGAAGATTGACGCAGAGATTGCAGAAAGGGACCGTTTTCGGGCGGAAACTAGCACCCTGTAACTCATAGAATGTCGCAAAATTGCGCAGGATTTTGGCGGGTCAACAAGGCATGACTAACGCTGCCTAGTCATAGCTAACCAGCGTTGGTTATAACGCAGTTGACGCGTCAAAAGACCAGCAAGATACGATAGATTATGGGTTACAGGGTACTATATGGATTCCCAAAACTCCGCCGCCTCCTTCCAACGCAGCGCCTCGTCAATATCCTGAGGCACCCCGGTACCAGTCGAATACATCACACCCAGGCAATATTGGGCCCGCGTATGTCCCTGGTCGGCGGCTTCAGTCAACCACCTCTTGCCCTCGAGCGTGTCTTTTTTTACCCCCTTGCCGTTCAGATACATCACCCCGAGATTATATTGCGCATCAGCGTTGCCGGCCTTGGCGGCCTCGCACCACCAATGGTAAGCCAGGGAAAGATCCGGGGCGACACCGATCCCCTTGGCAAGATGTTGCCCCAACAACACCTGAGCGCGCTGATGGCCGCGGGTGGCGGCCTGCTTGAGCAAAACCACGGCGGTCAGAGGATCACGCACCTCATCGTTGCTACCACCGAGCAATTTTCCTAGATGATACAGGGCATCCAGATAGTTCTGCTCTGCCGCGCATTGCAACCATTTGCGTGCCTCACTGTCACTCTGCAGCACCCCGGTTCCCTTGGCATACATCATCCCCAGATGAAACTGCGCCGTTGGCAACCCTTGATCTGCGGCCTGACGCAGCCACTGCCGTGCCTTGGAGTAGTTCTTTTTAACCCCCTTGCCAACCAGATACATATGCCCCAGAGTGAACTGCACCTTCGGGTTCCCCTGTTCTGCCGCCAGGGCCCACCAACGTCGTGCTTCGAGAAAATCTTTTGGAACGCCGTGCCCCTTTGCGTACATCAGGCCAAGATTATACTGCGCATCAGAAAAGCCCTGTTCAGCAGCCTTGCGTAACCAGATCAGCGCCTGACCATAGTCCTGGTCAACCCCGCGCCCCCTTATGTACGCCTGACCAAGGGCATTCTGAGCGCGCGTGTACCCCAGTTCGGCAGCTTGCTGGAAGTAGCGTGCGGCTTCGGAAGCATTCTCTGCCGTGCCCTGACCCAGATCATACATCCGTCCGAGCACAAACAGAGCCCGGGGATACTGATGCTGAGCAGCAAGCTTAAACCATTTCATCGCTTCGACATAAGACTTAGCCACCCCCTTGCCATACAGGTAACTCATCCCCAGTCGATAATGTGATTGTGCCAATCCGGTCATATCTCCCCCAACATCCAACGCAACAAACGACAACGGTTACCACGCCACCAGGAGACAACCCCCAAAACAGCGTTAGCGTGTGTACTATACATGAAAAACAGCCGGCAACTGAACCATCAAAACCACCGCAGATAAATTCTTGACAGCAATATCATTAATATGATCAAATCTTAACACTATTATCCCACTGCCCTGAGGACATCCCATGACGATCCAGCATAAACACGAAATCCTCCTTGAAGCCGGCACCAACGAGATGGAAATTATTGAGTTTTATCTTGGTACGCAACCCTTTGGTATCAACGTTCAGAAACTTAAAGAAATCATCCCTTTTGACCCGGAAGCGGTAACAACAATACCCGGCTGTGGCGCCGGCATGCTCGGCACTCTATTGTTACGCGGCAATACGATTCCCCTGATTGACCTGAAAAAACATCTGACCCAAATAGGCAGCGCCACCGCTGCTGAACAGCGACGCGTTGTGCTGGTCTGTGAATTCAATAACAGAATCAACGGCTTTATGGTTGATGGGGTTAACCAGATCCACCGGATTTCCTGGAATGACGTGCAGCCCATGGCCAGCTTTATCGATCAGTTTCGTCCACGCTTTACCGGCAGCGTCAACATCGACGGCCGCGAGGTTCTCATTGTTGATCTGGAGCATATTGTTACCGAGTTCGACCCGGAAGCCAATATGGACTATGAAATTGATTTACGCCAGGATCTTCTTCAGGAAGAACGTCCTCATACCCGCGAACAAATGAAGCTGATGATGGCAGAAGACTCTTCCCTGATTCGTGCCGGCATTGAACGCGTCCTCAAAAGCGCCGGGTACACCTCTCTCGAGGTTTTTGCTGACGGCCAGGCATGTCATGATCGCCTGCTGCAGATCAGACAAGAAGTGGACAACGGTGCCAACCTGCGCGACCACCTGCAGCTGTTGATCACCGATATCGAAATGCCCAAAATGGATGGTCTCACCCTGTGTAAAAAAGTCAAGAACGACCCGCTCCTCAAGGAACTGAAAGTCATCCTTTTTTCATCGTTGATCAATGAACAGATGTCAGCAAAGTGTGACCTTGTCGGTGCCGATGGCTACGCCACCAAGCCTCAGATCCCCTATCTAGTCGAAATGATCGACGGAATGCTGGAAATCAGCAACTAAAAATTCAGTTCACAACAAGATGCAACAAAGGCGGTAGATTCATTTCTACCGCCTTTGTTGCATCTGTATTGTGTCCATAAATCCGCTCAGGCTTGTACTCCTTCTCGGAGCCCTCTTGCGGAGGAGGAAGCCATTACCCGGCTCGTGCTTTGGGTTAGTCCAGGCCGCGAACCGGGATCACCGCGTCCGGGTTCGGATGGAATACCCGCTGTACCAGCCAGATCGCCACGGTCAGCCCGATCCCGATGATGTCAGTCACCAAACCGCCCGAGATCATGAAGAGGGCCGCCAGAACCAAGCCGAAGCGGAGGAACCAGGCCGTGCGCTGCCCAAGGAACCAGCCCTGCACCCCCGCGGACAAGAGGAACACGCCGAACACCGCGGTCAGGCCCGTCTGGCCAATCTTTAGCCATGTACCGTCCATCAACAGCGCCGAGTTGTAGAAGAACATGAACGGGACGACAAAGGCGGCGATGCCGATCTTGAAGCTGGCAAAGCTCGTCTCCATCGGGTTTGCACCCGAGATACCCGCCGCAGCGTAACTGGCCAGGGCCACGGGGGGGGTGATGGCCGAAAGCACCGCGAAGTAGAAAACGAAAAAATGCGCGGTTAATAGCGGGATACCAAGCTGCACCAGGCCAGGTGCGACGACCGAGGCCGCAACCGCATAAGCCGCGGTAGTAGGCATGCCCATGCCCAGCAGAATCGCGATGCACATGGCGAAGAACAGCGCCAGAAGCTGGCTGACACCGGCCAGGTCGAGTAGCACCGACGAGAACCGCGCGCCGACACCGGTCAGCGAGATAACCCCCACGATGATGCCCGCACAGGCACAGACCGCGATGATCTGGATCGACATGATCCCGGCCAGTTCGAAAGCCTTGAGGATCGACCGCAGCCCCATTTTGTGGGGTGTCAGCCATGACACTACCGCCGCAGCGACAGTCGCCAAGGTGCCGGCACGGATCACCGAATAGCCCATGAAGAGCGCGACGATCAGGATGATGATCGGGATGAACAGATAAACCTGACGCGCAAGCTTGTTGAACTTGGGTACTTCATCCTCACTCATACCGCGCATGCCCAGCTTAGCCGCCTCGAAGTCGACCATGAAGTAGACCGACACGAAATAAAGCACCGCGGGAATGATCGCAGCGATGGCGATCTCCTGATAGGGGATGCCCGTGATCTCGGCCATGATAAAGGCCCCTGCCCCCATGATCGGCGGCATGATCTGCCCGCCCGTGGAGGCGGCCGCTTCGACCGCGCCCGAGGTGGTCGATCGATAGCCCACCTTTTTCATCAGCGGAATGGTGAGCGAGCCGGTCGCCACCACATTGCCTGCCGAGGTGCCATTGATCATGCCCATCAGGCCCGAAGCGAAGATCGCCACCTTGGCCGGGCCGCCACGGGCGCGGCCGGCGGCGGCAAAAGCGAAGTTCACAAAATAATCGCCCACCTTGGAGGCCTGCAGGAAAGCCGCGAAGATGATGAATAGAATAATATAGGTCGAGGACACCGCCGTTGTTGGCCCCAGGATGCCCGCATCCGAATAGACATTACCGAAGAAGCGCTGCCAGCTATAGGCGCTTTGCACGGCGAGGATGCCGGGCAGCAAATGCGCCACGAAGGTGTAGAGCATGAAAATGCCGGTGATGATGACCAGCGCCAGACCGGTGACGCGGCGGGTCAGTTCAAGGATCAACGCGGATCCGGCGGTCGCGGCAAAGGCGACGCCGATGGGGACAAAGGGTGTCCCGACCGAGTTGCGCGCGGCGGTGCCGTAGATGGCGACCAGATAGACCGCAACCGCGATACCACAGACGGCAAGCAGGATGTCTGAGACCCGAAAACGATTCCGTGGGGCCTTTTCGAGCCAACCCAGGACGATCCCGCCCAGAGTCGCCACCAGGAGAGGAACACCGAAATACCAGACTTCCTGAGTGTAAATGGGGGTCCCGGCAAAAGCAGGCCAGGTGATCAGGCCACCCATTTCCGGCAAGGTGCCAGAGGCGATGGTGTGGGCGAACCAGAAGCCGGCACCTACCGCCAGCACCGCAGGTAAAAACAGCAGATAGGCGATCTTGTCCCAAGGGCCACGTTTGGGGGTGTCGTCCTTTTCCGAGAACGTCATCGCGTTATAGACAACAAAGCCCAGGGCCAACGCGCCGGCGATGTGGACGATGCGGAAGTTCCAGGTCTCCATGGGGAATTGCGGCAGCAGCGGCACGGTGATACCAGTATAGTAATAGATCGACAAACCGTTCAGCGCCGCCATGTGGAACATCGCATAGAGTGCTGCAAAGCTCGCGACGATATTCATCCGCCAGCCGGTGAATATACGGCGGTTGCTTTCGATCGGCTCTTCGTCGATGCCCTCAGCAATCACGGCCTCGTCCGCTTGTGTTGAATCCTGAACCATTACACCTCCATGCTCTATACCAAAGCCGCCTTGGCCTTCGCGTCAGCGCTTCGTGTTAGAATGAAAACCGTACCTCCTCCATCACACCATATCGACGATGCGCGGGAGGTAAAAAACTGGGGCAGCGCACAGCCTGTCGCGCCGCCCCATTGGGTTTACTGTTTACTTGCCGTAGATCATACTGTCGGGAATATCTGCACCAGCGTTTTCCTTGAACCACTGGGCGGCACCTGGATGCCACTGAAGGACCTTGTTCTTGTCCCAGTTCTCTGGCAGCGTGGAGCGCGCGGCACGGTGAATGTTCACCATCCGTGCATTGTCGGACATCACCACATCAACGGCGGCATTGACAAAGCTTGTCGGCAGGTCGCATTTGGCGATGGCGAAGTTCCACATCGCGACAGAGCGAGCCGGTTCATTGAGGGTGGAATAGGTATTCGCCGGAATCTCGAAGGCAGAGACCGGGAAGGCTTCCATAATAGCGGCCTGCTCTTCCTCGGTGAACTCAATGATGTTCACGTCGGTCTGCACCTCAAGCTGGGATACGGCCGGAACGGGGATGCCGGCGGCAAAGGCGATGACGTCAAGCAGACCATCCTGGAGCTGGCTGCCAAGGTCGGACCAGCCGCCATTGCGACGGTCGAACTTCACACCAAGTTCTTCCATCATGCGTGGGAAGTAGGTGTCTGATGTCGATCCTGCCGGACCAAAACCGATGCGTGCACCATCCGGGATGTCCGCGATGGAGGTGATACCTGACGACGACAGCGCGGTCACCGAAAATGGGGTCTGGTACATCGGAAACATCGCGCAGGCGTTGTTCATTTTCAGGCCAGGCGCGATCGGGTTGGTTCCGCCCAGCGATTCCGCGGCTGGACCCATCGTGGTCATGCCAAACTGCACGTCACCGGTATGTACCAGTGCCATGTTCTGCATCGGGCCACCGGTGACTTCACCGCCACCGGAAACACCCAGCTCCTTGGCGACAAGATTCGCCCAGCCCGAGCCATAGGCAAAATAGGTGCCGCCCTGCGACGCAGTGCCCACAGTAAAGCTCTCAGGCCAGTCGCTACGGTCCATATGGCCATCAGCATTGGCTGGCGCCGGAACCGCACAGACCGCAATCACCATGGCCATAACAAACATTGATACGGTTAATCCTGCAGCAAACTTTTTGAATCGTGACATACTTTTTTCCTCCTTGTGCTGGTTTTAGAACGCAATTTAAAATTGACGCTCTGTCGCTAAGCAATCCAGGTGCCAGTTCGCAATTGCTCCTGGATTTAAGTTTGGAGAGTGTAGTAGAGGCGGATTTGCATTGCAATCAATTTATTTTCGGGCCCCACCAGAACTACCTGTTATTTGGCGGATATTAGCCATCATCGGCAAATTTCCGCCACTTTTTAGAGTTGCCCTGCCCCTCAATAGAACAGGATTATGCGTTAGCCATCAGGACACAGACTGAACCAACTGACCCCCGACCACCCGATCAATTGTCGCCCCCATCTCCCCTAATTGCATTAATCTAAGCACCACATAAAAAATAATACCTTTTTTACTTGCATCAACACTCCCGGTCGTGCTAGTTTTCCCGACAACTTAACACGTTTGTGGATTATTCTTTTCGCCCGACAACAATTGTCATACGGATCAGAACACGCAGACCTTAATAAAGGGTGCGTGTTTTTTATTGGCGAAAAATAAGGACACAAACACTATAAAGTTCCCGCGAAGGAACATGGAGAGAAAAAAATGGCAGAAGGTACAGTAAAGTGGTTTAACGATTCTAAGGGTTTTGGCTTCATCGAGCAGGATAACGGACCGGACGTGTTCGTTCACTTCTCACAGATCCAGGGCGACGGCTTCAAGTCTCTTGCCGAAGGTGATCGCGTTCGTTTTGACGTGACCCAAGGCCAGAAGGGCCCTCAATCGGCCAACGTGCAAAGAATCTGATTCACATTTGCATCCGCCAAAAGGCCCCGTTTACGGGGCCTTTTTTTTGTCTGGTTTTGGCCCTTTTCCTTCAGGCACCCTACTCCCCCTTGCCGATTGAAGCGCGTCCATCCTTAACCTGCAAGGTCGCAAGCACAAAATGTCCGTCCATTCTCCCAGCAATCAGCAAAACAGGTTATATTGTCAGTTGAAGTAGAACAATCTTCTTTAAGGCTAACAGACCCTACATCTACAGAACCTCAAATTTCTAACTCTACAGCAACAGGATCAGACCATTGGCCTCTTTAGACTTCGAACTGGAAAAGAACCTTTTTCGAGAATTTTACGCACAAAACCAGTGCGATCTTGAAAATATTAAAAATCACTACATCAGCACAATAGAAACACTGATCAAACAGTCAAATCTGGGCGAAGTGACCAAAATCGAAGGGCGCGTCAAAGACCAGGACGAGTGCATTAAAAAGTTTCAGCGCAAATATCAAGGGAGACTCGAAACCGAAGGTCATGCCTATACCATCAAAGACTATCTAAGTGACCTGATCGGCATTCGCATTATCTGCCTCTACGAGGACCAGGTCGCCCTGGTTTCTGAAACCCTCAAGGAACATTTCAACATCATCGACGTCACCGACAAGATTGCTGCGATGGAAGGCACCGAAGATCTTTTTGGCTACAAGGGCCTCCACATGGATCTGGCGGCCGGCACAGCAACCCTCAATCGTGATGATATTGCCAACTGTCCATTTGAAGTTCAGATTCGCTCGCTGATTCAGGATACCTGGAGCGTTCTTGACCACAAGATCAAATACAAAAAATCGATTCCTAACAACCTCAAGCGCCGCATCAATGTTCTCTCGGCGCTGTTTGAACTGGCAGACCGCGAATTCAAGGAAATTCGCAACGCTACCAGTGAACTGATGGAGGCGGCAACAGCAGCCCCCTTAAGCGAGAGCATAACCAGCGATGAGGAAACAGAAGAAGCACAATCCATTAATGGCAAAACCATCAACGCTTTTAACTTCTTGCGCGTTGCCGGGCATTTTTTCAGGGATTTTGAATTTCAGGACTACAAGGTTGACAACTTTGTTCAGGATATCCTCTCCCTTGATCATCGTTTCAAACGCTCAGATCTACACCAGGCGCTGGTCAACAACCTGAAAACGGTCAAGGAATATCGTAACCTCTTCATGGCTGCCAATCCGGACAACACCTTCAGCCCCTATACTATTGTCCGCCACTGTCTTTACCTGCACGATCGCAAAGTCTTTGAACGAATTCTCCCACAAGGTCCACGAGAGCGTTTTAATCGCTGGCTTCGCGCCAGAGAAAATAACGGCACGACAGACAGTACCGGGAAATAGCCGGCAACGGCGGGCAGCCGCCCATAAAAAAAAGAGGCCGCCGAATCAATTGATCCAGTGGCCTCTTGTTTTTATTTGGTTGCGGGAGAGGGATTTGAACCCCCGACCTTCGGGTTATGAGCCCGACGAGCTACCAGCCTGCTCCATCCCGCGTCAGAACTTCGTAACTTATCCCTCATAACGGATACTGTCAACCTTTTTCTTGACATCCTTCACTTTTCGTCCCCATAGTTGCCCCGACCTCCGTCGCTCCGGATACACAACCCGGCGCAGTACACCTCCTGGAGCACCGTAATGCAGGAAACCATCGATCTCGAAGCAACACTTAAATACCGCCACCAACGGGCGCTATTGGTTGATGTTCGCTCTCCGGCAGAATATGTCGAAGCAAGTATCCCCGGCGCTATCAATATCCCCCTGTTCAGTAACGATGAGCGTGCCGAGATCGGCACCCTCTACAAGCAACAAGGGAAATTGACTGCGCGGCGCCGTGGTGTGATCATCGCCGCTCCCAAAATCCCTGACTTTGTCGCCCAAATCGAAGCGGCCCGGGGCGTTTCAACCCTCCCGGTGATTATTTTCTGCTGGCGTGGCGGCATGCGTTCCCTGGCCATGACCAGTTTCCTGAACCTGGCAGGAATTCCCGCACGCCAACTCGTTGGCGGCCATAAAACCTTCCGGCGCATGATCTGCGACTATTTTGACGAATATCAGTGGCCGAAAATCTATGTACTCCGCGGCCTGACCGGTATCGGCAAGACCCGCATCCTGCAACACCTGGAAGAGCAGGGACAGCCAGTGATCGATCTGGAAAAAATCGCCAATCACCGTGGCAGCGCTTTTGGTGGTCTGGGGCTGGACGAGCAGCCTGGTCAGAAACAATTCGAGGCGCGCCTCTGGGACCGGATCGATGAGCTGCGTGAGAGTCCTTACCTGATTACCGAAGGCGAAAGTCGCCATATCGGCCGCCGCGCTGTCCCGCCACGTTTTCATCGGGCGATGCAGCAACAGACCAGCCTCTGGCTCACCACTTCAATGGCACTACGGACCGAGGTTATTCTTGCTGACTATCCCGATCTGGAGCAGCTCCACCCAGCGATTGCGCGCGCGCTTAATTCCCTGCGCGAGCGCCTGGGCAACAAATCTGTCGACCAGCTCCAGCAATTACTTGACGCTGAAAACTGGCCCCTGCTGATAGCCCGGCTGATGCAGGACTACTATGATCCCCTCTATCTGCACACCAAACCCCAGCACCATCTGGAAATCTGTTATGATTCACTGGAACAAGGGGTTTCTGCAGTCATGAACACCATCAAGCAACTGGAAAAGGGCTGTTGACTATCTTCTCTTCGAGTCAAGCAAAGCGTCCGCTAACCCTTTTACATCGACAATAATGAATAACCGATAACCGTACGGAGCCGTTGCAATGAAGATTCTGATCAAAAAAAAGAACGCCACGATGACCAGTCCCTGCCTTATTTTCTTTACCCCGGAAGGACAAACAAGCCCTCAACTTCTTGCCCAACTGGATGAACATTTGGGCAAACTGGTCACCACAGCACAGCGCAACAATGAATTTCGTGGTCGCCACGCAGAAACCCTCCTGCTCCATGGCCCCGACACGAGGGGCCCCGGCCGAATTTTACTGGTCGGGATTGGCAAAGCAAGTGACGCATCTGTGGACAAATTACGTCAGGCCGCCAGCAGCGCGGTGGTCGTACTCAAACAAAAAAAAATCAGTAAGGCCGCCCTCAGCCTGAGTGATCTGCCTATCCAGAAAACAACAGCAGAACAGCAGGCACAAGCGATTGTCGAAGGGATACTGTTGGCCAACTACCAGTATCAGCGCTACCAAAGCCCCACCCCCGACACGGCAAAACCACTGGAACAGATTGTCCTGCTGGCCGCCAATGCTAAGAGCCTCCCCCTGTTGCAGCGCGGTGCCGCCCGAGCTGAAGCTATCTGTGCCGGCGTTCACCTGGCACGCGATCTGGTAAACGCCCCCGGCAACCTGAAGTCGCCGGAATTTCTCGCCATGCAAGCTGTAGCCATGGCTGAAAAAAACGGCATCAAAGCCCATCTGCTCGATCAAGTGCGGTTACAACAGTTGGGCTGCGGTGCGCTGCTCGGTGTCGCCCAGGGCAGCACCCGCCCACCGTATCTGATTGTGCTTGAGTATGCCGGTGATCCTAAAGGCAGTGCCCCGCTGGCATTGGTCGGCAAGGGTGTGACTTTCGATACCGGCGGTATTTCCCTTAAACCTGCGGATAAGATGGATGAGATGAAGATGGACATGGGCGGTGCGGCAACCGTAATCGGTACCATGCTGACCGCCGCCCGTCTGGAACTGCCCATCAATCTGATTGCTGTGGTTCCGGCGGTGGAAAACATGCCATCGGGCAACGCCATCCGCCCGGGGGACATCCTCACCTCCCTGTCGGGCAAGACAATTGAGGTACTCAATACCGATGCCGAAGGACGCCTCATCCTTGCTGATGCCCTGACCTATGTAGCGCGCTACAAACCCCGGGTGGTCATCGATCTGGCCACCCTGACCGGCGCCTGCATCATCGCCCTCGGCAATCAGGCGGCGGCGGTTCTCGGTAACGATGACAAACTGATCGATAAACTCCTTAAAGCCGGACAGCGCAGTGGCGAACGCCTGTGGCAGCTCCCGTTGTGGGAAGAATACGCCAGCCAGATCAAGAGCGATTTCGCCGATGTAAAAAACACCGGTGGTCGCCCGGCCGGCACCATCACCGCCGCCGCCTTCCTGCAGAAATTTGCCGACCAGTACAACTGGGCGCACCTGGATATCGCCGGCATGGCCTGGGAGGACAAGGGTAAAGCCGGCATCCCCCGCGGCGGCAGCGGCTTCGGAGTCCGCCTGCTCATCGACTACCTGCAACACGAAACCGGTGCGGCCTGATAATTCACCTGCAAACTGAAGATAGCAGGCGCAGCAGGGATGCGTTGGTACGTGAAACCCAAAAACCGGCACTAATTTCCACCACTGCGGCACCAGAGACAGAGACAACCTCATATTGGGCGGTGGGCAGGCTCCCTCAACACCCCATTTTGTCGGGTGGCGACACCTTGACATAGCGGGGAGACTGTTGCTAAATTGCCGCGTTCGGCAAAAACAGATGACGATGGTGCCACGTCCCCGACCCATGGGAACACTCAAGGTGCCCTAGCGGAGCTTTAGTTCATGCGCTTTTCTGATCCACCTCAAGAATCCGACCTTCCCAAAGGGGTTCGCGACTTTCTTCCCCTGAAAGCTGCCAAACTGGAATTCCTGCAACAGCAATTACGCAAGGTCTATTCCGCCTGGGGATTTCATCCGGTCATTCCGCCGCAACTGGAATTTCTTGACGTGTTGGAACGCGGCTTGGGCGAAGGTCTGCGCGAGCGTGCGTTTCGTCTTGATGACCGTCAGAGTAATCGCCTTCTCGCTTTTCCGCCGGACATGACCGCCCAGATTGCCCGGATTGCCGCTACCCGCATGAGCCAGATGCTGTTGCCTTTGCGCCTGTGCTACAACGGCCGGGTCCTGCGCCATACCGAACAGCAGGCCGGTAAGGATCGCGATATTTTTCAGTCCGGCGTTGAACTGATCGGGCTCGATAGCCCCGAAGCTGACGCCGAAATGATCGCCATGACCATTGAAGCCCTGATTGCCGTTGGTGCCGAGGGTTTTACCGTTGATATCGGTCAGATGGAGTTCTTCCGCGGCGTCATGAACGGGCTCCCCGTTGATCGTCACCAGGCTGAGCAGGTGGCCGATGCGATCCTGCGCAAAGACAGCTCCGAACTTGATCTGCTCCTCGAAAACACCAGCATCAGCGACCGCGCCCGAACCGAGATCCTGGCCTTGCCGCGGCTCTTTGGTGGCCGTGAAGTCCTCGAGCACGCCGAACAAGCGGTCAGCAACGACCGCTCCCGCCGCGCGCTGGATAACCTTGCAGACATCCTTGATGTTCTTGAAAGCTACGGCGTCAGCGACCATGTCACCATCGACCTTGGTGAACTGCGCGGGCTGAACTATCACACCGGTATGACCTTCCAGGGGTTCCTTCCCGGACTTGGACGTAGTATCTGCAGTGGTGGTCGCTATAATACCCTGATGGCCCAGTATGGTCTCGATGTGCCGGCAACCGGTTTCACCTTCAGCCTGCTTCATCTGCTTTTTGCTCTTGATAAAAATCTCGATGAGACCATTGCTCCCGGTACCGACCTGCTGGTCTACTCTACCGGCGACAATCTGCGTCCAGCACAGAAACTTGCACAACGGTTACGCCAACGCGGTTATTCAGTAGCGCGTGACATTATCAACCGCCAGATTGACGAAACCCTTGTTTATGCACGCCAGATGAATTACCGTTACGTGGCAGTTATTGCTAGCGAAGATCGTGATATCGAACTGATCTCGCTGGCTGACTCAAGCCGCAGCCGTATCAACTGGGAACAGATTCAAGATCCGGATTTCACCTTATAGTGAGTTTACCCATTGCCGGCAGTATCACCGCACCGGCACAACAGGAGCGAGCAGGAACCTATGGCCAACATGATTATCGTCGGCGCCCAGTGGGGCGACGAAGGCAAAGGCAAAGTAGTCGATATTTATACTGAATACGTCCAGAATGTCGTACGTTTTCAGGGCGGCAACAATGCCGGCCATACCCTGGTAGTGGGTGACGAAAAAACCGTTCTCCATCTGATCCCCTCCGGCATCCTGCATCAAAGCAAGCGTTGCATCATCGGCAACGGCGTGGTTCTTGATCCCAAGGTCTTTCTTGAAGAGATCGACAAGCTCAAGAAACGCGGCTACCTCCAGGATGATCAGCAATTGATGGTCGATGGCGCAGTCAACATCATCATGCCTTACCACAAGAGGATTGACATCGCTCGTGAAGTTAAATCCGGCGCCAAGAAAATCGGCACCACCGGGCGCGGCATCGGCCCTACTTACGAAGACAAGGTCGGGCGCCGCGGCATCCGCTTTGCTGACCTACTCAAGCCTGAGACCTTCCGCCGCAAACTCAAAGAGCTGTTACCGGAAAAAAACTTCTTCCTCGAAAAATATCTTGGCGAAGAACCCCTGAATGAAGAGGCCATCGTTGAAGAATATCTGGGCTATGCCGAACGCCTGCGGGTTTATCTCGGCCGCGCCTCGACGACCCTCGACCAGGCGATCAAAAATGGCGAAAACATCTTGTTTGAGGGGGCGCAGGGCAGTCTGCTCGACATTGACCATGGCACCTATCCTTACGTAACCTCGTCCTCGACCATTGCAGCCGGAGCCTGCACCGGTACCGGTCTCGGACCCCAGGTTATTGACGAAATCATCGGCATCTCCAAAGCCTATGTGACCCGGGTTGGCGAAGGCCCCTTCCCCACCGAACTCGACGACGAAATGGGCCAAACCCTGCGCGCTGCCGGCAACGAATTCGGCGCCACCACCGGTCGCCCGCGCCGTACCGGCTGGCTCGATATTGTCGCCCTGCGTGAAGCCGTCCGCACCAATGGCCTGACCGGCATCGCCCTGACCAAAATGGACGTACTGAGCGAACTCGACACCATCAAAGTCTGTACTGCCTATCGTCACGGCGAACAGATTATCGAGGAGTTCCCCCAGGATCTCGATGTCTTAAGCGCCTGCACACCGATTTATGAAGAAATTCCCGGCTGGCAGTCAGATATCAGCGAACTGAACAACTACCAGGACTTGCCTCGCCAGGTTCGCGATTATGTCAACCAGATCGAAAAGTGGACCGACTGCCCGGTGGTTCTGGTATCTGTCGGCCCACGCCGCGACCAGACCCTGCAGCGCAGTAACCCCTTCGCAAAAAAGTAGTGGAAAAGGGTTGACGCTCTGTGGCGATTCACGTATAAAAGCTTTCCGTTGCTACGGGCCGGTAGCTCAGTTGGTAGAGCATCTGACTTTTAATCAGATGGTCACTGGTTCGATCCCAGTCCGGCTCACCATTACACAGTAGTACCTGCGGGGTCATTTCCCGCAGGGGCTTGAAGTTTCAAGTCCCTATCGTCTAGCCTGGCCCAGGACACCGCCCTTTCACGGCGGCGACGGGGGTTCGAATCCCCCTGGGGACGCCACAAATAAGAAAAGCCCTTT
>Ga0209947_1001063_pt1 | contig 16590 bp, 7 predicted proteins | sample SalPonR2_B_D2_MG_FD_185706 | JGI IMG/M metagenome (GOLD analysis project Ga0209947, IMG submission 185706) | Salt pond soil microbial communities from South San Francisco under conditions of wetland restoration - Salt Pond MetaG R2_B_D2_MG... ... | reverse complement strand
CGCCCCTTATCGCGCCGCGTCGAGGTACGCCTTGACGTGCGGCCTGGTCATGAAGAACAGCAAGGCGATCGGATAAAGCAAACCGATGCAGCCCCCGAACACACCCCCGAACACGCCGCCGATCATGCCCCCGATCGCACCCGCTCTCTCGGGGCCTTCGGGCAAATCGGGGATTTGTTCCGTGATCGGCAGCACCACGAAGACAATGTTGATGACAAAACCGATCAAGCCGCTGATCAACGCATAGATCGCATACCCGATTGCTGCCGTCCGCCCGTACGGCTTGCTGTTCAGTAAGCCCACTCCACTGACCAGCAACACGATCGTCGCGATGAATCCCAGCAGGAGGCTGATCGCCATATAGATGCGGTACCAATCGGTTTGCATCAACTCCGCAGTCGGACCTCCCTGCATGGCCGCTGCCGGCATAAACAAGAATGCGCCCGCGGCTACGGTTCCGCACAACCCCAGCACACCAAACACTAAGTTGAGGATCGCGAAGACGGTGATCGACGTCGGTTTGGCCGTACCGCCGGGCGCGTTGGGATCGACCGAAGCGGTGGTTTGATAAGGGTTGAGGGGTTGGTTGTCCATGCGTAATGCAGCTCATTCATCGCGGGGTTGCGCGGTCAGTTTCGAAACGACAATCAACGTCAGGAACGCGAGCGGAATGGTCACGATGCCGGGCTGTGTAAAGGGTGCGATCGCCAGTTCGGGGTCGATCCCGTAGACCTGCTTGTAGGTGTCACTGCTGAGCAAAATCCAGCCTAATGAACTAGTCATGCCGACGATCACGCTGGAAATCACCCCTTGCCTAGTCGTCCCGTTCCAGAACAGCAACATCACCAGGGCCGGCAAATTGGCGCTCGCCGCGACGCTGAACGCCCAGCCCACCAGATAGCTGACGTTCATTTTTTCGAACCAGATCCCCAGCAAGATCGCGATCGCACCCACGGCAACGGCTGCAAATTTGGCGACCCGCACCTGTTGCGCGTCGGTCATTTGGATTTTGCAGTAACCGCTCAGCAGGTCATGCGCCACCGCGCCGCTGGAGGCCAAGATCAAACCACTAACGGTGCCGAGCACCGTGGTGAAAGCGATCGCTGAAATGATGGCAAACAGCAACTGACTGATGCTGCGTGCCAACAACGGCGCCGCCATATTGTTGGACTGGACATCCAGCGCACCACTGGTCATCGCCCCCAATCCCAGATACAGCGTCAACACGTAGAAAAAACCGATGCTGGCGATTCCGACGATCGTGCTCTTCCTCGCCGCCGCGCCATCTTTGACCGTGTAGTAACGGATCAAGATATGGGGCAGCGAAGCGGTACCGCAAAACAGGGCCAGCATCAACGAGAGGAAATTCACGCGATCACGAATCAGCTTTGCCGATCCAGCGCTCGCTTCCCCACGGATGCCGGCGAACTTGGGGTGCTCGCCGGGCCGCAGGACACGGCTGCCGTCGGTCGGTTTTTGAAAATAGACCACCGTCTTGTCACCACTGGCATGCCGCACCGTTTGCTCGCCCCAGAGCACTAATTCACTGTCGTGCAACACATTGAAGAACTCCAGCGGACCGAGGGGCCCGGTCTGTTGGGCGTCGCCGGGCAGGCGCGTGACGTGGCCGACCGGGTGCAGCAATCGCTCCCCTTCGCCTTCTCCTTTGGGTACGCCGCCGACCAACGTGGGACCGTCGCCCGACGTGACCGCTTGGGCTTCGAGCAACCGATAGGCCCCGTCGACTTCATTGATGCTGAACACGCTGTAGCCGCCATCGTCGTCCCGCAGCCGGACCAGCGCGTGCTCGTCCCAACCATCCGCACGCGGCAACACCTCACGCCCGGCGATCGAGGGCTTGGAGAGCTGCTCCGCGGTCAACGGACCGATCGTCTGCAATGCGTAACCGTCGACGCCTCCCTCTGCGACCGAGAAGCCTCGAGCCAGAACCATCACCGTCAGCACGAGGCTGAAAATGACCAGCAGAGAGCCCTTTAGAAACTGCACCCAGGTCGTCGAAACCATCCCCGCGGTGATCACAATCACGATCACCACCGCACCGACCATCACCACACCAGCCCAATAGGGCAGCCCCATCAGTGGTTGGATCAAGGTGCCCGCCCCGACCATCTGCGGGATCAGGTAAAAGAGGCTGACCGCCAACGTGCTGATGCCGGCGGCCAGCTTAATGCCCGGCGAGTTGAACTTGGCATCCAAAGCATCGGCAAAGGTGAATTTCCCCAGCCGCTTCATCGGCTCGGCGATCACAAACAAAGCCACGATCCAGCCGGCAAGGTAGCCGATCGAATAGAGAAAACCGTCGTATCCGTAAGCGGCGATCATGCCGCAGATGCCTAGAAACGACGCCGCCGACAGGTAATCTCCCGCGAAGGCGATGCCATTGACGAACCAGGGAATCTGACCATGGGCGGCAAAGAAACCTGCCGACGAGGTGGCTTTGCGCCCCATGTAAAAACTGAGGCCGACGGTGGCGACGACAAAGGCCAGGAAAATGCTGACCGTGGCATAGGAAAATTCGTAAATCATGCTTCCTGCTCCGCCTCTTTGCCATCCGCCTTGCCAGCATCCGCGGCATCCGCGGCATCCGCGGCATCCGCGGCATCCGCCGGCGGCGGGGCGACGCGGCACAAACCGCCGTAAATCATGGCCAGCACGACCGCGGCGATAATCAGCCCGAATCCATAGAGCAGGGCTAGATTCAGTCCACCCATCGGCCGCAGTTCCATCACCGCGGGTGCAAACGCACACAACAGCATGAACCCGACGTACAGCAGCAGGTAAACGGCGAACAATCCCAACCCTAAACGCTGATTGTGTCGCCGGTTCTCTAGTTCATTCATCTAAATTCCGCCTCCCATCGATCGACTCCATCGCCGTAGCCTGAAAACCTGTTTCAAGCCCAAAGTGTAGCGTGCTGGCGGCCGCGGGGTGCCCTGGGCGTCGGAAACCGTCCTGGGGGTTGCCACCATCGACAGCCCATTGCGTTTTTGACGCACGGTTTTCTGGTGACGATTGTGGCGATTCGATCGTTTATAGTGTGCAGGGCGGATCAGCTTTTAGCGGGAACGGTGGCGGTCGCTGTTTCTGGCCTGATCGGTTGCATAAAATGGAAAGTCGAAGGCTGCCATTTTGCCGCGTCGGTTATGATGACCTCTCGCGATGCCACTTTTCTCTTGTCCCGTGCCGATGCCGCTTCGATTTGCTCCTATCGTTGTCGCGACCGCGATTGCCTGCTTGGCGACGTGCTGGCTGGCGGTATCTAGGTTACCAGCCGAAGAGCCTCCCCTGCCGAGTGACCGCCCAAAAGTGCTGGACGATGGCTTGAGCTCGGCGGCGTTTTATTTGCTAGACGAAGATGGCAATCGGGTGATGATGCCCGGCATGTCGCTGGAAGAGCTCGAAAGGCTGCAAAAGCTGGACGAGGGCTACTCCCAACCGACTCGGCCGTTCAGTTTCAAGTCGGTCAAGATCGAGGGGACGGCGGAAGAAAATCGTGCGGACTTGAAGGTCACGGTACAACTGCGAGTCGATCCGGTGCCGGGCGGCAGCGTGCGCATCCCTCTGCGGATGGGAAACTTTCACCTCATTGCTCCGGCCGACGTGTCGGGTGTGGAAGAATCGCGGACCGATTTTGACCCCGCGACTTCCAGTCACACGCTGTGGGTGCAGGCTGACAAACCGCGTGACGTGGAGGTTTCCATGCGCGTCGTTTCGTTGATCAAGAACGAAGGTCGCTCGTCGATCGATTTCCAACTGCCGGCATCGCCCACAACAGTCTCGCTGGATGTGAACGGGACCGATTTGGTGGCGACCACCGAAGGCCGCGGGGACGAGGTCGTTCGCGCGATGGAACAGACAGCTCAGAAAACGCGGCTGATGGTCGAAAGCAGCGGCAGCGACTTCCAATTGATTTGGGGGCAAGCCAACCAAGCCGAACGCGCCGGGCAGGTGCTCGAGGCCAAATCGCGCTGGGCGCTGCGGTGGCTGAGCATCGAAGACAAACCGACCGCATCGGTCGACCTGACAGTCACCAATCAACGCGGTGATCTGACGCCCTTCGAGCTGGAACTGCCTCCCGACGTGCGGTTGCTGGAACAACTCGGTTCGGAAATCGTTCCCACCGGCAAAGGCACCGTGATCGACGGCGGTCAGCGACTGCGGGTGATTCCCGGCAATACCGTGGCGAGTGACGAAATCAAACTGCAGTTCGAAATCGAGTTCACCAACGATACGCTGAACGCCGAAACGCCGCTGCGGCTCCGGGGCATCCATGTGGTCGGGGCGGTCAGCCAAGGGGGCGAAGTCGAAATTCGCAGTGACGAAGATTACCGTTTGCGGTGGTTGCGCCGACCTTGGGTGCGGAACCTAGTCAGCGAATCACGCTCGGCGAACGATCCGACCTTGTACCGCTTCAGCTTTGACCGGGTACCGTTTGAGTTGCCTATCTGGCTGGCCGCGCGACAACGACGGCTACAGGTCGATCCCCAATTTGAAATCCGCATCCGGCAAACGCTTGCCGAATTGACGGCGGTGGTGCAGATCGGGGGGGCGACCACCGACGGACGCTCGATGCCGATCGACATGCGGGGTTGGAAAGTCCAATCGTTTGAGACGGAAACGACCGGCGAGCCGCTTGATTCCTTGGTCGAAGGGACGGTCGAAGAGGTGGACCTGTCATCGCTCGATGGTGCCGGCAGCGAAGAGACCGCGTTGGTGCTGAAAGCGGTACGACCGATCGCGGCAGACGAGAATCGTATCGAGTTGCCCTTGCCCCACATCTTGGCGGACGACGACAGCATGCTGATCCAACCGGGACAGTTGACCGTTCGCACCGAGCCTGGTTTGACCCTCGTGGTGGACTTGGGAGATTCCACGAACGTCGACGAACAACCGTTGTACCAAGACGCCGATGCGAACGATCCCACCTTGCGGTTTAACGTGCAGACGCTGGCTGCCGATGCCAAACTGGTGGGCTTTTTAGAAAACGATCGCCCGCGCGTGACGCTGCAGGCCAGTGCTTCGGTGGCGATCGAGGAGGGCAACCTACTGACGATCGTCGACTGGAACCTTCGTCCGCAACGCGGGCTGGCTGGTAAAATCCCGCTGGCAATGTCGGCTGCCGATGGCTGGGAGAATTGGTCGGTCACGGTTAACGAACGTCCAGCGGTGATACGCCCCAATGAAGATGGTCAAGTCTTCCTATTGTCGGATCAACTGAGCGGCGACATGCATCAAGTCCGCTTTCGTAATCAGCGGCCGCTCGACCCGCAAACCACACTTCCGACGACGCTGGAAGTGATGTTGCCGCGGCCCGGTATCGCCGACCTGTCCACGCTTGGTGAAGTCCCAATCACGCTCCGCGGTTCGACTGCGATCGAAGTCGATACCGACGTCGCGGGACGCTCGGTGTCGGAACTGACGCTGGACGCTTTGCCCTCACGACCGCTGGAGATTCGGCTTCGACGGCGGGCGATGCAACAGCAGCGTCTGGTAATGAGCCGTGTCATGCTGACCACGCAGTGCGGTCGCAGTTCGTGCTACGAGCGTCTGCTCGCGATGGTCAGCGGATCGGGCACTTTAACGATTCCGCTGTCCAGTGACATGCGAAACCTGACGGTCGACTTGAAGGTGGACGACCAACCTCAACCGACGGTGCGCACCGCCGACGGCTCCCTCAGCATTGCGCTCGCTGCGGACAAGCCGCAGCATACGGTCGATTTGCAGATTTGGTTTGGCCGCGAGTCCTCTTCGTTGGGCAGCGAAATCCGTCCGGCGATTGGTCTGCCGGTGGGCGTCGGCCAAGTCTACTGGAATATTGTGATGCCGGCCGATCAGCATGTCGTGTGGGCGTCACCAACCCTGGGGCGTGCCATGGACTGGCAATTCGATCGCTGGCGGATTCGCCGGGTACCGACAGAAACCGAACCCAAGCTAGCCGAATGGGCTGGCGGCGATCCGCGTGAACAGGCCACGATCGGCAACCGCTATCTATTTATCGGAACCGATGCGGCGGCACTCCGCACGGTCTCGTTTGGTCGCTCGGTGATTTGGGCGATCGTCGGCAGTGTGGTGCTGTTGGTGTCGACCTTGTTGGTCAGTGTCCGCGGCGCGCGTCACCCCTTGGCAGTCATTTTTGCCGCCGTTGCGCTGTGCGGCCTGACGCTATTGGCTCCCGACGCGGCGGTGCTCATCGGTCAACTCACATTGTTGGCGTTGTCGTTGGTCGCGGTCATGCTGGGTGTGCGAGCGGCACTGAGAACGCGACCGCATGAGCGGATTCTGGACAGCAGTAAACCGATCTCGCGCGAGGGCTCGACACGCACGCTGACCGCCGGTGCGGCGGCCGGGAATGCTCCGCCGGCGCCCACTGGTTCCACACGCACCCGATCGGTTCCCCTCGCCGCTCATCTCGGAGACGAATCGTGAGCGGCGATTCTCCGCGGTTCGGCTACGCGTTGCTGGTGGTTTGCCTACTGGTGGTTTGCCTGTCGGCGGACGCGCTGCGGGCACAGGATGCCGAACCGGAGTCGCCGCAGCCGATTCGGTATCGACGTATTTTCCTCTTTGAAAATCAAGCCGCGACCTTGATCCCGCGTGACTACCGTCCGGTCGCGGCCGACTTGCTGGAAGAGTTACTCGCCGCTCAGCGTCGCAAAGCGGACCAGCTGAACGATTCCAAGCCGCGGCTTAATCGTGTGATGTATCGTGTCAGCTACGATCCGCGCACGATGTCGCTGCAGTCCAAACAAACCACCCTGGACATCGCCTACTCGGGCGAGCAACCGACGCGGCTCGATTTGGGACGAGTCAATTGGGCGCTGACCGCACCATCGCTTTCAGGAGACGACTCCCAACAGAAAACACGCTGGCTGACATCCGACTCTGGGAACAGTGTGGTCGCGCTTCGCGGCGATTCCCAGCTCGATGTCGCCTGGTCGCTCGCCGGGGTCGAACTGCCTGACCAGGCGGTCCGCTGGAACCTGCAGATCCCTCGCTGCGCGCGCAGCCAAATGTTGATCGATCTTCCCGCGGGTTTCACACTGTCGATCGACAACGGCGTGTTGCGGGAACTGACCAGCGCGCCGCCGGAGTCCGGTTTAGCCACCGAAGAGGGTTCACGCCGCTGGTATCGATTGGAACTGGGTGGATTGAGCGAAATCGAAATGACGGTGACGCCGCAGACCTCCGCCGCGGACCACCCCCCCTTGGTGATTCGCCGTCAATCGTTGACCTACCGTGTCGGGAAACGGACGACGCAGTGGACCGCTCAGATGACTCTCGAAGCGGTTCCGGGAACGGCGTTGCCCAGCATGCGATTGGGCAGCGGGCGGCTGACCGAGGTACAGCTAAAAAACCAAACCGTGTCGTGGAAAGAGATCACCGAGCCGAATGCGCTGACGCTGCAGTTCCTCTCGCCCGTTCCGGGACCGCGGTCATCGATCGCCGGTCCCATCGAGTTGACGATCCGCGGTTTCTTGAATCACGATGCAAGCGGCAGTTTCCCGCTCCCCTGGCCGGAATTTACCGATCGCCGCGTGATCATCGCGACGCCCGTTGTGCAGGCCCAAATCCAGACCGATCCCACAATTACGCTGGCCCACCTGAAGATTCCAACCAATTGGCGTTTGCGGCCGACCGTGGTTTCGGAAAATGGCGCACGGACGCTGGTAATGGAAGGCGATGTGACGGAGGATTTTGTCCCGCCGAGTATCCAGTTAACCGGTGCCCCAAATGCCATCCCGGCCAATGCCGCCTTGCGATTGAGCGTCGAAGATCGGGCGATCCGCGCCCGCTGGGATGCGACGTTGGCCGTCGGAGATCAACTCGGCCCGCTGCGGTTGGCCTTTGAACGCAATTGGAGAATCGATTCGCTGTTGCTGGCCGATTCTGGTCGACTGATTGAACTGCCAAGCAACCAACGGAGTATTACGATCTGGCCCGAACCTGCCGATTTAAAGGGAGGCCAGTTGCGGATCCGAGCGACAGGCGAGCGACTTCCGCGGCCGTCGGAAAGAGACGCCTCCCGCACCATTCCGGCGACGTGGTTTGCCAGGCTGAACGATTGCCGTACCGAATCGGTCGCTGCGATCGCGCCGCCTCAGAGCTTTCGCTGGGCTGCCGGCACCGTGCTGCGTGGGCCGCTCCTGCAACGGAGCGACCTGTCGTCGGAGATGCTCGAATTGCTCGGCCCGGTCGGCGATGGGTCGTTGCTGTTTCGCTTGCCTTACGACACGACGCCGATGCTGGAACTGGAGCGACCGCTGCCGACCATCGATGCCAGCGTGCTGTTGGAGGTGACCGGCGACGCCGATGAAGTTTCGGAACTGCTCACGTTGACTTGCAAGTCGCCCTCCGCGACCGCGACGCAGTTGCTGCTTCGCTGTGGCGAATATCAGGGACGCCCCGCGCTGACGTGGTCGCTGGCAAAGGGAGCGGGCTCGGGATGGTCGCTGCCCCGCCTACAAGCTTCCAGCGAAGAGGACGAAGAGACCTGGCTGGTGTCATTGCCGCCTGGGCAACGAGGGGACCTTCAATTGACGGCGCGACGGCGTTATGCGATTGGCGATTCGCAGGCCATTGACCTGCCTTCGATTACGCAGGTTTCGTCCGATGAAACGCTGGCTTCGATTTCGGTCAATCAAAAACTGAAGGCAATCGTCGGCGCGGGTTTGCATCTTGCCGGCACCAGCGGACCGGTGCAACGAGTCCCTGGGATCGCGGTCGACGGGGAGGCGCGTCCGTTGCGCTACCAGCCCAACGCGCCCGCTTCGATCGAAATCAGCGGTCGTCTAGCCCTGCTGTCGCCGGCCGTGTTGTGGGAAGAGGCGGTCGACGTGATCGCGTCGGCACGATGGGGCGACACGGTCATTGCTCGGTACGAAACGGATGGCCACCAACCGCTACAGATCGAGCATTCTCTTGGCTTGCGATTAACCGAAGGTCGCGTCAATGGCCAGCCAATCGATGTGGATGCCGTGACGAGTGCGTTGGGTCAGATTCAAGTTCCCGGCTTGGGTGTCCCCAGTCGCGTGATGTTGCGTTTCGATCATGTGGAAGCCTATAGCGGTTTCTTTCGCATGTGGAGCCCGCCCGAACTGCGAGCCGCGGGCGTCGTTCTAAAGCGAAACTGGCGGATGTGGCCCGCTATCGATTCCTTCGCCCCGGCGGCAACGCATGTTCGTCTGGCGAGCGATCCGAGCGACTCATTGCTGGCCGATGATGATCTGCTGACCGCCATGGCCGATCGCTCCCAAAGGATCGCCATCACCGATCTCAAGACGGAGCAATTGTTGATCTCCGCCGAACTGGCGTGGGGGATCGCCGGCGTCGTGTCGTTGCTGGTGTTCGCTTTCTGCTGGATGCTGGCACGCCGCTCGCTGAGCGCCGTTTTGCTGTGCGTGCTGTGGATGCTCACCGGCGCGATGGGATGGCCCGATTGGTTCTTTGTCATCGTCGGCTTCGTGATGACCCCGGCAATCGCAGCCGCTCTGATGGCCATTGCGCTGCGGCAACCAAGTGACGTGTTTCTGGAACAGCCACGTGGCACGAGCGAGCTCGATTTCTCGTTTGTTCGCGCGTCGGTCACGATTTTCATTGCCTGGGTGACGCTGTTGGCCAGCGGCTTGACCGCGACGGCACAACAACCCCCCGCGGACACCGCCGAGGCGGGTTCCGACCTTGCGGAGGCGACCGACAGTGTTTCAAAAGACGCGTTCCCGATCTTGATTCCATTGACTGCCGACGGCGAGTTTGCCGGCAGTCGAGTCTACGTCCCCGAAAAGCTGTACGGACAGTTGTTCCGCCCCAGCAACGGAGACGCGTCGCCCGCCTCCGTGTTTTTGCGCCGCGTCGATTACCGCATGCGCACCAACGGCGTAACGGACATGACCAGCACGGTCAAACTGGAAGCCCGCATCGAGCTGGAAACCGATGCGATCGAGCGGCCCGTGCGTTTGCCCTTCCCCGCCGCCTCGGTGCGCGAGGTCGATATTCTTTCGGGCGGTCTGTCGCGTTCGGTGCGGTGGCTGCCGAATGATAACGCCATCTCCTTACAGCTTCCCAAGGCTGGCTTGACGACTCTGCGACTGATCTTGGATGTGCCGATTTCGGTCGATGAGTATGGCGTCCAAAGTGTCGACTTTCCGATTCCCCGAGTCAGCAGCAGCACGCTGGGATTTGATGCCGACGCAACCCTCGATCGGCTGGTCGCTCCGACTTGCCTAGGAAAGTCGAATGCCGACTTGGTGATGGGGGAACTGACCGCCGACCTCGGCCCGGCGGAAACGCTCTCGGTGCAGTGGCGCGTCGCGCGCAGTCAGAGCGAAGCCCAGTCCCCGCCACTGGTTAGGCGCTTCTTGCTGCAAGCCAGTCCCGCCAAACTGGTAACCGAATGCCTGATGGACGTCAGCACGATCGTGCAAGATCGCAGCGAACTGGTGGAACTCGATTTCGGGAACGCCGCACCTCCGGCGGTCCTCTCTCCCGCGTGGTCCGTGGTCCGCGATTCGGAGGACACCGATCCCAGCAGCGGGCGGTTACGGCTGCGATGTAACGACCGCGGTTTGCCGCCGATCCGGCTGATCTGGGAGACTCGCACGACCGACCTGCCGACCGATTCGAAGGATCCAAAACTGCGTGTCTATTCGCTGCCTCCCGTTCAGTTGGTGGGGCGCACGATGCTGGGACCGACCTTTATTGCGTTAAACAAACAAGCCGGACAGACGCTTCGTCTTGACGATCCGCGGCAAGCCGTGGCGATGCCGATCGACCGCTTTTTAGCCGGCTGGAATTCCAACGTCGATGTGATCGAACAGGTCGTCGTCGCCGAAGATGTGATGCCCAAGCTGGTGCTGTCGACCGCACAGCCTCGGCCTTGGCAAGTCGAACAGACGCAGCAGTTGCTGGTGCGGATGGAGGCTCCCATCGGGCCGGCGCAACTGTTGCTCGATTATCAAGCGATTGTCCGACCTGGCGAAGGGTCGTCGCGACCGATGCATTTGACGATCCCCAATGGGATTCGGATTCACAATGTCTCCGTGGCCGGTTCGTCGGTTGCCGCTCCGGTGCAACGTGCTGGTACAGTCAGCGAACTGGTGTTACCCGAATTGAGCGTCAGCGAACCTTACCGCGTTCGTTTTCGCGGATCGCTGGATGCCCCTGCAAACGGACGATTTTCGCCACCTTTGGTGCGGCTGGTTGGCATCGAAAACCTCGGTGGCGTCTACTCCATCGCTCGGGGTGCCGGGGTCGCCATTGCCGAACGCACGCCAACCACGCTGAGTGTTTCGACGCAAACGATTCCCACGAGCGAACGCTTGGCGCAAAGCATCGTTCCGCAGTGGGCTTGGCAACTGAGTCCCGATAACATGCAGGCCACCCGTGGGCGACTGGAAGGCCAATATGAAGTGACCGTCAACGAGGCCGAAACGGCGACCCTACAGCTAACGAATTTGGCATTCGACGCGGGACGTTGGACAATGGAGACCATCATCAACATGCGTCCGGTCCGCGGCCGGATCGATTTTGTAACGGTCGAGATCCCGTCGCGTTGGGGAGAAGACTTGACGGTTTCGAATGCGGAATCATGGTCGATCCAACCAGCAGCCGATCCTTCCAAACGGCTGATCCGCATCCTACCGGCCGATTCGACGAAGGCTCGCCGTGAACTGCGAATCCGCAGTCGGCTGGTAGGGGGCGACTTGAGCCAGGTTTCGGTTCCTGAGATCCGCGTGTTGGGCGCGGGGACGCGCCGCCTGTTTGTCAGCGTTCCGCGCGCCATGGAATCGACCGAAGTGGCCTGGGAAGCCACCGGGACGCGTCGCGGTCAAGAACCGCTCGAACTGAAGGCATACCTACCGGCCGCCAGCACGCATCAGACGTTTGAAGTCGGCGGTGCCTGGTCGGTGAAGATGGTCACCACTTCCAAAACACCGGCTCAGGCGGCGGCCAGTGTGATGGATGTGCAAATTTTTGCCCAGCGAGAGCGTCCGTCGTTGATCGTCTGCCGCTGGGACCTGTTTCCCGCCGGAAGACGCGCGGTGCAGATCCATATCCCGCCTTCTTTTCAACCTCTTGGACAATGGTCCGCTGGCATGCCGGTCCCTTTGGAACAACAGGGGCGAGTTGTGAAGTTGCCGCTCAGCCTCAGTCGTTTGGCGCAACCCGTGGTCCTGCTGGGACAATACACGCCGAACAATAATTCCTTTGTTTCCCTGCCCAAGATTCTCGACATTCCCGTTCAGCAAACGTGGGTGACGCGATTGGAAGCGGAGCCCTACGGCGGTACGGTCGACGTGCCCAAACCATGGCAACCCTCCACCCAGCCCGCTCGCGCCGAGGCGCTCGCGCGATCGGTGCTCACGGCACTCGATGACTCGCGAGACAGCTTGGCCAATCGGCCAAGCGAAGAAGTCGGCGCTTGGTTAGCCCCTTGGCTTTCGCGGTTTCGCAAGCTGACGCCGACGGCTCTTCCGTCAAGCGATAGCGACACACCGGCCGATTCGGAATCGACACCGTCAACCCGTTCCGCTGCCCCCATCGCGACCAACGAAACAACGCCGGCGGTTCCATCGGAAATGGAAACGCGGATGACCGATTACCTGAACTCCGTGTTAGGAGCCAACGAGATTTCCACGGGAGAAACCGAACCCTCGCCGCTGGTTCCCATCGGCTGGACCATCGGGCAGACCGAGACCACTCCGGGGGCAGCGGCTAACCTGCCGGTTGCCTTCTTGCATGGTGCCCAACCGGTCGCCGAGAGCCAGCTTCGGCTGGCCGGCATGCTGCTGCTGGGATTGCTGTTTGCGGTCGCTGTCTTGCAGTTTCGCGATCGCCTGCAACCGCTGCTCGCTTCGGCGGCGTTCTGGCTGTTCGCGATCGGCTTGATCGGCTTCATCCTCGCACCACTGCCCGTTGCGATTGCGGTTTGCTTGGTCGCCGTCAGTGCTCCGAAGCTTCGCAGAACCACGCCCAAGCATCCGTAAGCGACTTCGATGCGTGGGACTCGACCCTTTCACTGGCGAGCCGCAAAGGCAGCAGAGAACGGATCAGCGATTGCCGACGAAAGACCAACGCATTCAGCGACGGGCTTGCCCAAGAAAATGCCGCCAGCCCTCCACCACCCCCGAAGAGGCGGGCGCGGTGGCGTGATAGAACCGCTCGTCCGCTTCCGGCGGCTCGACGACCGTGGTTCCGCTCGACACCTCGTTGCCAGCGACCAGGATCGCCCGAAAGTTCCGCGAGATCGCCGTCGCATTGCTTGCCTGTCCAGCATAAACCGCACTGGGCGGCTCCGTCGTTTGGTTGGCGATCCACCACTCGAACGCCGAGAGAAAATCGACAGACGCCGGTAGTAGATCGATCCGAGCGTCCTCTTCGCCAACCGCTGGTGGCGTCGCCCGCGCTCGACACCGCAGCGGCTCGTCGGCCAGTCGTTTCTCGAGCGCCGCAAGCGTCGCTGCCAGACGCTCCGCCGCGATATGAAAGCAGCGCTGCCACCGACCTTGGTGCTCTTCGTCAAGCAAACGCATGCCGCTGTGATTCAATGCGAGGCGGTCCAAAGCCTCGACTTCCCACTCGCCAACCAAACCTCTCAGGTGCGTTTCGTAGTCCGCCAGCGGAGTCAGCATGAAAGGCACCTCCGCGGTATAGATCGTCGTGCCACCATCCGCGATCACTACATCCGGTAACGGCAAATGATGCGTGATGATCGCCTCGCAGACGGCGGCTCGCGTTCGCTGGGTGAGGTAGACCAGTTGCCACGGCGATTGATAACGGGACTCGACCAGCCACATCAGATCGGCCCGATTGCGCGGGTCGTTTGGCAAGGGCAACAAGACCCCCTCTAATTCAGTCGCCAGCAACATGGGAGTTTGGTGGGTAGGCATGCGTCAATCATTCGAGGCGCGGAAGCAGAAATCCGAATGGCTGAATTATGGCGTCTCCACCATCATTCGCCAACGACTGCAGCCTCGGCCTGTGGTCGCTCCTCGACGCCAGCGCGGCGTCGGTGCAAGGGCGGAAAGCAAAACGCGTTTTCCCGTAACCGCCAAAGCGGACTAGAGGGCTCCCACCGGCTGCGGTGGTGGCACCCGCTGCGACGCCCGAGCTAGGAAATCGGGCCAGACTTCTGCCTCCAGTTTCTCATCGCCCAACTCGATCGTTTCATTCACGTTCAAATTGCCTTTGACGATGTGCGCCGCGTTGAGTGCATACAGCCCCGGCACACTGGTTACCACCGGCGGCAGTTTCTCGCTGTAGTTCAGTGTCGGTAGCGCCATCACGTACTTGGCTCGCGCCGTTCGGATCGCCGCCACGTTGTCTCGCGAGAAGTGGTCATACATTCCTTCCAGGGTCTTCAGAAAACGCTCTTCAACCACCGCATCGTCTTCCTGCAAACCAGGATCATCCTGAGGCAGATACTTCGGCAGGTAGACTAGCGAGTGCCCCTGCAGTTCCTCGTCACGGTCGACAATCGTCGACATTTCAATTACCGCCGTCATCGGCACATTGTCGGTGATATTGGTGACATAGAATTCGCTGATCGGTTGCTTCAATAACAGCGAAGTACAGACGACTCCCATGTACTGAATGTTTTCCATCCGCGTGCGTTCGTCTGGGTTCAATTCCGAACACGCTCCGGCGATCAGTGGCGACGGAATCGTAAACACCACGTTATCGAATGTTTCGCGGCGGCCGTCCCCGAAATCGACTTCCAGTTCGCCACTCTCGAGTTGCTGGACACTCCGTACCGGATGCCCCGCCAGCATGCGCACGTTCTGCTCGCGAAGGACTTCGCCCATCCGCTCCAGCACACGGCCATAGCCACCCGGCACGTAGCCAAACATTTCGACTTTCATGCCGCTCCGTCGCGCTTTGTACATCCGCGAAATATGCGCCCAAATGAAAGCCGCCGAAGTCTGCTTGTAGGTCTCTCCCAGTTTGGCACGCAGCAATGGCAGCCAGATCTTGCGGAACGTCCCTTTACCCGACCACTTTTGCAACCAGTCGGCGACGGGGATTTTTTCCAGACGCTTCCAATTCTTGATCTTCGAGGCTAAGAAGATGGTGCCGCCCAACCGCAGTTTTTCAATCAAATTCAGCGGCGGGAATTTCAAGAACTCCATCGTGTTGGACATCGAATACAGCTTGCCGCCCGAATAGAAACCGGTCCTGGTTTCCACCCAGCGAAGCTCCTGCTCCAGTCCAATCTCCTCCAGCAACGCTCGCAACTGCGAATCGCTCTTCAATGTCACATGGTAGAAACGATCCCACCGGACATCGTTTAACTTCCAGGCGCTCGTCAAGCCACCGAATTGCGGTGCCGCCTCGCAGACGGTGACCTGTTGATCGCGGCCGGCCAGCCGATGAGCCATCGTCAGCCCCATCATGCCTCCGCCAACAACCAACCAACGCGCGGAAACGGTAGATGAAGCCATGGAATGAATCCCGTTCGATGCGAAGCGAAAAGAGTGCTTATTGATTGCCGAACCGACGGCGGCCAAGCAACTTGAGCGTCAGCCAGATCGTCTTGAAAACCTGCATCTTGCTGGCACCGCCTTTTTGGTCGTACCGCAATCGCAAAGGAACCTCGCCAAACATGCACCCCTGAGCGCGCAGCTTCAGCAGAATGTCGGACATGCACGAGAAACCGCGTTCGCCGACAAAGTTGTCACCGTAGGTTTCAAACGCTCGACGCAGCGCCGCGGCACGGTAAGCGCGATAGCCGCTGGTGTAGTCGCGAACGCCTCGAGTCGGGAACAGCAGCGTGAACAACGCTCGAGCTCCGATGCTCAACACCGCCCGATTAGCCGGCACCCCGATCACGCGGGCCCCGTTCTGAAAACGAGACGCGATCACCACATCGCACCCCTCACCGATGTTGCGGACCATGCGGTCGATCAGTCCCGGTGGATGCGTGTTGTCGGCGTCCATCGTCACAATGATGTCTCGTTCGCCCGCCCGGTCGGTCGCTTCACGCAAGGCATCTCGGATCGTCGCTCCCAATCCCTGGTTCTGCAAATGCTGCAGTACATGAATTGGCATCTGAAACGACCACTGACTGGCAATCTTCAGCGTGTCGTCGGTACTGCCGTCGTCGACGATGATCACTTCGTATGGAATGTTGCTGTCGGCAAACGCTTCGCCGATCCGCTCGAGCAATTCGGGCAACGCTTCTTGCTCATTGAAAGCCGGCAATGCCATGAGGACTTTGGCCGGACGGAAGCGAGCCGAATTTGGCTCGGAAAGCTCACCCAATTCAGGGCTTCGCAACACTCGCAAATTGGCGGTGGCGTGCGTTTTAGATTCTTTTGCCATTTTGGAGTCTTCCATCAGGCGTGCCTCAAAGTTCTGCTTGGACGTTGGGAACGGCATCCGAGCTCGCCCAAAAAGCAAACCCGCCACCGACTCCGCCTGATCATAATAGGCAAGGAAGGCAAGGCAAACCCAGGCCATTGGGCATTCTGGGTAAATAAGTACACAAAGAGGACCTGCGTCGACTTTGCCGATTACGCCAACGCCCCGCACCCTTGTGAGGAGTACGGGGTCCACCGCCGCCGGGGTCCAGGG
>Ga0209947_1001059_pt1 | contig 16668 bp, 16 predicted proteins | sample SalPonR2_B_D2_MG_FD_185706 | JGI IMG/M metagenome (GOLD analysis project Ga0209947, IMG submission 185706) | Salt pond soil microbial communities from South San Francisco under conditions of wetland restoration - Salt Pond MetaG R2_B_D2_MG... ... | reverse complement strand
AGCAATAGAAAAGACTGAATTAGATCCGATAGATCAACCTAAGTTAGATATTAAGGAATTTGAAGAAGGTAAAAATGTTGTAATAACGGCAGATATTGAAGTGAAACCTGAAGTGAAATTAGCAGACCCAAAAGAAATAGAAGTTACGAAGGTAAGGTCAGAAGTTGATGATGAGCAGGTTAATAATTCATTAAAAGAAATGCAGGAAAAAAATGCAAGAATTATAAATGTAGAAGATAGACCTGTAAAAGAAGGCGATACTGTATTAATAGATTATAAGGGCTTTATAGAAGATGAAGAATTTGAAGGTGGATCAGCGGAAAATCAATCTCTAGAAATTGGATCAAATCAATTCATACCAGGATTTGAAGAACAGTTGATAGGTAAGGAATCAGGAAAAGATGTAGAAGTTAAGGTTACTTTCCCCGAAGATTATAATGCAGCTGAATTAGCCGGTAAAGAAGCTAATTTTAATGTTAAAATTCATGAGATAAAAGAAAAAGAATTACCTGAATTAGATGATGAATTTGCTAAAGATATTAGCGAATTTGATACTATAGATGAATTAAAAAAAGATACGAAAGATAATTTAATTAAAAAAGCAAAAGATAAGGAAAAAATAACAAATCAAAATAACTCAATAACTGAATTTGTAAGTAATTGTGAGACTGTAGTGCCCGATATTTTAGTTGATAGAGAAATAGAAAATCAGTTAAATGGATTTAAGCAGCAACTTGCTCAACAGGGTATAAATTTAGAAGATTATTCCAAAATGATAGGCCAAAACATGGATGAACTTAAGGAAAACATAAGACCACAAGCTGAAACAAGTGTAAAAACAGAATTAGTTATAGAAGCATTAGCTAATGAGTATGATTTTGAAGTAACAGAAAAGGAAACAGAGGAAGAGCTTAAAAATCTTGCTAATTCATACGGCATAGGAGAAGATAAGCTTGATGATTTCATGGAAAAGATGAAAGAAGAAAGCAAAGAATATATTGAGGATTCTGTAAAAAGAAAAAAAGCTATAGAGTTTATAGCTGATAGTGTAAAAATGGTAGAAAAAGAAGAAACTGAACAAAAGGAAGAAGAAAAGGAAGAAGAAAAGAAATAAGGATTTAAATTAGCAAAATAATAATTAATAAAAATTTTTGGAGGTGTAATTATGCCATTAGTACCATACGTAATAGAAAATACAGGAAGAGGAGAAAGATCTTACGATATTTACTCCAGATTACTGAAGGAAAGAATTATATTTTTAGGTGAACAGGTTAATGATGCTACAGCAAGTTTACTAGTAGCACAGATGTTGTTTTTAGAAGCTGAAGACCCAGATAAAGATATTCAAATATATATCAATAGTCCAGGGGGTTCAATAACAGCAGGCTTTGCAATTTATGATACAATGCAGTATATTAAGCCCGATGTTTCAACAATATGTATAGGAATGGCTGCGAGTATGGGAGCCTTTTTACTTGCTGCTGGAACAAAAGGAAAAAGATATGCTTTGCCGAATTCTGAAGTAATGATACATCAACCTCTTGGAGGAGCACAGGGCCAAGCTGAAGATATTAGAATTCAAGCAGACAGAATAATAAAAATGAGAGAAGATTTAAACAAAATATTAAGTGAAAGAACAGGTCAACCTATAGAAGTAATAAGAAAAGATACAGATAGAGATCATTTTATGACGGCTAAAAGAGCCCAGGAGTACGGTCTGATAGATGAAGTGATTAGCTATAGAAAATAAAGGAGTGTTCATATGGCTAAAGAAGAAAAGCACTTGAGATGTTCATTCTGTGGTAAATCTCAGGATCAAGTGAGAAGATTAATCGCTGGACCAAATGTTTATATATGTAACGAATGTGTAGACTTATGTAAGGAGATTATTGACGAAGAAACAGATTTTCTAGAAGAATCAGAATTTAAAAAATTACCAAAACCAAAAGAGATTTTTGAGTTTTTAGATAAGTATGTAATAAAACAGGATCAAGCTAAAAAGTCGATGTCCGTAGCTGTTTACAATCACTATAAAAGAATAAATAGTTATAAAAAAACTGGGGACATTGAAATACAAAAAAGCAATATACTATTAATAGGTCCTACTGGAAGTGGAAAAACCTATTTAGCTCAAACATTAGCCAGAATGTTGAAAGTTCCTTTTGCAATAGCTGATGCTACATCTTTGACGGAAGCAGGTTATGTAGGAGAAGATGTAGAAAATATTATATTAAAATTAGTACAGGCTGCTGATTATGATATAGAGAAGGCGGAAAAGGGAATTATATATATAGATGAAATCGATAAGATTGCAAGAAAAGGTGATAATCCATCGATTACAAGAGATGTAAGTGGTGAAGGAGTCCAGCAGGCTCTTTTAAAGATTTTAGAAGGCACAGTAGCAAATGTACCACCGCAAGGAGGCCGAAAACACCCACATCAAGAATTCCTTCAGGTAGATACTTCAAACATTCTATTCGTTATAGGTGGAGCTTTTGATGGAATAGAAAGAATAATACAAAAAAGAGTAGGTAAAAAATCAATTGGTTTTGGAGCTGAATTAGGCGATAATGTTAAACAAGACTATAGTAAGATTATAAAAAACATTCAGGCTCAAGACTTGTTAAGATTCGGTTTAATTCCTGAATTTGTAGGTAGAATACCTGTTATAGTTCCATTAGAAGAATTAGACGAAGAAGCTCTAATAAGAATAATGATGGATACTAAGAACAGTTTAGTTGATCAATATAAAGAGCTTTTCAAAATGGACGGTGTAGAACTAGAAATAGAAAAGGACGCATTAAAAGTAATCGCTGAGAAAGCTTTAGAAATTAAGACAGGTGCAAGAGGTCTGAGAGGTATTTTGGAGAAAGTTATGACTGATATTATGTACGATATACCTTCGAGATATGACATTGAAAAATGTATCATAACTAAGGATACGATACTTAAAGACAAAGGGCCTACATTATTATTAAACAATAATGCTGATCAAGACGATAATTCAGAAACAGCCTAAAAAATGCCTGTGTACAGGCATTTTTTATTAAATATAAATAAATAATCAAAATGGAGTAGATATATGACTAAAAATTATGAAAAAGAAACGAAGAACTTACCGATGATACCTTTAAGAGGTATGCATATTTTCCCAGGTATGGTGATTCATTTTGATGTTGGTAGAGAAAAATCAATAAATGCTTTAGAAGAATCTATGATAAATGATTCTATAATTTTTTTGACTACTCAAAAAGATGCAAGTACAGAAATACCAACTGAAGAGGATTACTATGAATATGGAGTAGTTTGCAAAATAAAACAAATGTTAAAAATGCCTGGAGATAGCATTAGAGTATTGGTAGAAGGATTAAATCGAGGAAAAATTAATAAAATATTATCAGAAGATGATTATATAGAAGTTGAAATAGAAAACTACGTTGAGAAACATGAGGGTGAAGTAGGCGAAAAAATGGAAGCTATAATGAGGATGGTAAAAGAATCTTTTGAAAGTTATACATCCATCAATTCTAAAATTCCAGATGACGCTATAATCTCAGTTAATGAAATTGAAGAACCTCATAGGCTTTCAGATGTTATAGTTTCCTATATATTTTTAAAATCAAATGATAAACAAAATCTGCTTGAAACACTAGACCCCTATGAAAGACTTGAAAAATTACAGGTTATTTTGAAACAGGAAATAGAAGTAATTAAATTAGAAGAAACAATAAGTAAAAGAGTAAAAAAGCAGATCAATGAACTTCAAAAAGAGTATTATCTTAAAGAACAAATGAAAGCTATACAGAAAGAATTGGGAGAAGATGAAGACTTAGGGGATGAAGTAGAAGAATATTTAAAGCAGATTAAAAAAGCTAAAATGCACAAAGAAGCTAAGGAAAAGGCTGAAAAAGAAGCTAAAAGATTGCTTAAGATAAACCAAGCTTCACCTGAAGCAGGCGTTATAAGGACTTACCTTGATTGGCTGATAGGGTTACCTTGGAACAAATCAACAAAAGATAATAAAGACATAAAAAAAGCAAGAAATGTTTTGGAAGAAGATCACTACGGCTTAGAAGATGTTAAGGAAAGAATTCTAGAATTCTTAGCAGTAAGACAGTTAAATAAAAATATGAAAAGTCCAATTATTTGTTTAGTTGGCCCTCCGGGTGTAGGAAAAACATCTATAGCTAAATCTATTGCTAGATCATTAAACAGAAAGTTTATAAGATTTTCTTTAGGTGGTATAAGAGATGAGGCTGAAATTAGAGGACACAGAAGAACTTATATAGGAGCTATACCTGGAAGAATTATATCAAATATTTCAAAGGTAAAGTATAATAATCCTGTATTTTTGTTTGATGAAGTGGATAAAATAGCTCAGGACTTTAGAGGAGATCCAGCTTCAGCATTGTTGGAGGTATTGGACCCAGAGCAAAATAATACCTTTACAGATCATTACCTGGAAACAAGTTTTGATTTATCAAAGGTAATGTTTATAACAACTGCCAATACAACAAGTACAATTCCTAGACCCTTACTTGATAGAATGGAAGTAATAGAGATATCTGGGTATACAGCTGAAGAAAAATTAAATATAGGAAAAAAGTATCTAATTCCTAAACAGTACAAAGAACATGGGCTTTCAGAAGATATGGTTGTAATTTCTGATAACACATTAAAAGAAGTTATAGAAAAATATACTAGAGAATCTGGTGTAAGAGAATTAGAAAGAAATATAGGAAATATAATAAGAAAAGCTGCTGTAAAAATTGTTGAAAAAAACAAAGAAAAAGTAGTAGTAAATGTTAATAGTCTGCCAAAATATTTAGGTATTCCGAAATATGAATATGAAAGAGCTTATGAAAAAGATCAAATAGGAATAGCAACAGGTTTAGCTTGGACAAGAGTAGGTGGAGAAACACTATTTATAGAAGTAAATTTGATGAATGGGGATGGAAAACTTCAACTAACCGGTCAACTAGGAGATGTAATGAAAGAATCTGCAAAAGCTAGTTTAAGCTACGTTAGAGCTCATTTAGATAGATTTAATATTGACGAAAAATTTTATAAAACAAAGGATATACACGTACATGTACCTGAAGGTGCAATACCTAAAGATGGTCCATCAGCTGGAATAACTATGGCAACAGCACTGGTATCAGCATTAACTAATAGACCAGTAAATAAAAATATAGCAATGACTGGAGAGATAACTCTTAGAGGTAGAGTCTTGCCTATTGGAGGAGTAAAAGAAAAAGTATTAGCTGCAAATAGAGCTGGTATAAAAACCATTCTTATTCCAAAGAGAAATAAAAAGGATATGAATAAAATACCAAAAAAAGTAAAAAAAGATTTAGAAATTATATTGGTAGATAGTATGGATGATGTAATAAAACATGCTCTTTTAGGAGAAAACAAAAATGAAAATTAAAAACACGGGTTTAATTATAACTGCTGGAAGACAGGATCAATATCCCAATACTCTATGCAAAGAGGTAGCATTCGCTGGAAAATCCAATGTGGGAAAATCATCTATGATAAATGCTCTGTTGAATAGAAAAAAGTTAGCAAGAACTAGCGGAGCTCCAGGTAAAACAAGAACGGTAAACTTTTATTCAGTAAATGATGAAGAATTAGTTTTGGTAGATTTACCAGGCTACGGTTTTGCCAGAGTTTCAAAAAAAGAAAAAGAAAAATGGAAAAAGATGATAGAAATATACCTGCATAATAGGGAACAGTTAAGAGAAGTAATTCTTTTGATAGACATTAGACATGAACCTAGTGAAAATGACGTCATAATGTATAATTGGATTAAAGAGTTTGGCTTTAGTGGATTGGTAATTGCTACAAAAGCTGATAAAATTCCAAAAGGTAAAATTCAAAAACACATAAAAGATATAAAAAAGAAGCTTAAAATAGATGAAGAAGGATTGATAATACCTTTTTCTGCTGAAAATAAAATGAATAGAGTTTTAATACTTGATATGTTGGAACATATGGAGTAGGTGATTATATTATAATAAAAAAAGAGTTGAGATCTTTTTCTAGAAGCGAAATAGAGAAAAAATTTATGGAACTTGGAGGGATATCAGAAGGTAAAACTATAAAATCTGAAAAATGGACGGCGGAAATATTAGAAGAAAGACAAATTCAAATAGGTAGATTAAGGTTAAATGCTGTATTAGTAAAAATAGAAGTATGTGAAGAAAACATAAAAGAATTTCTTGAAAGATTCAGAGTAAAGTTTTCAAGAGGTGGAGGATAATAAAAAAAAGAGCCTAGGCTCTTTTTTTTATTCTTTAAAGTTTATCACTTTATTTACAACCTTAGAAAATTCATTTGTTATATCTCTATTGATACCTATAACTCCATTTTTAGAGATATTAGTTATCTCTTTGTTCATAGGTAATTTACAAAGAATAGGTACTTCAGTTTCATTCATAAAGCTTTTATCATCATATTGGAACATTTCTATTTTTTCTCCGCATTTAGGACAGCTAATATAGCTCATATTTTCAACAACACCTAGTACAGGAACGTCCATTTTATTTGCCATATGAACCGCTTTTGATACAATCATAGAAACCATATCTTGAGGTACAGTAACCATAATTATTCCAGTCATAGGGAAAGACTGCATAGCCGTGATAGCAACATCAGCAGTTCCAGGGGGCATATCTACTATTAAATAGTCAAGTTCACCCCATACTACGTCAGTCCAAAATTGCTTAACTAGATTTCCTATAATAGGACCTCTCCATAAAACAGGAGAATCTTCAGTATCTACTAGAAAGTTAGTAGACATAACTTTAAGTCCTCCAGGAGCTATTAAGGGAGTCATTCCTTTATCAGAAGTAGTAGTTATTCTTTTATCTTGTAGCTTAACTAATCTAGGAATACTTGGACCAGTTATATCTGCATCCATCAGTCCTACTTCATAACCGTTTCTTAAGAGTTCATAAGCAAGCATAGTGGATACTGTAGATTTTCCTACTCCACCTTTTCCACTCATAACTCCAATAATATTTTTAACTTTATTTAATGGATTATTTTTGATTTCACAAGTGTTTTGTTTGTCTGTACTGCAAGTCCCTTCAGAAGGACAAGTGTTACAATCTGCCATAATAATTACCTCCTTAGTTATTGGCATTTACCAAAAAAATAATACCACTAACTCCAAGTCTTGTCAAATAGTAAAATTTATATGAAAATGATTTTGATTATCTTGTAAAAAAAAAACATAAATGATAAACTAAACAAGGTGATAGCAATGACGAAATATGATAAAATTCTAATAGTATTTGTTGTGGTTATAAGCTTATTTGCTATGTATATAGTAAAAGAAAGAGCTTCTAATTATAATAAAAAATATGTAGAAATAACAGTTGATGGTGAAGAGCATTCAAAATATGTGCTTGATAATAATATAGATAAAGAAATTGAAGTAATAACAGATAATGGATATAATATTATACATATCCAAAATGGCCAAGTTTTGGTTGAAGAAAGCGATTGTAACAACCAACTTTGTGTAAGAAAAGGAGTAATAGAAGAAGCAGGAGAGATTATAGTGTGTCTTCCTCATAAGGTTGTAGTTCAAATAACAGGTTCATCCGAAGATTTAGATTCAATAAGCTACTAGAGGTGCATGTATGAATAAGACGAGAAATTTTACTTTCTTAGCTTTACTGACGGCTTTTGCAGTATTGTTAAGTGTATTTGAAAACATAATACCACTTCCGATAGCTGCACCAGGAGCAAAGTTAGGCTTGCCTAATATGATAATATTATCTTCTCTGGTAATTTTTGGATTTAAAAAAAGTTTGGCTATAAATATAGTTAGAACTTTTTTAGTATTGATAATAATTGGGAATCCTATAAGTTTTATATATAGTTTTTTTGGAGCTATATCTAGCCTATTAATAATGTATATAGTTCACAAATATCTCTCTAATTACTTTAGTTTAATAGGAGTCAGTATTTTTGGAGCAATAGCACATAATACAGCTCAAGTTGCGACAGCTAGTTTAATTTTAGAGAATCCAAATATTTTTTCATATCTACCGGTTATGTATATAATTAGTTTGTTTACCGGTTTTTTTGTAGGATTTGCATCTAACTTTATTATAGAACAGTTAAATAAAGTGATTTATAAAATAGATTGGAGTTAATTATGAGAAAAGGTAAAAATTTCTTAATGGTGTTTTTTTTAATAGTAGCAGGATCTATAATGGGAAATATAATTGGTGGTTTTTTTTCCAATGTTTTTCCTGCTTTAAGTATTTCAGAAAGCATATATTTTGGACCAGCTGTTTTAGATTTGAATTTTTTATCAATAACCTTCGGCTTCACTTTTTCTCTAAGTTTAGCAGGTTTATTAGGTATAGTGGTTGTTTTAATAGTATTTAAAATATTTTATTAGGAGTGGTTATGAGAATAGTATTAGCATCAAAATCTCCAAGAAGAATAGAAATATTGGGAAAATTTATAAAATTCGAGTCTAAACCTTCAACAGTAGAAGAAACATATAGTGAAAGAATGAAAGCTAAAGAAGTAGCTATGTATCTTTCTTTAATAAAAGCGATAGATATAGATGGTAAAATAGAAGAAAAAAATGCTTTGATAATTTCCGCTGATACAATAGTAGTTTCAGATGAAATATTAGAAAAGCCAAAAAATAGGGATGAAGCTTTTTCTTTTTTAAAGAAACTAAGGAATAGAAAACACAAAGTAATAACAGGCTATACTATTTTAAATCAAGCAAATCTTAAAAAAATCACTAACTATGAGGAAACAGAAGTAATTTTTGGTGATTATGATGATAATTTTATCAACAAATATTTAGATAAAAAAGAATATAGGGATAAGGCTGGAGCATATGCAATCCAAGGTTACGGCAAACTATTGGTTAAGAAAATAATAGGGGACTATATGAATATTGTTGGATTTCCAATATATTCAATATCTAAACATTTAAAAAGGGATTTTGATATAGACCTAATGGACTAGGAGGACAAATGAAAGAGAAATATACAATAATGGAAATTCCTAAAGACGAAAGACCTAGAGAAAAATTAATAAAATATGGTTCAAAATCTTTATCGAATTCTGAATTAATAGGAATATTATTGAGAGTAGGGAGTAAAAAGGATACAGCTATAACTCTCGGTCAAAAGGTACTAAGAGAAAATGAAAAAGGGTTATTAAATTTAGTAAATGCTACACCGGAGAGTTTAAATAAATATCACGGAATAAGCAATGCAAAAGCAGCGACCTTATTGGCAGCTGTAGAGTTAGGAAAAAGAATATCTACTACTAAAGCAGAGGATACTTTTAAAATCACTTCTCCTCAAGATGTTTCTGCATTAGTTATGGAAGACATGAGATATTACAAAAAGGAATATTTTAAAATCATATTATTAGACACTAAAAATAAAGTTATAGATATCATTACAATATCTATTGGAAGTCTTAATTCATCTATAGTACATCCGAGAGAAGTATTTTTAGAAGCTGTTAAAAAATCAAGTGCATCTATAGTACTACTTCATAATCATCCAAGCGGAGAAGTACAACCTAGTAGAGAGGATATTAATATAACTCAGAGATTAATAAAAGCAGGAGAAATTATGGGAATTAAAGTTTTGGACCACATTATAATAGGAGATGGAAAGTATTTAAGTTTTAAGGAAGAAAATATTATTTAAGGAGGTTTTAGATGTCTTTTCTAGACGGATTTTCAAAAAATTTAGGAATTGATCTTGGTACGGCAAATACTTTAGCTTATATTAAAGGGAGAGGAATAGTAATAGATGAACCTTCTGTTGTTGCAGTGGAAAGAAGGGACAACAGAGTTATAGCTATCGGTACTGAAGCAAGTGAAATGTTGGAAAGAACTCCACAGGATATAATAACAATTAGGCCATTAGAAAATGGAGTAATTGCTGATTTTGAAATTACTCAGATGATGCTTAAATATTTTATTAAAAAGACTTTAAAAGGATTTCATTTATTTAAGCCTATTATAGTAATTGGTATACCAACTGGAGTCACTTCTGTAGAAAGAAGAGCTGTTGAGGAGGCATCACAAAGCGCTGGTGGTAAGAAAGCTATACTGATTGAAGAACCAATGGCAGCAGCAATAGGGTCAAACTTACCTATACATAAAGCAGAAGGTAATATAATTGTAGACATAGGTGGTGGCACTACTGATACAGCTGTAATGTCTCTAGGAGGAATAGTAGAAAGCGAGTCTATAAAAATTGCGGGCGATGACATAGATGTAGATATTAAAGAATATTTAAAGAAGAATTATAGGTTAGAAATAGGTATTAAATCGGCAGAAAGAATAAAAAAACAAATTGGAAATGCTTATAAGGATTATGATGTCAATTATGAAAAAGAAGATAAACTTAAAGAATTAGAAATAACTGGCAGAGATCTAGTAACTGGATTACCTAAAAAAGTTAAGTTAAAGGATTCAGAAATAAGAGAATGCATTAAAGATTCTTTGGATTCTATAATTGCATCTATAAAAAGAGTTATTGAAAAAACTCCACCGGAACTTGCATCTGATATTTCTGAAAATGGAATTAATCTTGCTGGTGGTGGAGCATTATTAAAAGGATTAGATAAATTAATAGAAAAAGAAACTGGAATAATTACGAATATTTCTGATGATCCTTTAAATTGTGTAGTAAAAGGTACGGGAATAGTTTGCGAAAATTTAAAAAGGTTTAAAAACCTGCAGTAAGTGGTGATTATGTGGAAAATAAAAAACTTATAAAAAGAATAGTAGTTATTTTTATTTGTATGATTTTAATTATTGCTATTGGCTATACGTCTGTTTACAATGTAGGGACTAACTCAGGAGAAAATATTATTGGGACATTAACATCACCAATTCAAAAAGTTCTTTATAATTTCGGTAGAATTTTTTCTAATTCATACGAATCCATATTAGAAATATATAAAGTAAGAGAAGAAAATGAACAATTGAAAGAGCGTTTATATAAACTTACAAATGAAAACAGAATTCTTTTAGACATAGTTGAAAACAAAGAGTATTTAAAGAACGAGTATACAATGAGAAAAATGATAGATTATGATTATGAAAAAGCTCAGATTATCAGTAGAGATCCAAATAACTGGTTTAAAAAGTTTACTATAGATAAAGGAACAAAACAAGATGTTAAAATAGACGATATAATTGTACAGGCTGCAGAGGTGGAAGAGGATCTAGTAGTGATTGGATTAGTAGGTAAGGTTATAGATGTTGGTAGTAATTGGGCAAAGGTTATTACTATAGTGGATATAAACAGCAGTATAAGTTTTAGAAATATAAAAAATAATTCAAGTGGGATATTAAGAGGACAAATAGATAATACGATAAAAGGATATACTTTTTCTAAAGGAGATAAAATTAAAGTAGGAGATGCTTTAGTTACTTCTGGCTTAGGAGAGGTATATGCTCAAAATTTATATATAGGAAAAGTTGTCAGTATAGAAGGAAATGATGGTCTTACAATAGATTTAGAAGTTGAACCTGTTGTAAATTTTCAAGAAATTCATAATGTTTATGTTTTAAAGATTGAAAGGTGATATTATGAAAAAACTTTACCCATTTATTATTGTATTTGTAAGCTTTGTTTTACAGTCGACAGTTATGCATTTCATAACAATTATAGACATAATACCTAATATATCTCTTCTTTTCTTAATAATATTCTCAGTACAACTAGGAGAATATTATGGAGGGAGTTTAGGCATTTTTCTAGGAGTTCTTACAGATGTGTTGTACCTAGGTTCTTTTGGTATAAACACACTTATTTATTTTATTACGGGTTACTTTTTAGGAACATTCAAAGAAAATGTCTATAAAGAAGATTATCTAACGTATTTTGCGGCAACGGGTATAATGTCAATAGTTTACAATGGATTCTTTTATATAATAATATTTTTCTTAAGAATAAATACAGGAAGCTTAATAAATGTTATAACACCTATTATTATAGAAACTATATTAAATTTAGCTTTATTATATCCTATTTTAAAAATTGAGTTTTTCCTATTAGATAGATTAGGAATAAAAGTCAAGTATTATTGAGAATAAGAGGTGATTCAAATTAATATTTTTAATTTTAAAAATAGACATGTAGTATTTTTTTATATAGTAATAATTTTATTATCTCTATTGGTCTTTAAATTGTCTACTCTGACTTTAATTGAAGGTGATGAGTATAGACTAGAATCCGATATAAAAAGAATAAGAGATATATCTATTAAAGCACCAAGGGGGAATATATATGATAGAAATGGTGTGTTGCTGGCAGAAAATATACCAAGTTTTACTATCCAAATATTAAAAGACGAACTTAATTATTCAGAATTTACAAAAACTGCACATATTTTAACTAGAATATTAGATGAAAACGGAGAATCCTTAATAGACGATTTTCCTATTGAAATGAATACCTTTAGGTTTATCGAAAGAGAAGAAGTTTATTTATATCCTGAAGAGAAAATCCTCGATATTATAAGAGAAAATAATTTAATGAAAGATATATATAATTCAGCTAGAGCTTATATAGGAAATGTAGATATGGAAAAAAGACTTTTTTTGATATTATATAAAGAAAGTCTCGATATTCCCATTTTATATGCAGATGGAGAAATTAATTATGAAAAAGGCTATGAAACATGGTTATCAGAGAATAATCTTGATAAAAGTTTAAGTGAAAAAGAATTATTGATTCAACTATATATAGGAGATGAAAAGTATTTAAGAAAATTACTGGGAAATTCTGAAGGAAGAAGATTTATATATAGATTTTTAGATTCAAAAGAATATATAGATAATATAGAAATGATTGACTTTTCATTTGTTTATGATGAAGAATATAATCAAGTCAAAAATCAACTTGTAAAGGAAATACCAGATGTAATAACAATGAATTCAGCTGCAAAAGATGATTTTGTAGCCCTTATAAGAAAGTATTCAGAGGAAGATTTGTTCAGCAGTATATATATAGAAGAAAATGAGGATGTTATACCAGGCAGATTGCTTTTTGAAAAAGTTAAAGATACTTATCCTGATTTGCCCATAGATTATGTAGAAGATGGGAAAACTTTATATTTTAACTATTTAAATGAAGATGAGAAGGTAAAATTTCTAACTAGGAATAATCTTCCGGAAGGAACAACAGCCTTTGATGTAGTATTACAATTATCAAAAGAAAATAATCTGGATTTTGAAGTAATAACTGGTGATAAGGTTAAATTCTATGCACAAAGTGAACTTCTGAAATTTATTAATCCTGAAATTTCAGTTTCAAACTGGGAGTATACCGATATTCTTCAAAAGAATAATTGGGTTGAAGCTAATTTAGATGCTAAAAGTGTAGATGATACCCCAAAAGAAATTTTTTATTCTTTAAGGGAAAAGGCTGAACTAGATAAAAAGGTAGTTAACTATGAAGCAAGACATATATTTGTCTTACGTGAAAGGTATTTGAACCAAGGATACAGAGCTTACTATCCTATAGATATATGTTACGATGCTTCTAAAAAAACTGTTGCTTTAATTTCTGAAAATTCTGATAAGCTTAATGGAGTAGATGTAATAACTGAATCTGTAAGATATTATCCTTATAAAGAATCTGCTGCGCATATAATGGGATATATGGGAAAAATTTCCCAAGATTATGAAATTGAAAAATATATCCAGGAGAATAACTACAGCAGAGATGATTTAATAGGAAAAACAGGAGTAGAAGAAAAGTTCGAAGATTTATTAAGTGGAAGTAAGGGGTCTCAAACACTTGAAGTTGATGCTTATGGAAATAGAACTAAAGTGACGGATGTTGAGGAACCTGTACCTGGCGGGAATCTTCATTTGACACTAGATATAAAACTACAGCAAAAGGCTGAAGAATATTTTGAGTATGGACTGGAAGAAATACAAAATGGTGGAACTTTTGAAAGTAAATGGGGAGATTTTGATTTTGAAGATAAATATGAACAAGCAAATTCTGGAGCATTGGTAGTTGTTGATGTTGAAACCGGAGAAGTGTTGTCTATGGTGAATTATCCATCTTATGATCCTAACTTGTTTTCTACAGGTATTTCAAAGGAAAACTGGGAAGGCTTGTTGAACGAATCAGAAAATCCCTTAGCCCCGCGACCTTTATACAATATATCGATGCTGACAGCTATACAACCTGGATCAACTTTTAAGATGGTTACTGCCTTAGCAGCTCTTCAAAAAGGTATATCACCTTATGAAAGAATATATTGTGCAGGCCATATGGAAATAGGAAATCAACAATTTGGATGTTGGATTTGGAATCTTTATAAGGGGCAGCATGGGTATGAAAATATGTATGAAGCTATCAGAGACTCTTGCAATTTTTATTTTTATACCCTCGTATTGGGAGAAAATCAGGTAACGAAAGAAAGAGTGTCTCAGCGAGTTACTCTAGAAGATATACTTAGCATGGCTAAAGAACTTGGTTTAGGAGAAAAAACAGGAATTGAAATTGATCTGCCTGGAGAAGCTTCCGGGGGATTGCCTAATCCGGAAACTAAATCAGCGAATGCCAGATATTATCTTGGTATATATCTAGAAGGAAATATAGATAAATTTTACAAAGAAGAAATAACATTTAATAGCGATGAGAAGGAACAGCTAATTAATAAAATTTTATCTTGGACTCGAAATGAAGAAGTATTGAGCAGAAGTGAAGTTTATGAAGGTTTGGATGAGTTAGGTATAAATCCTGACAAAACAAATACTTATGGTATTCCTATTACAGATATAATTAAATACACTTACTTAAATTCGGCAATTTGGAACTATGGAGACACTATGAATATAAGTATTGGACAAGGAGATAATTCTTACACGCCTCTGCAAATGGCTAGATATACAGCAACACTTGCAAATGGAGGATATAGAAAAAATCTTAGTATAATAAGCAAGGGTACAGATAATTCTGGAAAGGAAATTTTATATCAACCAGTTAGAGAAGAAAAAAAAATAAATATTGATGATTATGGATACATCGATGAAGTAACGAAAGGAATGGTATTAGTATCAGAAGATAGTAGAATTTACAAAAATTTTCCAATTGAAGTAGCTTCAAAAACAGGAACAGCAGAAAAAGATGGTATAAATCCTGAAACAGGAACAGGATATAATGATTTTGGGTGGTATGTAGCTTTTGCTCCAGCGGATGATCCTAAAATAGCTGTTGTATCAGTAATATTTCAAGGTGGTTCGGGGAGATATCCATCGCCAATAGTAAGAGAAATTATAGGAGAATATTTTGAACTTGAACGGGAAGAGGAGGAGTAAAAATGAGTAAATTTATAATGCTTACCTCATGCGAAGAAAAGCAGGGTAAAACGGTTTTTTCCTTAATTACAGCCAAGGAACTCTCAAAAGAAAAAAAGTTGCTTTTAGTAGATCTGTCCAATAGCGAAAAAGATAGCTCATATTATTTAAATGTTAAGGATATGGTTATATATGATGTGGTTGACCTTATAAAAGATACCTGTAGCTTGGAGCAAGCAGTAATAAAGATAAAAGAAGAAGAATTTGAGTTCGATTTTTTACCTGCTCCAAGAATGAAGGATAAGTATAAGCAACTTGATTTGGGGCATTTAAAGAAAATTTTCATGGAAAGTAATGGTAATTATGACTATATAGTGATAGATGGTACTACTGTTGCTGATGATATAAAAACAGCTTCCTATGAAATAGTTGATCTAGTTGTTATGCTTACGTACAATAAAGTGGAAAACATAAAATGTATTTTTTCATCTCTAAATATCATAAGTAGTGATGTTAAGGATATAAAGTTGGTTATAAATAAAACAATTGAAAAAGAAGAAAGAAAAGGTAATTTGTTAACAACAGAAGAAGTAGAAGAAATATTAAAAGTAAAAGTAGATGGCAAAATAGAATTTTTGCCTAAATTAAATTCTTTAGAAGAAAATTTCTTAAATGAAAATAATTTTAAGGAAGTAAATAGAGTTATTGAAAAAATTATTTAAGAAAAAATTAAGATGATAGTATTATAATTTATTTAAATAGGAGAATTTATGAAAGTTCTACTTGTGGAAGATGAAAAAAAATTAATAGGTGCTTTAAGATTTTTATTTAACAAAAACAATATCAATATAGATACAGCTGAAGATGGAGAAGAAGGATTGATATTTGCCCAAAAAGATATATACGATGTTATAATTTTAGATATTATGCTCCCTAAAATTAGCGGCCTAGAAATTCTTAAAAATATGAGAAAAGAAAAAAATAATACACCGGTACTTATGCTTACGGCTAAGGATACTATAGAGGATAGAGTCAAGGGACTAGATTTAGGAGCAGATGACTATCTAGTTAAACCTTTCGCTATAGAAGAACTTTTAGCAAGAGTTAGATCATTAAGTAGAAGAAAAAACAAAGATTTTTTGGGAGATTTTATAGAGTATATAGACTTGGTTTACGATGAAAAAAATCTTGCTTTAACTGTTAACAGCAGAAAATTCAATCTAACTAAAAAAGAAGGGGAATTAATGGGTATGCTTATAAGAAGACCGGGTCAGGTTTTCACAAGAGAGCAAATAATTGATAGATTATGGGGATTAGAAACAGATGTTTCTGAA
>Ga0209947_1001058_pt1 | contig 16671 bp, 16 predicted proteins | sample SalPonR2_B_D2_MG_FD_185706 | JGI IMG/M metagenome (GOLD analysis project Ga0209947, IMG submission 185706) | Salt pond soil microbial communities from South San Francisco under conditions of wetland restoration - Salt Pond MetaG R2_B_D2_MG... ... | reverse complement strand
TACATTCTTTCAATATTTCAATTCCTATACTAGGATTTACTACAAAATTAACAACGTCGACTTCTCCATCGATATCGGTTAGAGAAGGATAAGTAGGATCCTCATCTACACTGTCGCAATTTGGATTAACTGGATAAGTGTTGTACTCGTAGTTTTTTAATTTTTCATATAATTTATATCCGTAGGTATCATGTTTGTCCGATGCACCTACTACAGCCCAATTTCCCTTGTTTAACATCTCGTCTGATAAAGTCATTGTAAATCTCCTTTTTTTATTTAAAACATTCTTTTAAAAGCTAAAACCAATGCGGCCCCTATAGATAAACCGCCGGAAACACCTAAGATAATCCAGAAAGCATTTGGATTTTTAGCCATAGGCAGCCAAGCTACATTCATACCGTAAAAACTTGCAATCATAGTAGGAATAGCCATTACTATTGTAATTGAAGTAAGAACTTTCATTACAACGTTTAAGTTGTTTGATATAACTGATGCAAATGCATCCATCATACCACTGAGTATATTTGAATAAATTGTAGCCATCTCAATAGCCTGCTTATTTTCTATGATAACATCTTCTAAAAGATCTTCATCTTCTTCATAGAGTTTTATGGCATCTAGCCTCATCATTTTTTCAAGTACTATTTCATTTGCTTTAAGTGCAGTAGTAAAATAAACTAGTGATTTTTCTAAATCCAAAAGTTGTATAAGCTCTCGATTTTTCATTGATCTATGAAGTTGATGTTCTATATCAGAGCTCATCTTATCAATTTGTTTTAAATATAGCAAGAATCTTTTTGATATTTTAAATAAAATTTGTAAAACAAATCTATATCTTTTAGTTGTGAAAAATGATCTAACGCTATTTTTTTCAAACTGATCTATTATATATGAATCCTTTAAACATACTGTTACTATGTTTTTTTCTGTTAAAATAATTGCAAATGGTAAAGTAGAATAGACTAAATGGTCATCTTCTTTATCTGCAGTAGGCATATCGATCAATATTAAAACGTGTTCTTCTTCTACCTCTATACGTGAATACTCTTCCACATCGAGAGCGGCTCTTAAAAAGTCCATTTCTATATTTAATTTTTCCTTTACAAAATCAATTTCTTCCTCACTTGGATTTACTAAGCTTACCCAAGCATCATCCTCTATTTTTTCTAATTTAAATAGATTATTATCTACTGTTTTAAAAATATTTAACATAAACTCACCTCTTTTGTTGATATTTCATACCCCCTATATCAACAATCAAGATTTACTTGTGAAGAATAGAGAGTAGTAATTATTAATTTTTTAAAATATTTACAGCCCAAAGGCCTGACGTCCACTATTTCTTCACTTCCTTTCAAAATTAAATAAAAAAAACTTATACCTGGTGGCATAAGGAATGAAAGACATCCCTGTTGGGTTTTAGCACTATACAGCATAGGTTTCACCAACCACATTAGATATAACCTTTTCGATTATTTCAGCTGACCCATTGGCATCTCTGGATGTTTCTGGGCAGTGGCATATATCTGTATAGGAACCTCTCCTAACCAGGCTTTTATATATTGATTACCTTATTATTATATTACTTAATAGCATTAAAAATCAAGTGAAATTAGAATCTAATTATAAATTGTTTAAATAAGAGTTATTTGTTATAATTGATAATGATATTTAAAGGATTAAAGAAGGAGAATGTATGAAAGATTTAAAACTAGCAAAAGAAATAATGGAAAAAGAAGAATTAACCCTTGTTATAGTGAAAGATGAGGAATGTTTTTTCAAAAGTAAAGAGAGAGGAATAAAGCCTTTATATACAGCGCTTATGAATCACAAAAATAAATTGGATGGAGCTTCAGCAGCAGATAAAATTGTGGGAAAAGGAGCAGCTTTGTTGTATATAAGAGCTAAAGTAGAAAACTTATATGCTAAAACCATATCCAAAAATTCTCTTGGAGTATTAGAAGAAAAAAGCATAAAGGTAGAAGGTGAAACTGTTGTTCCTTATATTAAAAACAGAGACTTGACTGGAATGTGTCCAATAGAAACCATGGCGGAAGAAGACGATAATATAGACAATTTGATTAAGAGAATAGGAATATTTTTAGATAAAATAACTTAAAATAAAAAAATTATAAGATTTACCTTATAATTTTTTTATATTAATAGGGGGGAATATTTAATCTATATCAAATTAATTTTTCAACAAAAATTTAGTCTCTACTACTAATATAAAGGAAAAGTATAGAAAAGTAATTTAGAATAAGTGAATAAATAATAAATATATTATGAAGAACAAAAAATAGAATCCGGTTCCTACTAATCATCGTAAGAACCGGATTCTAAAAATCTCTAGTCATCTCTTCTCCTTTTGGTGGAATCACCCTTTCGTTGTTATTATACTCTGAAGTCAGAATATATTTAAACAGCTACCCTTATTCTTTTCTAACTATCTTATCAGAATCGTTCACTTAATAAACAATTTTGGCTGTTCTAAAAAATAAGAACTCCGCCCTTTTTTGATTCTTCATCTAAAATAATTAGTATAAAGAAAAGAAATATCTGTTATTGTATTACTAATATACCCAGAAGTTAAAATTATATACAAATAAAACAAAAAAACTTTAATGATATTTAAAATTATATATGATATAATATTCAGTATACAAAGTGCTTTATAAATAAATTAATAAAAAAATAAAAATATAAAACTATACAAAGCAATAATTCAAATAAAGAGAAGGATTGTATGAAAAAAACAAAAATTAGAGCTTACGGTAAAATCAATTTATATTTTGAACTAGTAAATAAAAGAAAAGATGGTTTCCACAATATCAAATCTATCATACAAAATATTGATTTGTATGATGAAATTATACTAGAAGAAACAAAAAAAGGTATTAATATAGAATCAAACTTGCAAGATATACCTAGGGATGAAAAGAATACAGTGTATAAAGCTGTAGAAATTATTAAAGATAAATATAAAGTTGAAAAAGGATTGGATATTTTCCTAAGAAAAAAAATTCCACACCAGGCAGGATTAGGTGGTGGAAGTAGTGATGCTGCTGCTGTTATAGAAGCCTTAAACAAAATCTGGAACCTTAATATGGGAAAAGATGAAAAACACCTAATAGCATCCCAAATCGGCACAGATGTACATTTTTTTTTAGAAGGAGGAAGCTCTTACATAAAGGGAAAGGGAGATATTACTAAAAAAATAAAAGATTTTAATTGGAATTATATTATATTAATAAAGCCTGAAATAAATATTTCAACTCCTTATATATATTCTAAAGTTAAAATAAAAGACCTAAGCAAAGATGATGGAGATAAAATATTAGATATATATAGAGAAAAATCTAAAACTGAATTAATATCTTATTTAAAAAATGATTTAGAAAATATAGTTTTCAGAGAATTTAAAGAAATAAAAGATATAAAAAAAACTATGATGGAAAACAAAGCATTAATTGCTTTAATGTCCGGAAGCGGGTCTAGTGTATTTGGATTTTTTGATAATAAAAAAGATATGGATGCTTGCAAAAAAATAATGAAAAATAATTATAAATATGTAATTACAACTAAAACCATTGAGAAAGGATATGATTATGAAAGACAAACTAAATAATATAAATTTAGATGAATATAAACCTTTAAGGGATATTGTTTTTGAAACATTAAAGGAAGCAATATTAACAGGAAAATTTGAACCAAAAGAAAGACTAATGGAAATAAAACTAGCGGATCAACTAGGAGTAAGTAGGACTCCTGTAAGAGAAGCTATAAGAAAACTAGAGCTTGAAGGTTTGGTAGTTATGGAAGCAAGAAAAGGAGCCTACGTATCGGACATATCTTTTAAAGATATAATTGATACATTGGAAGTTAGAGAAGCACTAGAGACTTTCGCTGTCAAATTAGCAGTTGAAAAAAACAAAGTGGAAGATATTTCAGAAATAGAAAAGTTAAATCTAAGTTTTCAAAATGCTTATAAAAATAAAGATGTTAAAAAAATGGTCGAGTGCGATACAGAGATACACAAAGCTATAATTAACTTGTCTGAAAATAGGAAGTTGATATCATTTATGGAAGAATTAAATGAAATAATGCAGAGATTTAGACTTATATTCTTTAATGAGACATATAACCCAGAAAGAATAGACCAAGAACACCAGGATGTTATTAAAGCAATTAAGAATAAAGATATGGAAAAAGCACAAGATGCAATGAGAAACCACCTTCGTACCTTAAAAGAAGATATTAAAAAAGTATACTATAAAAAGTAGGGGTGTGTATGATAAAATTAATAGCAAGCGACCTTGATGATACTTTACTAAATAGTAATTTCCAAATAAGTAAAAAGGATAAAAACACTATTAAAAAATTAAAGGAAAAAGGTATTTACTTCACAATAGCAACAGGGCGAGTGACTAAATCTGTAGAAAAGTTTGCAAAAGAACTAGACGTTGAAATACCATATATAGCTTTTAATGGAGCTAAAATAGTAGATCCTAAAACTCATAATGTGATTTTTAGCAGGGAAATAGAAAAATCTAGAATTGCTAAAATAATAGAATATTCGGAAAGAAAAGGGATTCACTGTAATATTTATACTGATGAAAAAGTGTTAGTGAAAGAGGAAACTCATTGGTCTGAATTTTATAAGACATTTGCTCAAGAATTCCCAATAGAAGCAGTAGGATCATTGCAGGATTATACTTTTGATTCAACTCCAAAGGTGATAATGATAGGAGAACAAGAGAGATTGAAGGAAGCATATGATGATATAATTAAATTTCCACATAATGATATTAACATATTTTTTTCTAAAGCAAATTTTTTAGAATTTACAGATATAAAAGCTACAAAAGGTGATGCACTAAAATATATTGCAGAGAAGCTTAACATAAAAAGAGAAGAAACAGCTGCTATAGGTGATAGTTTTAACGACCAGTCTATGATAGAATTTGCAGGCGTTTCAGCTGTAGTAAAGAATGGCAGAGATGAATTAAAAAAAATAGCTGACTATATTTCATATTCCAATGATGATAGCGGATTTTCTGATTTTGTAAAAAAATATGTTTTGCAATAAAAATACAAAAAAATAATTAAGCTCTGTTCGAATAGAACAGAGCTTAATTTGATTGAAATTTATGTAAATATAGTTAGGGGTTAACTTATTTATAGACCAAATTTTCCTATTTTTTCAGGAATAATCAAGTCGGCTTCTGTAGCAGCTTTTACATCTTCTACACTTGCATCAGGACCTAATTCTTTAAGAACTAATCCTTTATCAGTAACTTCTATTACAGCCATCTCTGTAACTATAAGATCTACTTGAGCCTTTGCTGTTAGAGGAAGATTACATTCTTTGAGTATTTTAGGTGAGCCTTTTTGTGTATGAATCATAGATATTATTACTTTTTTTGCTCCAACAGTTAAATCCATTGCTCCACCCATTCCAGGCACCATTTTGCCAGGTATTTTCCAATTGGCAAGGTTACCATTTTGATCTACTTGTAAAGCACCAAGAACTGTTGCATCAACGTGTCCACCTCGAATTATTCCAAAAGATGTAGCACTGTCAAAATAAGCTCCACCGGGTAGCAAAGTAACAGGTTGAGCCCCTGCATTAGTTAAGTCTTTACTTTCTTTTCCTTCTTCTGGTGCTGGGCCTAAACCAACAAGACCATTTTCAGATTGAAAAGTAACATCTATTCCTTCCGGGATAAAGTTTGCTACTAAAGTAGGAAGTCCTATTCCTAAGTTTACCAAGTCGCCATCATTTAGTTCTTGAGCTACTCTTTTTGCTATAAGAGCTTTCATTTCATTTTTATCTAAAGCCATTACTTTTCACCTCCTACGATATAGCTAACAAATATGTGTGGAGTTCCAACACAGTTAGCATCTAATTCTCCTATATCCACTATTTCTTCTGCTTCAACTATAACAGTATCTGCAGCCATAGCCATAATAGGATTAAAGTTTCTTGCTGTTTCATTGTAGTAAACATTACCTTTTTTATCTACTTTTAGTCCTTTTATTATAGCTACATCAGCTTTCAAAGGCTTTTCATATATATATGTTACGTCGTCTATAACTTTTCGTTCTTTATCATCTTCAACTTCAGTTCCAACACCGGTTGGAGTGTAAAAACCACCTAAACCGCATCCAGCACATCTTATCTGTTCTGCTAGAGTACCTTGGGGAACTAAATTAACTTCAGTCTCTCCTTCATTCATCTGTCTACCTGTTTCTCTATTGGTTCCAACATGAGAAACATACATCTTGCTAAACTGCTTATTTACAACCATTTTTCCTACAGATACATCTGGAAAACCAGTGTCGTTGCAAATTAAAGTTAAATCCTTAACATTTTTTTCTACTAATTTGTCAATTATTTTGTCGGGACTTCCACAACCTAGAAATCCTCCAACCATTATAGTCATACCGTCTTTTATTTTATCAACGGCTTCGTCCATCGTTATAATTTTTTTCAAATCAAACACCACCTTTATATTATTGTCTTTCTACTAATAGTGAAGTTCCCATTCCGCCACCTATACATAATGTAGCAAGTCCTTTTTTAGAATCTCTCTTTTTCATTTCATGAAGTAAAGTAACTAAGATTCTTGCACCAGAAGCACCAATTGGGTGACCTAATGAAATGGCACCACCATTAACGTTAGTTATTTCAGTATCTAAACCTAAATCTTTTACTACAGCTAATGACTGAGCAGCAAAAGCTTCATTTGCTTCTATCAAGTCTAAATCATCAATAGTCCAGTCTAGCTTTGAAAGGGCTTTTTTTGTTGCTGGAACTGGTCCGTATCCCATTATTTTAGGATCTACTCCACCGGAACCGTAAGCTTTTATAACACATAGAGGTTCGATGCCTAGTTCATCAGCTTTTTCTTTAGACATTACTACCAGCATAGCAGCTCCGTCGTTGATTCCTGATGAACTACCTGCAGTTACTGTACCGTCTTTTTTGAAAGCAGGTCGTAATTTAGCCATACCTTCTTTAGTAGCACCATGTCTTGGGAATTCATCAGTATCTACTAATATTGGATCTCCTCTTCTTTGAGGAACCTCTACAGGAACTATTTCATCTTTAAATCTTCCGGATTTTTGAGCTGCTTCAGTTCGTTGTTGACTTCTTGCTGCAAATTCATCCTGGTCTTCTCTTGTAAGACCCCACTGTTCAACAATGTTTTCAGCAGTTAAACCCATATGGTATTTGTTAAATATATCAAACAAACCATCGTGAACCATATAGTCGATAACTTTATCGTCTCCCATTCTTTTGCCCCATCTATTATTAGGAAGAAGATAAGGTGCATTTGACATACTTTCAGTTCCACCACAAAGGATGATATCGTTATCTCCGTTTTGAATAAACTGATAAGCTATACTTACAGCCCTAAGTCCTGAGCCACAAACCTTATTAATTGTAAAAGTTGGAACTTCAACAGGAATTCCAGAATTCACACTAACTTGTCTTGAAACGTTTTGACCTAAACCAGCACCTAAAACATTTCCGATTATAGCTTCTTCTATCATCTCTGGCTTAACTTTAGCCTGCTCCATAGCTGCCTTAGCAGCTGTAACTCCTAAATCTATTGCGGATACCTTTGATAAAGTACCACCATAAGATCCTATAGGAGTTCTAACAGCTGATGCTATTACTACATCTCTTTTCATAATAAATCCTCCTTATTTAATTTCCTTATTAATTACTTTTAACTATACATATTATTATAGCAATAATTGTGCCAAAAATACAATTCTTGCAAAAAACACATCGAAAGCCCTCATACATAAAGGATAGGAAATTTATTCAAACAAAGCTAAAATGTGAACGATTACATTATATATGCAAAAATGCAAATAAAAATTCCGTAATATTGCAATGCTGCATATAAATTGGTATAATGTTAACAAATAAAACTCTGGAGGCCTTATGAAACACAAAACCGAATCTGAAAATCCGAATTTAAAACTAACCTATTTTAGTTATGTAATCACAGATGAAAAGTATAATATAAAAGATTATGATAAGGATTTTTATCACTTTGTAGAAGAAAAAGGAGATCTTATAAACAAAAAGCTTTCAATTTTTTTTCCAAAGGAAAAATTTCAAACAATAAATGAATTTATTGACGTTAAATCATCTAATGGAAATACCTACGAAATGAAGCAAGGAAAAATAAAAATTAATAATTTTCAGTATTATATTTTCTTTTTTGCAGATAACTCTCTTACAGATGAGCTTGAAAACCAAATAGACTATTTAAATAAACAGCAGTATTTATATAGTGAAATGTTCAATAAATTGGAAGAAGGCATTTATATGACAGATGAAAGAGGAAAGACGATATATGTTAATGATGCTTTTTTAAATTTATCCGGCTTGGCTAGAGATAAGCTCATAGGGAAAACAGTATACGAACTTAAAAATACAGATGTACTTCCTAATTCTTGCTGTGCAAAAGTTATCGAGACAAAGGATTCAGTTTCAACTATTAATAATTACTATACAGGACAAAAATGTTTGGTATCCGGTTCTCCCATAAGAGATGAAAATGGTAATCTTAAAAGGACAATAGCAGTAATAAGAGATGTAACAGAGTTAGAAATGCTTATGAAGAGCATTGCTAAAGAAGAAAACTTAGCTATGTCTTTTTCTAAAAGAATGGAAGAGTTAGGAACTAAAGATTCTGAAAGAGAAGTTATAATAACTAAAAATTCTAAAATGAAATCTCTTTATGAAAAAGCAGATAAAATAGTAGAAGTTGACAGCAGCATATTGATACTTGGAGAAACAGGAGTTGGAAAAGATTTTCTTACCACTTATATCCATACCCAAAGCCCAAGAAAAGACAAGGGTAATCTTATTAAAATTAACTGTGGTGCTATCCCGGAGCACTTGATAGAGTCGGAGCTTTTTGGCTATGAAGAAGGAGCCTTTACCGGAGCACAAAGAGGAGGAAAAAAAGGTCTCTTTGAAGAAGCAGGGGAAGGCACGATATTTCTAGACGAAATAGGAGATATGCCATATACTCTACAGGTTAAACTTCTAAATGCTCTAAATGACAGGAAATTTTACAGAATAGGTGGAAGTAAGCCTATGCAGTTTAAAGCAAGAGTAATAGCGGCAACAAATTCAAATCTTCAAGAATTAGTAAAAGCAAAGAAGTTCAGAGCTGACTTGTATTACAGATTGAACGTAGTAACTCTCTACATACCGCCTTTAAGGGAAAGAAAAGAGGATATACTTCCTCTTGCATCAAACTTTTTAGATTACTATAATAGTAAGCATAGAAGAAATTGCTACTTTTCACCGGAATGCATGGAAAGTTTCTTGATGTACAAATGGCCGGGAAATATAAGAGAACTTAAAAATATAATAGAAAGATTAGTACTGATATCAGAAGACGTTACAATATCAGAAGACCTTTTTAGAGAACAGGTAAGTCAAGAACCTCTTCAAAATGAAATGACTGAACTTTTTCAAAAAAGTAAAAGTAAACTTCCCCTAAAAGAACAAATGAAAATTCATGAGAAGAAAATTATAGAGCAAACATTAAGAGAGACTGAGACATTGAAAGAAGCAGCAGACAGATTAAAAGTAGATGTTTCTACTATAGTTAGAAAAAAACAAAAGTATGATATAGAATAATATAATAAAAATCAACAACTTCACCATATCTTTATCTGGAGGGAATATAAGAAATGAATTATAAGAAGGGTATTACAATTAAATTAGTATCTTCTATATTAATACTTATTTTAGCACTAAATTTTGAAAAAGCATTGGGAGAGAGATTATATATACTAATAGTTTTAGGACTAGCCTATCTTTTGATAAGTAGTATAAGAGGTTTTCTTAAAAGAAGAAATAGTCCTATGATTATTTGTTTTATCATAGAGATAATGATTATTTTTGCTTTAGAAACTTTATCTAGATATATTGTTAATTACCCTATTCATATATTGTATATACTTACCCTAATAGAAGGAACTTACTTGTTAAAAAGAAAAGAATTTATATATTTTGCTAGCATGGTATTTTTATTATCAAGCTATAAGTTTGTGAATCAAATTTTTCTTTCAAGAAGTTATTCTAAAATTGGAGAGTCTGTATTTTTTATTCTTCTTACATTTTTTATAGTAACAATTATGTATTTACTAAAATATATTCAAAAAGAAAAAGAAAATACAGAGCTAGTATATAAAGAACTAAAAATTGCCTATGATAACTTAAGAAATGAAAAGATAGAAGTTGAAATTAATGAAGAAGAAAAAGAAAAAATTATTTCTCTGACAAAAAGAGAAAGAGAAATATGTAGGTTGACAGCACAAGGGAAAAACAATAAAGAAATATCAAAAGAACTGTACCTTAGCGAAGGTACAGTAAAAAATCACATAACAAATATATTCAATAAATTGAAATTAAGAGATAGGACACAACTGGCAGTTTATTCATTGAAAAACAAAATAAACTAATTTTTTCTATGCAAAAGGCTAAGAGCTAATTTTTTAAGGTGATTTCCTCTGCTGCCAAAATGGTCTAAAGAACTTATTGACTTTTCAGTTAGTTCTTTTTCTAATTTTTTGGCTTTCTCAACCCCTAACAAGCTTACATAAGTCAATTTTTTATTTTCAACATCACTTCCGGTAGGTTTACCTATTTCTTCATTTTTACCTTCTGTATCCAAGATATCATCTTTTACTTGGAAGGCTAAGCCTAAATTTTTGCTAAATTCATCTAAAGAAGAGAATTCTTTATTATTAGCTTTACCTAAAATTCCACCTATCTTACAAGAAGCATTAATTAAAGCTCCAGTTTTGTGAATATGCATATATTTAAGGATTTCAAGATTGTTTTTTTTATGATGAAGGTCTACAATTTGTCCACCAATCATACCCTCCGATCCACTAGCAAAAGATAAAAACTTTCCAGCTTTAAAGATATTTTCTAAATTAGACTTGGGGTTTGTATTCATATCAAAAATAATCTCAAAAGCTTTATTTAAAAGAGCATCTCCTGCCAATACAGCAATATCTTCACCGAATTTTTTATGACATGATGGTTTTCCTCTCCTAAAATCATCATTATCCATTGACGGAAGATCATCATGTATTAAAGAATATGTGTGAATCATTTCTACAGCACAGGCAAAAGGCATAGGAATATTTATATTGTAGTCAAAAATTTCATAGCTAGCTAAAGTTAATATTGGTCTAATCCTTTTTCCTCCAGCAAAAACGCTATAGTTCATTGCATCATATATCATTTTTTGATGATTATTTTTTTTCTCTAGAAACAATTCCAAATTTTTGTTTATTAAATTCCTTCTATATGATATCCACTCGTTAAATTCTTCCATTTAGTCACCAATCCTTTATTTACTACAAAAATTATATCATTTTACCAAGAATCAAACAATATGCAAAAAGTCATAGGCATAAATGACTATAAGTATATAGCTATTTCAGAGGAATTATGTATAATAAATGCGAGGTGATAAATATGAAAAAAATTACAGCAGTATTATTAATTTTATTAACAACATTATTTTTATTTGGATGCAGCCAGGACTACCTTCAAAACTATAAAGAAGCTGTAGAAAAAACTGAAAGCAGGGAATTTGGAAAAGAAAGGATATCAATTAAAATCGAAAATGAGTTTAATGAAGAAAATATTTCCCAGGAAATATTAGAAGAATTAAACTATTTAAAAGACATACAAGTGGAAGTAACATCTTCCTTTAATGAAAGTCAAGAGGAGAGTAAAGTATATATCAAATATAGAGGCTTAGGTTATGACTTGACAGTGTTTTCATCTGAGGAAGAAGTGATCATATATGTGCCTATGATAGGTAGGTATATAGAATTAAAAGAAGAAAATCTAGGCTTTGATGATAATATAAAAGATTTGGAAGAAGTAGAGGATTTAACTTCCAAAATTCAGAAAGAATGGCTTAACCTTCTTCAAAAAGAAAATGTAGTAAAAGGAAAAAAAGATATAATGACAACAAAAGATGGAGATGTTAAAGTAGATTTGTATACTATAAATCCGTCAGAAGAGCAGCTTAGACTTTTTTTGAAAAAAATCTTTGCCCTTTTAAGAAGTGAAGAAGAAAGCTTGAGTAAATTAGTAAAAAGTCAAAATAATGACCTTGATATTGTTAATATAATAGATAATATAGAAGAAGCTGTTGGAAAATTTGAAAAAATAACCTATAAAAACCAAGCCTATATAGACATAGACGGCTACATTGTAAAAGAATATATAGATGTTATTTTTGAAGATTATGATCCAGAGCCTGGTTCTAATTCAATAATATCAGTTAATGTGGAAATAGAAAACTGGGAAAATGAAGAAGTACAAAACATAGAGATACCTGATGTGAATAAGGAAGATATAATTGATATAGACAGTATAGATGATGATTTTCAAAACTTTTTAGACTAGAAGGAGAATAATATGTTAGAAATAAAAAATATAAAAAAATACTTTAATGAAACTAAGGCAGTTGATAATATATCATTTAAGGTTGAAAGAGGAGATATTCTAGGATTACTGGGTCCAAATGGTGCCGGTAAATCTACTACTATCTCTATAATATCAACATTGATAAAAGCAGATGAAGGAAATGTATTATACAAGGGTGTAGATATAGAAAAAGAACCTAAAAAAATCCAAAAACAATTAGGTTTTGTACCTCAAGAGATAGCTTTATATCCTAGTTTATCTGGATACGACAATTTAAAATTTTGGGGAAAAATCTACGGTCTTAAAGGTAATAAGCTAAAAGAAAAAATCGAAGAAGTATCTCAAATCATAGGTATAAACAAAAGACTTAAGGATAAGGTAGAAGAATATTCCGGTGGTATGAAAAGAAGATTAAACATAGGTTCAGCTCTTCTGCATAACCCTGAGATCATAATCCTAGACGAACCTACTGTAGGAATAGATCCTCAGTCTAGAAATCATATATTGGACTCAGTTAAAGAAATCAATAAAAAAGGAAGCACTATAATTTATACAAGCCATTATATGGAAGAAGTAGAGTATCTTTGTGACAAAATATGTATTATGGATGAAGGGAGAATTATTTCTCAAGGAACAAAAGAAGAACTTATTCAGTCTGTTTCTGCTGAAGAAAAGATAATTCTTCAAGTAGAAAACATCAATAAAAAGATGATAGAAGAGATTAAAAAAATATCTTATGTTGATAAAGCTGCTTATGTAAAAAAAGAAATTACAGTGGAGAAAAAAGGAAACAAGGCAGATTATTCAGAGATACTGGAAGCTGTATCTAAAAACCAAGGACATCTTATGTCTATGGATATTAAAAAGCCTGATTTGGAATTTGTGTTCCTCTCATTGACAGGTAGAGCATTAAGGGATTAGGTGATTAGAATGATAAATATATTTTTAAAGGATCTAAAACTATTTTTTTCTGACAAAAAAACATTAGCTTCAATAATACTTATGCCTATTATTCTTACTACAATCTTAAGTTTTGCTTTATCTGGATCATTTGGTGAAGCAGGAAGTGATTGGACATTAAATATTGGAGTGGTGAAAGAGTATGATAAAAATTCTGAAGAAGATAAATTTATAGACTTTATGCTTGATTTTGCTGAAAGATATGATGTAGATATAGAGAAATTTGCAGATGGAGAAAAGCAATTTGAAGAATTCAATCCTGAGAAAATTTTCTTTCAAGATTATCTCGGCAATGAAGAAATCAAAAAATTCCTAAGCTATGAAGTTATGAGCAAGAAAGAAGGATTGAAAAAATTGGGAAACAAAGAAATTTCTTCCTTGGTCATCTTACCGAAAAATTATATGTATGATATGTATATAAATACCTTTACAAACTTTAGAAATAAGTTGGAAATAAGGGTTATATCCCATCCAGATATGAATTACAGCGGTAGTATAACAAGAGAACTAATGAAAAACTTTAACAATATAATGTCTTCAATAATTATTTCTAAAAATGTTTATTTTGAATCCGTTTCTCCCTATCTTAATTCAGAAGAAATAGGGGAAAACATAAGTAAAATACTAAGTAGTAATGAATACAAAAATGATGGAATAAATATAGAAGAAAGAAGAGTAGATTCAAAAAACTATATAAGTAGTTTTGCATACTATACAGTAGCTATGCTTGCTATGTTTGTGCTATTTATTTCAAGTTACGGCGGGAAATTTATTTTAGATGAAAAAAGAAACAATACATTTCAGAGGCAAATAGTTTCAGGAAAAAATTTAAGCCGGATATTAACAGGAAAGTTTTTAATGATGTTTACAATGGTTTTAATTCAATCTTTAGTAATGATAAGTTTCTCGAGATTAGTTTTTAAAATTAACTGGATAAACTTACCCCAGATTATATTTATAACACTTTTATCATCATTGATGGTGGCCTCTTTAGGATTAATGATTACTGTAGTAACTTTAAAGACTAATAACTACAAAGTATCAGATGCTTTTTCAAGCGGGGTAGTTCAGATTCTTGCCCTATTTGGTGGAAGTTATATACCTTTGGAGACTATGCCTAAATTTATTGGAGCAGTAGGTAGGTATACTCCAAATGGTGCATTACTTAAAGCTTATATAAAAACCTTAGAAGGATATGGATTCTCAAATATTACAGAGCATATATTGGTACTAATAGTAAACATTTTAGTGTTTTCTATAATTAGTATTTTAATCATAAGGAGGAAGTCCCATGCTGAATTTATTAAATCTTAGATTAAAACTATTAAAAGATGATAAGTGGATGATAATCATAATGATTGCTATGACTCTTGTTTTGACATTTGTATTTACTTCCTCTATGTCTGGAGAATATAAACCATCCGCAGTTCTTATAGATTACGACAAAAGCGATATATCACAACAATTCATTAAAGAGTTAGAAAAAAGCATATCTATCAATTTTAAAGTGACAAATGCAGAAGAAGGAAAAGATTTAGTAGAAAAAGGAAATGTAGTAGGCGGCCTTATAATTCCTAAAGGATTTAGAGATGATATAATAAAAAATAAAAGCACTAATTTAGAACTTATAAAATCCAAAGATTCACTAGAAATATTTCAACTTCAAAACACTATAAGAAGTGAAATTTTTAAACTAAAGACAAATTACAAAACAGCCTTAGCTACAGTGGAAATACTAGAAAAAGAAGGGATTCAACTTGAAAATGATACAGTAAAAAAAATATATGACAAGGGTGTAGAGAATTGGTATTACAGAAATCCAATAACTTTAGAAACATCAGTATTTGAAATTGAATCTGATTGGGCATATAATCCTAGAATACATTATTTGGTTGGTTTCACACTATTTTTTTCCACCTTCACAATAGTATTTGTAGCAGGAGATATATTAAAAGAAAAACAAGACCATACTTGGTATAGAAAACTAGTTTCTCCACTAGCAAAATGGAAAATAATGACAAGTCTTTTGATTACAACCTTTGCAGTAGGTTTTTCACAAATACTAATTATGGTTTTAGCCGGAAAATATATTTTTCAAATAGATTGGGGAATGAATGTAATCTTCGTATTGGGAATTTATGGAGCATTTGTCTTCACATTTACCTCCATAGGACTGACAATAGCAGGTATAGTAAAAAACTACGAGCAGCTGGGTTCTATAGTTCCTATAATACTTGTAGCTGCTGCCATGTTGGGAGGAACTATGTGGCCTCTGGAAATAATTAATTCTAAAATACTACTAACTTTGTCGAATTTAATGCCCCATAAGTGGGCAATGGATGTTTTGACTCATACAGCAGCCTATGGATTTAATGGTGAAATTTATTTTCGCTCCTTTTCAGTATTAATACTAATGGGTACAATATATTTACTAGTAGGAATTAAACTCTCATCTGTAAAGAAATAAAACAGTAATTTTACATAGATAAAATAGCAATTCAACCTTGACATTCACAAATATAAGGTTTATGATATTATACAACAATTTAATTACGTGTCTTATCACGAGAAGTAGAGGGACGGGCCCTATGAAACTTCGGCAACCTACGTAAAACGCAAGGTGCTAATTCCCCCAGGATTATCCTGAAAGATAAGAGGAATATGAAATTCTAATCGCTTCTTATCGAAGCGATTTTTCTTTTATCAATAAAAATTGAAAAGGAGTTTAAACTATGAAAAACTATCAAATTGAAAGCAACTGTGTACAAGGTACTTACAACCCTAAATCCGGAGAACCAAGAGTTTTGCCAATAACTCAAAGTACAACTTACAAATACTACAATTCAGACGATCTTGCTGAATTATTCGATTTAAAAAGCGATCAGCATATGTATTCTAGGATAAGCAACCCTACGGTATCTGCCTTTGAAGATAAAATTAATCTTTTAGAAGGTGGGGTAGGAGCTTTAGCAGCTTCTTCAGGACAAGCGGCAACTACATTGGCTATTCTAAATATATGCAGTGCTGGAGATCATATAATTGCAGCATCTACAATATATGGTGGGACCTTTAATCTTTTAAAAGTTTCCTTAAAAAAATTAGGAATAGAAGTTACATTTGTTAATCCTGATTGTGAATATGAAGAGATTATCAATGCTAGCAAAAGTAATACAAAGATACTATTTGGAGAAACAATAGGAAATCCAGGATTG
>Ga0209947_1001055_pt1 | contig 16706 bp, 17 predicted proteins | sample SalPonR2_B_D2_MG_FD_185706 | JGI IMG/M metagenome (GOLD analysis project Ga0209947, IMG submission 185706) | Salt pond soil microbial communities from South San Francisco under conditions of wetland restoration - Salt Pond MetaG R2_B_D2_MG... ... | reverse complement strand
GGAAGCGGCACGAAACGCGATGCAGAGGAAACCAGTCCCGCCACGACGCACTGATGTTGAAGCCACCTGCTCGGCTCGCTTGACGGTGTTGGACTCTGCTGTGGCTCCGACATGGCTTGACCTAAAGGACGCTTACACTTTGAAAAACACGCCTGACCGTGTTACCAACCTGACCGAACCACATCAACGCGATCTCGATGCAATAACTCGCTTTGCTTGCGTCCTGCTCGAATTTTGGCTGACCAGCCCTCAGAACGAGCCATCACCGTTCAGTTATTCCTGCGGGCTCGGCAGCGTCAACCTGCCGAACCACATCAACGCGATCTCAATGCAATAACTCGCTTTGCTTGCGTCCTGCTCGAATTTTGGCTGACCAGCCCTCAGAACGAGCCATCACCGTTCAGTTATTCCTGCGGGCTCGGCAGCGTCAACCTGCCGAGCCACATGCTGCGAACGTCTTCGTAGGGTCGCTAGGCCCAAAGGGAAAGCGCTGTAGGGCTCGCTCATCGCAAGTCCTGGGCCTGATGCAATTCGTTAACTAGGTCTAGGAATAGCCGGGCCATCAGCGGTTGTCGATAGGACATGAAACAATAGCAACGATGCGTGCAATGGCACACCATCTGCGTCATCTCCGGTCAATGAAACAACCAACTTGCTTCTTCCTTTCATCTACGTGGAGCCCAAACGGTGAACCAAGCCTCCCCAGACAGCAAGGCACCGCTGAACACCAAGCGAATCGCCTTCCTCGCTACCGACGGCTTTGAACAAGTGGAATTGACCAAGCCTTGGGAGGCGCTCCAGGACGCGGGTGCTGAATGCGTGCTCGTTTCACCCAAAGAGGGCACGATCCAAGGCATGAATCACCATGAGAAGGCCAAGACTTTCTCCGTCGACCAATCGGTTCATTCGTCCTCCGCAGAGGATTTCGACGGTCTGGTTCTTCCAGGCGGGGTTGCTAATCCCGACGCTCTGCGAATGTCCGAAGACTCGGTCAGCTTTGTGCATGATTTCTTCAAGCAACACAAACCGGTTGCCGCCATTTGCCACGGACCGTGGATGCTGGTTGAGGCCGACGTCGTCCGAGGCCGACAAGTCACCTCCTGGCCGAGTCTTCGAACCGACTTGAAAAACGCCGGCGCGACTTGGATGGATAAAGAATGCGTATGCGATCAAGGGTTGGTTACCAGTCGCAACCCCGATGATCTGCCAGCATTCTGCGACAAGGCGATCGAAGAATTTGCGGAAGGTAAGCATGCACAACAGACGACTTAGCACGATCTCGTTCCGCTGTTCTAACGGCGCTCGCGATGCAAACCATTGCACGACAGCGAGACGTCACTCTGGCGACTGCGCCATAGCACTCGCCTCTCAAGACTTGCCCCGAACAAAGGAGAATTCATTATGAATACTCAGAAAAAACTATTGGAAATAATCGGTGATTTTGACACCGCCATGTTGGTGACGCACGCAACCGATGGCACGATCGATGCGCGACCGATGGCAGTGGCACAAGTCACTGAAGAGGGCGACCTCTGGTTTGTTACCGACCGTCATTCGGGCAAAGTGGCCGAGTTGACGCTCGACAGCGATGTTGCCGTTACCATGCAAAGCTCCAACAAATTCGTCGCCCTGTCAGGCAAAGCTGTCGCGGTGGATGACCAACAAAAACTAGAGGAACTTTGGCAAGAATCATGGAAGGTATGGTTTCCGAAAGGCAAAGCCAGCCCTTCGATCATCCTCTTGCGAATCGAGACCAGCGAAGGCGAATACTGGGATAACAGTGGCGCTGCAGGGGCGAAATACCTCATTCAAGCTGGCAAAGCTTACCTGCAAGGCGAGCGAGCTCAAACCGATTCGACAACGAATGCTTCGGTGTCGTTGTAATTCATGAGGCGTTCCAGGACCTGCTATCGACACATTCCTGGCGCTAGCGACAAACGACTTAGAAACTTCGTTGCATCCGTCCTACGCCTGGAACGGATAGCGAAGGCAACCACTTTTTAACCTGCATTACTGGGAGTTAGTCATGCTTTACTGGGCAGCCGTCTTTTTTATTATCGCTTTACTCGCTGGGATATTTGGCTTTACCGGCATCGCTGGTGGAGCAGCGACGATTGCGCAAATCCTGTTCGTCGTGTTCCTGATTTTGTTCATCGTCAGCCTGATCGTTGGTCGACGCGGCCACGTTGGCTGATTCAGCGTCATCACGGCGCACGTTTTGCCAGCAACGCTTAAGGTCATCGGTCGGCTGCATTAACCGATCGCTCGGCGGGCTCTGCCAGCGGTGCATGTTGCAGATTAAAAGTTTCTCTATCCCCAAAACACCCACCATTCCCCTTAAAGACAGGATTCAAGAAAATGCTCTGGTCAAAATACTTCCTGATCGGTTCGCTTTGCCTAGCGTTAGCCGGTTGCGACGAAAACCAAGACGCCGAACAAATGGAAGGCCTCCCAAACGGAGACCAACGATACCCGTCCGAAGTTCAAACGGATGACGAACCCACCGCGACAATTGATTCGGAACTCGCGGACGATATCGCGGAGGATGTTTCCAACGAAATCCAGTCGCCTTACGAGTCCGAAAAACCGGCGGTTAACGAACCGACGGAAGCTCCCTCAGATGCTGACGACGCCGTCACCGAAGTCGCTCCAGACACCACGGCGATCGGAAACGGGACGTCGGATGAAGCGGACATGAAAGAGCAAAACACGTCAGAATCGGCTACCGCAACGGAGCCGGAATCGGATTCCAATGTCCAGCCGACTCTTCCCGAATCGGACTCCAGCGAAGACGCCGCAGCGGTCGACGACGCCGTGGAAGAGGTGACCCCGGAATAACCCTTACGTCCGCATACCGCGTTCACTCTCTTTCGGACGGCCTGCAAGGGCCGTCCTTTTTTTTGGCGAGAACGAACGTTGTGTGGCTGGTCACAGTGCCTGCGACCTCCTCCAAATTACCCACCATACAAAACATTCCCCCACGGCGACCGGCTGGCAATCGTGTTTGGCACATCAAATGCGAACTTGAGTTTCTGGAAAGCGTCGCGTCGTTGGCGACGCTCTTATCTCAACTTGGTCATTCACAGGTGGATCAATGAAAACCATACACCCCATCCCATTCGCCGCGTTGGCGTTCTTGATGTTCGCTTTCGGCTCACCCCATGCGCGGGCGCAGCAGTCAATCGAAACCTCCGATGGCATGCTGAGATTAGTTATTGACATGCCGACAGAAACGCGGGCCGGCGAGTCGTTTAGCTACACCATCAAAGCAACCAACAACAGCGATCAAATGACGCTGCGAAACGTTCAGTTAAAACAAGAGAAGGTGAAAGGCTTTACCGTCGAAAGTGTTTCGGTACAGCCTTCCCAGAACAAGGCCAATAGCAGCAAGGATTCGGAGTCGAGCCAATCGGCCACGAACTCGCAAGAGCAACAGCAAGGTCAGGATCAAGGCCAACAGCAGGCCCAGAACAGCCAGGCCAAAATGACCATTGATGCGCTCGAACCGGGTGAGACGAGAACCATCGAGGTGAAAGCCGCCGCCGACGAGGAAGGGCAACTTCGCACCTGCCTTGAGGTGGTCAGTTACACGCCGGCGATCTGCTTAACATCGAAGGTTGTTCGTCCCAAATTGGAGCTGACGAAAACGGCGCCTGAGCAAGCCAACCGGTGCCGAGTCATTGAACTGGAATACACCCTGAAGAACGGCGGCACCGGCGACGTTGCGGCCATTCAGATCACTGATGATCTCGGGGAGGGACTGGCAACGATCGAAGGGAACCAGAACCTGAAGTTCGACATTGACAGCTTGGAAGCGGGAGAAACTCGCAAATTTGTGGCGCGTGTCTATGCCCGAAAGCCTGGCGAATTCTCGAGCCGAGCCATCGCCAAGGCGGAAAACAGCGAGCTCTCCTCGCGGAGTCAAAGAACGACGACCCGCGTGAATGCTGCGGAACTCGATGTCCAAGTTACCGGCACCGAGCGACTCTATGGCGACCAGTTAGCTCAGTTTACCGCCACGGTCACCAACCGAGGTGATGCCGACGCAGAAGACGTCCGCGTTAACCTGCAATGGCCCGACCAAGCAAACTTGGTTGACTTGAGCACGGTCCGGGTCAAGCAATCGAGCGATCAAAACCAACAAAGCAGCCCACAGTCGAACCAAGACAACCGGCCAACGACGGCGGAAAGCAGGGCTTCGACCGATGGTGCAAATGGCACCAACGGTGACCAAAACGGTGATGCGGCTGCCGAAATGCGAATGGCTGATCGTACGATGATGATCGACCGACTGAAAGCGGGACAGACTGCCGAGTTTACATATGCGATTCGTCCCGGCCAGTTGAAGACCATCCCGACCAAAGTCAAGGCACACTACGTTTGCACCGTCTCGGCTGCTGAGGACGAAGCCAAGGCACGAAGCGAAACCACGTCGATGGCAATGGCAACTGCAAAGGTGGTTCGACTGCCGGCCTTGCAGTTAGTCGCGTTTGACGATGAAGACCCCGTCTCGCAAGGCAGCGAAATTGCCTACACGATCCGTGTCTGGAACGAAGGCGATGCGCCAGACCAAAATGTCCAGATCGCTGTGAATCTGCCAGAAGGCTTGGAGTTCAAGAAAGCCGACGGACCGACGGACCACAGCATGGAGGGTTCGAAGGTGGTCTTTGAGCCAATCGATACGCTGCAACCTGGCGAACGCAGAGAGTACCAAGTGATGGCGAACAGCATTGGTAGTGGCAGTGTCCGCGTTGCAGCGGAACTGACCAGCCAAATGCTCTCGCAACCAGTCGTCGCCGAAGAACCGACGCGACTATTTGATCGTCAGGCACGCAGGTAAGCGTTGGTACCGCTGGCCCACTGATTGTCTCTCGAAGCGGCTCGTTTCTCATCCGAAGCGAGCCGTTTCGATGCGCGGCCTCTGCGGATTCGATGCGCGGCCTCTGCGGGCTGAGGAGTTGCATCCAAATAGCAAGTCTGCAGGCAGTCCATTCATTTAAACCTTCAAGCAACACAACCTATTGGGATCCTCCTCCATGGCCACTACCAGCACCCGATCCAATACCTTGCTCAAAGTGATTCTGGCCATTTTACTGCCGCCATTGGCGGTGTTTATGGAACGCGGATTTGGCGGCCAATTTTTGCTCAACGTCGTGCTGACAATCGTCGGCCTATGGGTCGTCGGCATCATTCATGCGCTGGTCTTGATCCTCTGACTAACCGAGACAGCTGACATAACAGCAAGTGGTCTCGCTGTTGAATTCCCTTCTAAGCAGTCACTCCCTCGGTGGATGTTTGGGCTGAGGATTCGCTTCAAGGAAAAAAGAGGATTTTCCCGCCCGGTGCCTGATCCAGTTCAGCGATTGCAGAATGACTTTTTGATGCACTAAGAATTGCTCCAAGCGATACTTGCCAGGAAAATTTGTCAGCGATAGACCAATCAAGATGCTGATGATCCCTTGCCCCGGCAGCACCAGCATGGCAATTCCCATGAAAATAAAAACGATCCCGGCAATGTTTTTGCCGACCAGCCAAGCATAGTAGACAAACGCTCCAAATCCGAAGGCCTGAACGGGGTGCCGTCGCGGATAGCAAAAGTAGTCTGCTGGCAAGCGAACGATGATCACCGGGATCGCAAACAGGGAAGCCAAGAACATGACTACCGACCCAGCCACCATCCACCACACGACAGTCGGATCGATTTGCATGGAAACTCGGCTGGCTAGGACAGTTGGCGATCGGGCACTGCGGACAGGTTGTCAGCCGCACAGTTGTGGAGTGTCATCATGCCCCGCAGCGGCTAATCGGTCGATGTCTAGCCAAACAGCTTAGGCAATCAATGCGCCAACGTTCCCAAGCGGCTGCCCTGGGGGCTTGCCGCCTCAACCAGCCGAATCATCCAACAACATGGCGTTGTCGCCAACCCAACACCAGCGCACACCTCCCTTACCTAATCTTCGATCGTCACCAATTCGAGTTCGGTAAAACGACCAACGGACATGTTGGCGCCGCCAATCATCAACAGCGAATGGGAGGTCAGGGGCAACATGCAATGAAAAAAACGCCCCGGCTGGTAAGTCCCGATAACCTGCCACGACTTTCCGTCGTCGCTCAGACGCTGCACGGTACCGCTGACCGTACTGACCAAAAGCTGTCCCCCACACGACTGAGCCCAGCATCCAAAGCCTGCCATTGGCGGGCCCTGCAGCGAAGGTCCCTGAGTCCACGAATCCGTGGCCGGATCATAGACATCCATGCGCGCACTCGGTCCACCCTCTTTTGCCATACCACCGACTGCGTAGAGCTTGCCATGGTGTGCTGCTAGCGAGAGCGCGCGGCGCTGGAATGGCGGGGCAGCAATCGGCTGCCATTGAAGAGGAGACTGCCCGAGGTCTGCCGTCCAAGCTGTCTGATGCCAGACCGTCGGTTCCTCGCCCGACATGTTCCACCCACCGACAACGTATACCTGACTGCCGATGACGGTAGCCGCGTGGGAAGAACGAGGCTCGGGCAAAGCCGTCAATGGTTCCCACTTCTGGGCTTGCAAATCAAATCGACTGACCCCATCCTGCGAGTGCAAGTCATGCTCCTCCCCTTCGGCATTGAGCGCCGTAAAGCCTCCCAAACGGACCACCGAATGTTCATCTGGCACTAGCGCCAAACCCTGCAGACGTGGCCCCGAAGGCAATGCTTTCCACTCGGCCTTTGGAGACCGCTGATCTAAGTCAAGCATCCACAGAGCATTGGACTGCTCGGGAATCGAGTACGAATGAGCATCGCCGATGTGGCCTCCATAGAGGAACAATTGGCCATCGACAATGGTGCCGCCAAAGCTGGTCAGCTCGGTAGGCAGATCGGGATAGTCCGCAGCGACAACTTCCGCCGTTCCCTTCCATGGGAAGCTGACGGTCAAATAATTCGCCACCGACTTGTAGGGCTTATCCTTCAATGTGCCCTGACTGTCGGTATCGGTGAAACCGACCAACAACGCGTTCCAGCCCACCGACAATCGAGTTGGCTCAAACTTTGCCACGCCTTGCGCATCGGTTTTTTGAACATCTCGTTTTTCTCCCGCTATGGAGAACAAGCTGACCTCCGCGTCGGCAAGCGGTTTGTCTTTCCAAAACACCTTTACGGCGATTCCCTGCCGCTCGGATGAAAGTTGAGCTCGCAGATCAAGAGTCTCCGGCGGTGTCTGCCACTCCGCGCTTTTGCCTTCGGTGAACAGCATCGCGAAGTAGTCGAGCTTGGCGCCGTGATAGATGCCATAGGTTTGCTGCCCATACAAAACGGCGCCCGCAGGAACCTTTTTTGGAGCTTGCAACCCAACCAGTTCGTCACTGTCGACCGCTTTCCAATCGATGACCTGTTGCTGATCTCCGGTCGCTTGCCGCACCTCAAAGCCAGCCAAGGATTCAGGAAAATGATAAGTCCGATCCGACAGGTCTTCGCCAAAGAACAGGATCGGTTTGCCGGCAGTGTCCAGAGCGATCCACGGGAAATGTGCCGACGCAACTTGTGACGCTGCCACGATTACGACCACAACGCTGCAAGCCTGGCCGATCTTCGATAAAAGTTTCATGCGGTTTTCTCACCATTAGTTGAATGTTGACTTCAGCGTTCTGCGGTTGCTGAAAAAGAGCTTAACGGCCAGCAGACTGCTCGCATCCTTAAACATGTTAGGGGATGTGACTGACGTTGGACGTTAATTTAAAATGAAACCGCGTATCGCCCGTTTTACTTACTTTCGCTACCAATTGGCCGGGTACCTGGTAGGCCTGAGGCACGACTCGCGTCCGCAAAGGATCGCGATCCCCGGCTTGCATCGCCATTATCGCTTGTTCCAGGTCCGGGGCATTGGGTTCGATCACAACGTCATATTCTCCCTCCGCAGGCCCTTGCGATGGATCCATTTGAAATTTCCCCTCCATCACCATCGCGCTGGCGCCCGGCGATTGCGTAGTGGGAACAAAACGAATCGTGACTCCGGTAAGAGGCTTTCCGTCCAGGGTTACTTCCCCGCTAATCGCCACCCGGGGAACCGATCGATCCGGCGCACAACCACTAAACAATAATAGGGTAACGGCCAGAGCACTCGGAGACCGGCAACAAGCCAGGGTGAACCCTTTGACCAATGTCCCACTGACCAATGTTCCACAAACGGAAGTCACGCCAGCCCTAGTTAAGTTCCTAGCCGCCCACAGTCCTTGCGACAGGCCGGACACGCCGGCTTGACAGTGGCCCATCGCGTTGGGCGATCTGCACGTTTTGCAATCCTCAAGCGACTTCATGGTGCCGCCTCCACAACTTCCTGTCCATTTCGAGTGGCAAGCGAATGCAACACCCGCCGATCGAGCGATTCGGCCGCAAAGCGAACACTTCCGTCCCCGTAAAGAAAATGCACGCCGCCGGGGTGCATGCTCTGAAAGCCGCCAATATTGGCGGCATTATGAACGTTCAGTTCATGGAGCGTTGTCCCGAGGGAAATCCTCGGATACCCCAACACCCAGCGTGCCGTCCCCCACTTCACTTGGCCGGCGGATGGCGCTGGCGGCCTCCAAAAGTAGTCCGCCATGTCGTATGTGGTTTCACTATAAGCCAGCGTGGTGCTGGAGCCATCGGTCAAGTCACGAAAACGGACCGCCGGATTGTCGAAGCCGAATGCGGGCCAGTTCAAGCCGAACATCCCATTATTTCTTCGCATGTACGCGGTGGTGCCCTCACACGCTAGATAGCTTGAAGGACCGCCGGTTTCACCATTGCTGGTGTCTGGAACGACCCGCGGTAAAGTCATCGAAGGACACAGATAAGTCGCAATGGTCTGTGCAGCGACATCTTGGTTGTAGGGATCGGCATACGACCTGCTGAAGTCGAATTGCTGATAAGTATTTGCAGCTTCTAAGTAGGGCAGCACGGCGGTCAGCGGACCCACAAAATTGCTCAACCGCGAACCTTCAGGAAAGGCCTGGAACGCACCGTGGTAGTTGTGCAGTGCCAAACCAATTTGCTTCATGTTGTTACTACACTGCATCCGGCGAGCCGCTTCACGGGCCGCTTGCACGGCCGGTAACAACAAGCTGATCAACACGCCGATGATCGCAATCACCACCAACAACTCGACAAGAGTAAAAGCGGCGGCTAGCGGCCGACGGGTCCTTTGTAGACCAACAAAATGTTTCGACATGAGAAGTCTCCAGCCTAGGGCCCAGCCTAGGGCTTTGCTCCCGCAGCGCAGAGACACCGTTACCGTTCGTCGCTGCTCAACAGCGAACCTGACGACAAAGATGCAGCCTGCCACGGCGAAGGAATGGGGAAATCGATTCCGCAAACATTGCGGATCGAATCGAGCGTGGCTGGCTAGAGAGCGAAAAGCTCTTCGCTTGCTGCGTCGTCGAATGAATTGCTGAGTGGATGACCCAAACAACGATTCCAGTATTGCGACCGCAGATCTCTTTAGCAAGTCGGTTCAAAAGAATCTGCAATACAGCCCAACACCAGGGGAAAAATTGCTCGGGCAGGAGACACCTGTTTGCCTCCAACGCGAAGCCTCACCCCCTGACACAACCCTTCTCTTTCAGCGCTTCACGCTCGGTTCGGAGTGCTCCGAACCGCCGTGGGTGAATTGCCAGCCTGAATCCCCAGCCCGATCGCGAAGGCGGTTCCAAATGCAAGGGGACCAAACTGGGGAAGCAGGGTAATTAGAAAAAGCCAAGCCAAAACAGAGAGCTGCCATCGGATAAAATGCCCCACCTAAGATGGCCGCCATGCAACCAAAGGCCAAACCACATTCGAGTACCGCAACGGGTAGCAAATGCAAGGGTTCAAAGCCCATCGCATGATTGATTAGACCGGTCATGATGACCGCTAACGAGAACATTCCCCAAACCTGTCCGACCTGCCGCTCGATCGGGGTGAGCGGCACGCCGCGATGAAACCGGTAATACCAAACCGGCACGAACAGACAGGCAAAACCGATCAGCTCCATTGCGATGTACGGGATCGCGGAACGGACTTGTTGCCAAATCAAAACGTTGGTGAGCAGAAACAGCACAAAAATCAGACTAGCATGCCACAACCACACACGCCCCCATTTGGCCATCACTTCAACATGCCGCGTCTCGCGCAGCATTGATGTCCACGCTCGCGTCCAACGTGAACTCTCGTCCGCATTGACCGGTTCGCCAAGCAGGAAATGCTGCAGATCGTCTGCAAGTTGCTGTGCATTGGCATATCGATAAGCCAGATTCTTTTCCAGACACTTCAGGCAAATGCTTTCGATATCCACCGGAACCTGTTGGTTCAGCCGCCGCGGGCGAAGCGGCTCTTGATCGAGCACCAACAAGACGGTGTCGAGCGGGTTAGTGGATGGGAATGGCGGGCGTCCGGTCAGCAAGGTGTATAGCAGGGCGCCCAACGAATAAACCGCGACACACATTGATTGCGGCGCAAATCTTGCTATCTCTGACTAGCAGTTGCTTGCAATCCCTTGGCATGAGTCGTCTGCTGAGCCATTTGCAGACAAACCCTTCAAATCATACACCGCTGCATCGCCGGCTTTCCACGCGTGGAGCGACTGCCCTCTCCTTTTTTTCGCCGCACAACAGCCACATGACCGATATCGCCACCTTGACCCTGAACCCGACGATCGACCGCAGTGCTTCCATCGACAAGGTCGTCCCCGACAAGAAGCTGCACTGCCACGGTGAACGTTTTGACCCCGGTGGCGGAGGCATCAACGTGGCGGCAGCGATCACCAAACTGGGCGGCCAAGCGATCGCGTTCTGGACATGTGGTGGCCCGGTCGGAGAATTGCTTAAAGACTTGCTCGGCTCCCGAGGAATGCAGCAGTCCCCCATCTCGATCGAACAGAATACGCGCGAGAATGTGATTATCTACGAAGAGCACACCGAACAGCAATTCCGGTTCGGCATGCCGGGCCCCGAACTGACCGAGCAAGAGCAACAGAACTGCCTGGAAACGGTTGCCAAGCTTGATCCGGTTCCGAGGTTTCTCGTTCTCAGCGGCAGCCTGCCGCCGGGTGTGCCGGAAGATTTTTATGGTCAATTGATCGCGACGGCCCCTGACTCGACCAAGGTCGTGCTCGATACGCGCGGCCCCGCTTTGAAAAAGGGGATTGAACAAGAGGTCTTTCTAATCAAACCCAATCAGCGAGAACTGGGTGATTTAGCCGGGCAATCGATCGAGAGCGATGCCGAAGCCCACGATGCGGCTCGACGCTTGATCGATAAGGATAAGGTCGAGGCTGTCTTGCTGTCGCTCGGACGTGGCGGCGTGATGTTGGTCAGCCGGGAAGAACATCACCGCATTGCCGCTCCGACGGTTTCGATCCGCAGCAAGATCGGAGCTGGCGACAGCACGGTCGCCGGCACCGTGCTGGCACTTCAGCGGGGATCGTCGCTCTACGAAGCGGCACAGTTTGGCGTCGCTTGTGGCACCGCGGCAGTCATGACGGCGGGGACTGAATTGTGCCGCCGAGAGGACGCTGAAAAACTGTTTCAGGAGATCGCCGCCGAGGCTCAGCACGCCTAACCCGTCCGCTCCCTCGGCAACCTCTGCCGCCACCATTTTCAATTCCGACAGCTACCATTTTCAATCGCAGTGGGAGGCACCGACAACCGGTGCAAACAGCACGTCCAAACGAGGCGACGAGGTGCAAGACAGCCGAACCTTAGCCAGCACGTTGATGAACGATTTCGCCGTTCGCACCGGCTTAGCGGGTCCGTAATCGCCAAGACGGTATCGATGCACCGATGCCTTCGCGGTCTGCAATTCCCTTGGTGTGCAGGCAGACTCTCCGGCAGGGCATTACCAGCAATTAGCAATTAGCAATTAGCAATTAGCAATTAGCAATTAGCAATTAGCAATTAGCAACTAGCAACTAGCAACTAGCAACTAGCAACTAGCAACTAGCAACTAGCAACTAGCAACTAGCAACTCAATTGGCCAATCAAGTGCACCATGTCCTGGGGCGTTATCGCCCCGATGATTCGCGGCACAGCTGGATCAGCGGCTTAGCCGAGTTGCAGGGCGAGCAGTCGCCCCTTTGCAGCGTGCGACACCTGAGCCCCGAAAGCTTGAAAGCCACGCCACACGTGCTGAACGTTCAACCGGTCGACTGGCAACCGATCGACTGGCAGGAGGAACGCCGCTTCCAGCGATACTTCCAAAAGGACTGTCGATCAAAAGCAATCGTTCTGGACTTCTTGCGCAATCAACTGTTTAAGCCGTTGGATATTCTGCTGCTCCTGGCTTTTTACGTCTTCCCAAAAGCCACGAATCTCGTCTCGCCATTCCGCGTTGGCGATGTACTGATCGTATCGCCACAAGGAATCGATTCGCTTACTCAGCTCGTGAACCAAGTCGTGGTCGTGATCCGCAATGCCACGCGTCTCACCCAAATGCTGCATCGTCGCGGGGGCAGTCGATTCTGCCATGGAAAGCTCCTTAGAAAAAGCTGTTGATCGGGTTTGCACCACTTTGTCATCCAAACGCTGGAATACAAACAGTAGCGCCAGCACTAGCACAGATTCGCCCAAGTTGCTTCCGTAATCACCGCGTGAATCAGTGCCCGCTTGTCGTTGTAGCAATTCGAATGCCGAGCCAAATCGGCAATCGGGAACTGCGGGCCGTTCAGCTCAACCCCCAGCCCACAGAAGCACGATTTTTCGGCCAGGCAATGAATCGAAATTGCCTCCAGCGAGCTCTGCGCACAGATGTAAAACAGCGCCGCCGAAATACACAGAGGCGATACGCAATGTCACAGAGTCACAGAATCGAGTCGCAAAACCGCGCGCTGCGACGCTTGCGTTGCTGAGCTCCGCAACCTCACGTGGCGCAGTGATTGCTGAGCTATGCATCGGCTAAGGCTTCGTTGGCTTCAGCTTTCGACAGTACCCACGACACCTCGATTACCAAGGAACGAAACGATGAAATGGCTCTCTGGTCTGAAGACGTTTGCACTACTGGTTAGTGCCACTTTCGTTTGCCCCGCGCCCGCTATCTCCGCGGGGGAACTGGACCCCGCGCATGTGCCGGCCGACGCCACCTGGCTAGTTCATGTTGACTATGAAGCGCTCAGTGACTCCCAAATCCTGGAGACATTCCGTGAGCGCAACACGGTCGTTACCAGGATGGTTCAGGGCTGGATGCAAGAACGTTTTGGGATCGATCCCCCGCGGGACCTTGCCTCGATCACCATGTACAGCCGCGACTTCAAAGAACACACCGGCACGAGCATCATTCAGGCTGACTATGACGCTTCGAAAATTGAAGCCAGCTTAAGAAAGGCAGAGCAATACGAGGCCACAAACTGGAATGGCCACACGCTTCACACGGTCACGCTTGCCAAACAGGCGCAGACGCATGATCACAAGCACAATGGCCAGCCCGGCAGTTACCAAATGACTGTGGTAATGGTCGATGACAACACGCTGCTGCTCGGTTCTTCGGTGGAGAATGCGAAGCAAACGCTAAAGCTGTTAGCAGGCGACTCAAAGTCGCTGAAAGAGGCTGATTCGCCTCTGCTGATCGATCAAGCAACCGACGGCTGGATGTATGCCGCAGCGATCCATCTGGCGAAATTGGAGGAGCAGGGACCTGCGATGCCAGTGCTTGCACAACACGAAAGGGTCACCTTCGTGCTGGGTAAGAAGGCGGATGGAAAGCTGTACGAACGAGCCAAATTCGTTGCTCAATCCGAAGATGTTGCCGAAAAAATGACCCGTGTGATGGACGGTATCATCGCGTACGAGAGGCTCTGGTCCAAAGGCAGCGCGCCGATGAAGCAACTCCTGCGGAACGTGAAGGTTCAGCAAGAGGGCACCGCCGTCACATTCCATTGGGAAGGCGAAACCGAACAGGTCGTCAACGCTTTGGATGATCTCTTCGACCGGATGTCGACTTGGAAGCCCGTCGCCTTGGAAGATGGCGCGACGATGTCCGCGAAGCAAACGGGTGGACGCTAAAGCCCCGCTGCAGACAGGCGTGGCGTAGCAAAACACCACTCGCCTAGCTGAACGACGATAGTCCCGGTGCTCGCCAGTACCGGGACTATCGCGTAGGTGGCGATTCCCCAACGTGCTGCGAGCGTTTGGAGTGGTTGCTTTGCATCCAGTGCCGCAACCCTTCGCGAACGCCATCGGCCCTTCCGGCCCGCGACAAAAAAATCTTTGGCCCGGTGGCGTTCTGCTTCAAGTCGTCGTGTGCATTGGCGACGACAATCCCGTAAAAATCGTGCTCGAACAGTTTTGCATCATTGCCCGAATTTCCCGCCACAATGACATGCTCGCGGTCGTAACCGAGTTCATGAGCGACGAAAGCAGCCGCCGTTCCCTTGTTGACCCCTTCAGGCAAAACATCCAGGTCACGTTGGGAACTATATACCAAGTGTACATTGACGCCTCCATCGAACAGTTTGGACTGAAGGCGGTCCAGCGAGGCCTGCGAGGCTTGGTCAAAAAAGTAACTGACCTTGAAATCGGACTGCGCGGATTCGGGCTGCAATTCCAATCGGTCTTCGTCAGCCAGGGCCTGGCGTACTTTTTGGGCCGACCAATGAGAAGAGATGCGATCGACCCAATGAGCATTCAAAACGCCATCGGGAAAACTACGAATCTCACTGCCAACTCCTCCAATCACTGCGACGGGAGCCGGCAAGGCGGTAGTCTCCACATCCCGTTGAATCGTTTCAAAAAAACGGCCCGATGCATAAACGAGTGACAAACGGTCCTCCGCTGCCAGCCAAAACGCATGGAACCTTTCCAGCGCCTCGCTGTCTCCAAGCATGGTGTCATCCAAGTCACTAATCAACAGATACTTTTCAGCCATTTTTTCAAGCTCCAAACTTATCAATTTTGCCCGCGTGTCCTAGAGCAATTGGCATCAAGTGCTTTGCTGCAAACTGTCCCAACCCTCCGGTGATCGCTTCACGCTCCCCAAAGCATGTCGTCCGATCGGGTCGGCAAGTGGGAGCGGACAACGCCACGGGCACAGGATGCCAACTGTGACGCTTTAAGACACTGGGCGTGCTGTGATCACCGGTCACGACCAGCACGTCGGGATTCAGTTCAGCGATTGTCGGAATGATTCGATCCAGTTCCTCCAGTGCCTCGACCTTCTTTTCAAAGTCGCCATCTTCGCCCCGACTGTCGGAGCTCTTGTGATGCAGAAAAAAGAAAGTGTGTTGCTGAAAGGCAGCCTTCAACTGCTCTACTTGCTCGGACAAGCCATTCGCTCGTTCAGGAACCCGCATGTCCAATAAGCGTGCCAAGCCGCGGTACATCGGATAGACCGCTAACGCACAGGCATCGAGACGATAAGCCTGGTGCATCGACGGGATGTCAGGCAGCGACCCGAAACCGCGTAACAAGATCATGTTCGCCGACTGCTCTTCTTGCAGGATCTCGCGGGCGCGGTCGATAAATTGATTGGCCGCAGCCACGGTGCGGCGAGCAGCCTCGTCGGCCGCCTCCAATGGGTGAGGTTTCACGCTCGTGCGTCGCGGATCGCTATCGTTGACGCTTGCACCCAAGCCATCAGCGCGAAAGATCACGGTAAAGCGATATTGCTTGACGTGTCGCACGATGGCTTCCACCCCATCGAACTGAATCTGGGACAATTTCTCGACCAGGCGCTCGCCCTCCGTATCGGCGATGCGTCCCGCGCGACGATCGATTACCTTTCCGTGCTGATCGACCGTGCAAAAGTTGCCCCGCGCGGCGACGTCTCCAGACTGTAAATCAAAACCGGTTCCAAGTGCCGACAAAACGCCGCGTCCCACAGCATGCGTCACCGGGTCATACCCGAACAAGGCAAGATGCCCCGGCCCACTACCGCAGGGAATACCCGGCGAAACCGGATGCACGAGCCCCGTCGTTCCGTGACGCGCCAACTCGTCCAGATGAGGCGTCGCGGCGGCTTCTAATTCCGTCTCACCGCCCGCCTCTTTAGGCAGCCCACCCAGCCCGTCCGCAACGACAAACACGATCCTGGAATCGGTCTCGATGGCCAAGTCCGCAAGCAGCCTTTGCAGATTCACGATGACCGCTCCGGCATCTCGGCCGATTGCTGATCGATCACCGTCAAAGCAGGCAGCTCACTGCCTTGCAGGTACTTGAGAAAAGCACCGCCACCGGTCGACACATGATCAATCCGGTCGAGCATACCGAATTGCTCCACCGCTTGGCTACTTTCTCCGCCACCGACAAATGCCTTACCCTCCGCGGCGGCCATCGAACGTACGATCGATAACGTGCCACTCAGGAACGGCTCATCCTCGAACTTGCCGACCGGACCGTTCCATAGGATGGTGGCCGCGTCTTTGATCTGTTCGGTGAAGTGCCCGACCGTTTTGGGGCCAATGTCCATGCCGTACCAGCCATCGGGGATGCCGCCATCAGCGACCTCGATCTTGCCATCCGCATCGGGCTGGTCCGCAATCACATGATCGACCGGCAGCATCAAATTGTCACCTGCCTCGTCGATCAACCGCCGCGCAATATCCAGCTTGTCCTCTTCTACTTTCGATGCCCCCACATTCATCGCTTTGGCTTTCATAAAGGTGTAAGCCATCGCGCCGCCAATCAACACCAAATCGGCTCGGTCCAACAAACATTCGACCACCTCGATTTTGTCCGAGACCTTAGCACCGCCCAAAATTGCAACCATCGGATGCTCGGGGCTCCCAA
>Ga0209947_1001050_pt1 | contig 16767 bp, 28 predicted proteins | sample SalPonR2_B_D2_MG_FD_185706 | JGI IMG/M metagenome (GOLD analysis project Ga0209947, IMG submission 185706) | Salt pond soil microbial communities from South San Francisco under conditions of wetland restoration - Salt Pond MetaG R2_B_D2_MG... ... | reverse complement strand
TAATAAATACTCATCATACATATGTATTGTTTTTTTTTAGTGTATATTATTATATTATATTGTTATTATTATATTTATATATATTAATATACAAAAACCTATATTAATATGTTTTTTGTCATACTGAATTTTTTTGTCAAGTAAAAATAAAATAAAAAGATATAAATAAGAGAAGTGTTTTACTAAGTAATACAACCATTTAGTGAGGTGCAAGAACAAATGAAAGAAGAACACATAAACTTGAGAATAACAAAAAAACTAAAACAAAAACTCCAAGAAAAAGCAAAAGCAGAAAAAAGAACTCTAAGCAACTACATAACCCTATTGCTAGAAGAAGGAGTTGATTCTAATGAGTAAAAGACACATAACTCTAACAGTAGATAATGAAGTATGGTTCTACTACGCAACCCAGCGTATGAACAAGAAAATCAACCTTTCGGCTCTAGTAGAACAATTTCTGCGCTACAATATGGAATTAGAAAAAGATAACAGAGATCAACAAGAACTAGAAGAAAAACTAGAAGAACTACGATCACAGCGAAAATCACTCCAACAAGAAGAACAAAAACTTCAAACAAACTTAATTCGTATTCGAGAAGAAAGAGAAAAAGAGTCCAAAAAAGAACTAGCAAAAACAATCAAGAAAAGCCAAAGTCTACGAAACGCCAACGTGTTATCCGAATTAGAATTATAAAGGTGCGCTATGATGAAGAACATATATTATGATAGGAAAACAAAAATGTATTTCGCCACAAAACTATACAGTGACGTTTCAGGAGAACAACTAGAAGGTCAAGCCATCTACGTTGAAGCATACAGCCGAAACCCAAGGATAGGTAATACTACGGTTGTTTTCGGTGTTGGAGAAGTAGCTGATATTAAGAAGGTTTTCTCTGCTAAGCTCTACGATGTGGTTAATAGAAAATTAGTTTATATTACTCAAATAATTCCTGAGTCGGCAGTAATATATATTCCTGTCCAACCAAAGCTGGTAAATAGTAGGAGTGTTGATTGTTTCCAATTAGCGGATAGCCAGTTAGGCACTGAGCAGACAAATGATAAAACTGTTTGCAGTGGGCGGTTAAGATATTCTCGACAACCTGACAGCCTTTCGCTTGATGAGAGGGATAAGCTTTTGGCTCAGAGAGACGAGGAGTTGGGTGTTAGCCCTGTTGATATTAATAGTTATTTGCTTGAGTTGCAGAGTGCTGGTCGGGAGCAACAGTTGTTTTATCAACGGAATCAAGAATTGAGGATAGAAAACAAAAAATAGAAAGATTTATAAAACAAAACTGTTATTATATTATTGTCGGGTGATAATGATATGGACATTGGTGGAAACGTAATGGCAGTAATCTTCGGAACTATCTTAATCGTAGCAGTTGCAATCCCAGTAACACAAACAGCAATTAGTGATAGTAACCTCACCGGAATTACAGCAACAATAGTAGGTTTCATTCCAGTATTCTTAGGACTTGGAGGTCTTGCTCTAGCAGCAGCACTTGTAACCCGATAGAATACAGGTTGAAAAGAACAAAAACTCCAACTCATTATTTATGGGTTGGAGGACTTTTTGTTTTTTTATTATCAAAAAGATGGAAACACTAACAATAATACTAATAGGTTTAATACTCATTCTAGCAGGTAATAGTTATAAAAACGCTTACTTGCAACTAACAGGTTCTATAATAACCTTATTCGCCACGCTAGACAATTTCATCACTCCAACAGAATTATTATCATCATCAGCGCTTGCTCACGCTTTAACACTAACGATATTATTGTTTGGAGTATATAGTTTAGTAACTACAATAACGCAACAAAGAAATTTAAATATCAAAAAAAGGGAGGAAGATGAGACTAATGGCGGAAGATTCTAATCAAGGGCGAGCAGAGCCTTTAATGGAAAATATGTATGTTGATGATAAAGATTTCTTAGCGAAATACTTATTCGATCCGAAGGTTAATGATAACGCCGATTTTAAGCATTTAGATAAAAACTTGGCTGTAACTAGATTGAGTTCTAGGTATCACGAGCCAGAGAGAGCTAGAAGTTTATTATCTGCTTTGCACGTTTTAAATAATAATTCTTATTTTTTATCTAAACTTATTGATGAAGTTGAAGGATACGAAGAAGTTGAGGCTTTAGTCTGGGGTTGCCCTGTTTGTGGTCGTCAAGGACTAGCAGAGAGTCCTGATGATGAAGTTATTTGTTGCGAGCAAAAACCTCTGCCTTTAAACAAAGCCACTGTTAATAGACCTATAACTTCTAAAAAATTAATCAATAAAAGTATGTTTCCTAGAACTTATCATATGCTTAAAGCTATGTTTTACGCATTTACAACAACAAGTATGGCTCGAGATGGACACTTGATAAGACAAGCCACCACTACTCACTTCCAACAAAATCAAACTATGGAAGATAGGACTAAGGTTCGAGGTGGAATTTTTAATATTGGGAAAACTCAAAATACTAATGGGAGGTAGATTATAATGTTTTGGATGATATTTGGATTAATAAGTTTTACAGCTTTGTTTTTTGCGGGGTTGTTAATGTTAGGGACTGGTGTAGGTCAAGATGCTATTAAGAGGTATAAAAACAAGAAGTTATATCGTAAAGGTAATTATACTAACGCTTTAGTTTTTACAAAGGATGGATTATTAAAAGAAGTTTTTGCTCGTAACGTGGATGGTAAGTTTAGGTTTGGAGATCAACCTTATGTTAGAGTTCCTAAGTTGAATTTTCCTTATAAAGGCATTCCTACTGGTTTATACATTGAGGGCACTCCTACGCAAGTGGATATTTTCTCTTTGGATGATGATAGAGTGTTGAGTTGTAATGAGATGGATAAGGTTATGTATCAGAATATGAATTTTGATTTCAAGGAGTGGTTTGCTAAGAACAGCGTTTATTTTTTAATTGGCGGTGTTGTTTTGATTGCTTTACTTGCTGCTAACTTGTTTTTTGGTTATACAATGTTTGAGTGGATAAGAGATTCTGCTCCTGCTATTAAAAGTGGTGTTGAGGTTGTTAAGAGCAATATTGCTTAGAGGTGTAGGTTTATGGTTCGTTCACAGATAACATTTGAGGTTAAGGTCAAGGAAGGTCGTGGTAAGTTTTCGCCTGTAATTGATAGTTTTAAGGGGGATGCTCGCCAAGTCGTTTTTTTCTTGAAGGATAAATATGTTTCTAAGAAAAGCGTTTTTAGATGGTTTGCAGAGCCATTTAATGTTTTGGATGATTGGTTGAGAGAGGATTGATTGATGGATAATAGTCAAGGTCATAAGGATTATATTTGGACTGATAACGAGCAGTCTCGTTTTATGTTATGGGATTCTTATGTTGGTTTTGTCACTCATTATAATGATTGGAAGATGTATGAGAGTTTGGGCAAGGTCAATCCTATTATTAAGGGTGGTCTTTGGAAGTATGCTGTTTTCTTGTATGAGGAGAGTCGTTATTATGCTTTAATGTTCAAAGATAGTCTTAAACGTATGAACCACGATATAGATGTTATAGACAACATATTTAATAATAATGCTTTATTTGAAGGGAAAAACTTGTTATTGGTAAGAAGATTTTTTAATGATTTCTTGATTATTAGCGGTTTAAAAAATGTTATTTATAAAAGAGATTTACGAGGTAATATGGATAAATTAAAAGATCGTTACCAAATAAAAGAATAATAAAAATATTTATAAAGGATGGTGTGTTTAGTGTTATTGTGTAAGAGGTAGTGGACTGGTTTACTTTCACCTCGTCTCAAGTTCTCCTCCTTTCTCCTCTTACACACCTCTGTATTAAAATGGATTCACAACAAGGTCAATGGTTTGCGATAGTCGGGTTGTTATTATTAGCTTTATCAATATGGAATTTTTCTTACATTGAAGATCAGCAAGAAGGAGTTTTTGCTGGTTTTGAATATTTTAACTCTAGCGGTCAAGAATTTATTTTCTCTGATGCTAATACTTATTACGAGTTTTCAGGGGGGGATTGCGGTCTTTCCAATAGAGTAGTTTGCAACAATAGTAGTTTTGTTATTCAGGAAGAAGGCGTGTATAGGATTACTTATGGGGCTACGGGTGTGGGCGATAATAATCACTTGTATATAACGGCTGTTTCCATTAATGGAGAGATAAAAAATAATACTCGTGATTTGATGGAGACTTCTGCTCAAGAGATGAAGAAGATGAGAGGAGATGCAGAGTTTTTCTTACGGGAAGGAGATGTTATTAAAATGGAGATTCAGGATACTTCTTCTCCTAGTAATGCTTTAGTTTACGAGTTTGATTGTAATATTCAAAGGCTAAGCTATTAGAAAGTTTTATATAGTAGTTTAACTATTATTTTATTAATGGCTACTAGCAGAATTATTAATATAGGTGGTAAGAAAAAAAGAATAACTGTGCGAAGTGTTGGTGGCGGAAGCAGTAGTTCTTCAAGCTCTAGTTCTAGCAGTAGTTCTTCAAGCTCTAGTTCTAGCAGTAGTTCTTCAAGAAGAAGTAGATCATCAGGTTCAGGAGGTAGTTCTAGAAGAAGATCATCAAGTAGTCGTAGTTCTAGCGGTGGTTCAACAAGCGATAAATCAAGCGGGGGAGTATTTAGAAATCTCCACAAGACACATACAAGAAGAACCTTAGAAAAAGCAAGCTCTATGTTTAAAAGAAATCACCCTCAATATTACACCTCATCAGGATCAGTAAAAGAAGGAGCTGCGCAAGCACTACAAGAAAGCAGAAGAGGAAGTTCAAGCTCTAGCAGTAGTTCTTCAAGAAGAAGTAGTTCTAGCGGTGGTTCAACAAGCGACACTACCGAGCCAAACACAATAATAGTAGATTTTAAAAGAGACGAAGCAGGAAACATAATAGACCGAGCAAGAGAACTAGACCTCACACAACAAGAACAACAATGGGTTAGCCAAAGAACTGATGATTTTGGAAAACAAAGATTAAGCCGCGATAAAGAAAAAAATCTAACAGCCCAAACAATTAATAGAACACCCTATACTGGAATATCAACGACTGACAGCAAAGGCAGACCAGTAAACCTTATAGCAAGCGAAGGATTCGCACAGAAACTAGAAGAAGCGAAAAGAGAAGAAGCGAAATCACAAAAATCAACTTTTCAAAAACTACCGCCACTCTTAGATCCTACAACGAGTCTAAAGAGTAGGACTTTAGGAACTAAAGACTATATTAGCAGAAGCAAACCTCAAAAAACAACTTATGGAAGTCCAGAAAAATATATTGCAAAAGTTCCAAAAGACGAAAATCTAGTAGGTCAAAGCACTAGAACATCAAAATTTAGAGCTAACAGGTTATTTGGACAAGCACCTCCAACAACCATAAACGCAGCTCCAGAACAACTCGGTAAGTGGGATCGTCTAGTTAGAGGCTTTAACATTGGAAAGAGATCTGCATACGTTACAGATCCTAGAACAGGAGAAACTAGAAGGTCAAGTTTTAAAGATTTACCAATAATAGTAGGTTTGGGAACAGGAGAAATATACAGAGGTGTTGCTGAAGGAGCTGTTGATACAGCTAAAGCCTTTACCGTAAATCTTCCACAAACATTTTTGGGAACTTTGTCTCTTATAGCAAGCAAAGAATACCGCCAACAAGCCAAAAAAGGATTACTTAATTATTATAGTGGTGCAGACTCATCCCCTCTTAGAGGAGCTGGTCGTTTAGCATTTGATGCTGCGGGTTTAGAAATAGCGAGTTCTTTTGTAAAATCTGCAAAAGCTGGTTCTTTACGAGTGGCTGGAACTGCCGTTAAATCTGATAAATTATTTAGTAAATCTTCATTAACGGGTAAATCAAAGTTTCCGTTATCAAGAAGCTCTGCTGAAAGTGTTAGACGTTTTCAGGAAGCAGGTGATTTTTTTGTTACATCAAGTCCTAGTAAAATAAAAGGTTCAGAGGCAGGTGTTGGTCGAAAAGCAAGTTTGGGTTTAGAAGATCCAGGAATATACGGGACTCCATTAGGAAGTGGAAGCCCTTCGTTTTTAGGTATTGCAGATGATAGTGTTTCTTTTACTTTTAATCCTTCAAAAATTGTTGGTGGTTTGAAAAGACGATTTAATACTCCGACTGCAACTGTTATTAAAACTAAAGGTGTTAGTTATTTGCCTTTGGAAGTTATAGAAACTCCTGGTTTTAAAGCAGTTACGGAGTTTGCTGAGAGTCAAGGAGGTAAAACGGGAAAAGTTTTTATCACTAAACGTAGTATGATCGGACAAGGAGAAATTCCTAGAAAAACCTTTTTGCAGGATGGTAAGTTATTAAAGGAGATGGGAACTACTGAATTAGAAGCTGTTGTTCCTTATACTACTAGATTGAATAAGTTATCTGCTAGAGGTTTTTCCAATAAATTCCCTGAAGCTAAGTTTCCAAGCTCTAGATATGTTTATACTAAGGTTGATGGTAAAACAGTCAGGGTTCGTTTTAAAGAAACGGTTGGTTTTTCTGATGGTGTTTCTTCTTTTAATAATCCTTTGAAAAATTTATTCCGAAAAACTAGGGGCGAGATTAGTGGTTATTCTCGTGTTTCGCAACCGATTTATGTTTCTCCTTTGAGGTTTGTTCCGAGTTATCCTTTTGTTAGTCCCAGCAGTGTTTCTTCTACTTCTCTTAGCTCTGGTTTGAGTGGTTCAACTTCAACAAGTGGCGTTAGTTCTAGTAGTGCTATATCAACTCCTACTTCTAGTTCTACTTCTCTTAGCTCTGGTTTGAGTGGTTCAACTTCAACAAGTAGCGGTGGTTCAACTTCAACAAGTGGCGTTAGTTCTAGTAGTGCTATATCAACTCCCACTTCTAGTTCTTCTACTTCTCTTAGCTCTGGTTTGAGTGGTTCAACTTCAACAAGTAGCGGTAGTTCAACAAGTGGCGTTAGTTCTAGTAGTGCTATATCAACTCCTACTTCTAGTTCTACTTCTAGTGTAACCCCTTTAATACCACCATTTAAACCACCTAAAAAATCACCTAAAAAACCACTTTTAAAAACAAGCAGGAAAAAACAAACAAGAAAGACGGGAGGTTATAAAGTGACAATCGGAAAACAAGGAAACAAATTCACAAGCCAATTCCAAAGCGAAAAACTAAACCAAGCAACAGCTAAAGCAAAGAAGATAACAAGCGAAGAACTAAGCGCTAGCTTCAAAATAACTAAAGACGGAAAACCACTATCTCGAGAAAAACAAAAAACAGTAAGTAAAATACTAGGCAAAGACTATCGAAGAAGCAAAGTAAACCCTAACCGCTTTGTAGAACGCAAAAACAAGCGATTAGACAGCAAAACAGAAAGCAACATCATACAAAACTTACGAGCAAAAACCCTCTACGGGAATAAAGTCCGCAAAGCAGTAGATAAAGGTGTAAGCCTTAGAAAAATAAGGATGGGAATTAAAAAATTATGAAACTAACAAGCAACTATAAAGGACAAGCAAGGTATGTTTCAGCAGTTATAATAGGCTTTACAAGCGTTATAACAGGCTTAGTAATATTTTTCTTAGCAAGTCCTATGCTCAAGGGATTCATAGAAAACACTAAAACAAGCACTGGAGCTTTAACAAGTTTTTTAATAACCTTAATTCCTTACGCTGTTTTATTAATCTTAGTAATAATATTTGTTACAGTTACTAGAGGTGGAGCAGAATGAAAAATAAATTATTATTAATAGGGTTGTTGGCTTTAGTTATTCTTAGCAGTAGCGCTATGGCTCTAACTGCTCCTAGTGGTGGAGTAAGTTATTATAACTTTTCAGACACTACCGACTTATGGGGTAGTAATGACGCAACAAATAACGGAGCAACTTCTGTAACAGACTATCCAACATATAATATCAGCGGAGATAGTAGCCCTAACAGTTACGATTTTGACGGAAGTAATGATATTTATTTATCTTCTAATCCTTTAGCAAATGTAGGAACAGGAGATTTTGCAGTGTCTATTTGGGTTAAACCTGATTCTTTTTCAGATTATAATACTTTTGTGAGTTTGGGAGGGAATCCTTCAGGTGCGGAAGATAGAATTTTATTAACATTTAATAACAATGGTAAAATTGAAACATTTATCGATGATGATACAACATCAATTTCAACAAAATCTACTTCTTCTTATTCTACTGGCACTTGGTATCATATTGTATCTATTCGTGATTCTGCAAGTCAAAAATTATATGTTGATGGAATTATAGATTCAAGTTACACTCATTCTAATACAGCAGATTTAGACACAACCTATTTTAATAATAATGCTTATATTGGAAGTCACGAAAATGTACACTATTTTGATGGACAAATTGATCAAGTTAAAATATATAATCGTTCTCTTAACGAAACAGAAGTAGAAAACTTGTATAATTATGGGAGCATAGAAGGAGCCACAATCCCCGATAACTTCTCCGTTTCTGTTACTGACAGTTGGAACGGAGATAATATTAACAATATTAGCGTTACTATCGAGAATGGTAGTTACGACTGTTATCAAGAAAGCGCTACGACAGAGTTCTCAAGCGTTGATGGAAGTTGCGAACTTAACTATTCAGGGAGTTACGAAGATTATAACGGAGCATATACTGGCAACGCAGTAGATGGAGACTGGACTACTAAATCCAGCGATTACAGTTCTTACCTCAACGAAACTTATGTAGTGCCTGCTAACGCTACAAGCGCTAATTTCGAAGTAAAGTATTATAACACCGCCAACTCCACAGACTATTATTATAACTTAACACTATCTAGTGATTTCTTAAGCGATGAGTTATTAATTAGAAATAAGCCTATAAGTGGTTTATCAATCGCTGATCCTTATGTTATAGCAGTTTATAATTATTCTAGTAGTTCGTGGGTTGAACACACCGTAGAGCCTAATATTGATTTTAACACAGAGTTAGAAATTTACGAGACTAGAGTAAAATGGATTGTAGAAGATGATAATAGTTACACCTACACCAACACCTCAGGCAACACGGTTACTACTGAGTTGTTAGCTAACGGCTGGCTTTACGACATCTCAGTTTATAGCCCTAACTACTTTACAAGTAACTATGAAAGTTACAACTCCTCTAACAACCCTTTAGAAGCAACTCTCAACCAAAGCGAAGTAATGTTTCAATCAAAAGAATATATTACCAACGACAACCTAGCAAACTGCAACCACACCATTGAAGGTATAACTCAAGAACAAGGCACTACTTGGGGTTTAACAGCTGGTTTGTATAATGTTACAAGCACTTGCGAAGATTATTTTAACAAAACCCAACAAATAAATGTTTCGATATTACAATCCAACACCATATCACTAACGGGCGTTTATAACGGAATAGCTAACATTACTTTAGAAGATCAATCAGGAGATCCAATCACTAACGCTACTTACGAATTAGAACTAGAATCCACAGGATCATCAATATCAACTGGAAGCATTAATGAAACCACCAACATACCACTCCTAAAAAATAGGAATTACACTATAACAATAGAATCAGAAGGATACGTTTCTGAGAACAGAACTTTTTACGCAAACGAAACTTATTACAACGAAACAATAACCTTATACGAGCCTGGCAGTTTATACCTTTACTTCTACGAATTAGGAGATGGTCTTATCGACAGCCAACAAGTCAATTACACTATAAAGAGTAGTTCTAGGACTTATGAGGGAGACACTTCTTCTGGAACAGCAGTCGAAGATGTTATAAATGGAGAATACGTCTTAACAATTAATAGTGAAAGTTATAGAACAAGCAAGTATTATTTCGTGATAGACTCCAGCTACCAAAACATATCAGCATACTTGCTCAAAGAAAGCGAGACTACACCTATATTTTTCACAGTCATAGATAATTATGACGATGAAGTTCAAGGCGCTAAAGTAGATGTTCAATATAATATTAACGGGACAAGCGTGTCCATAGGACAACGAATTACTGATTTAAGTGGTCAAGTAAGGTTTTACCTCGATCAAGAAGAAGATTATTATGTTTCTGTGAGCAAGGAAGGATACGAGACTTTCACAGGAGACTTAACACCAACAACAACCACTTACACTCTAAGAATTAAAGAATTAGGAGCGCAAATCATAGAACCTATAAATAGCGATGTATATTACCAAACAAACTATTATTATAATAACGGTAGCAGTATAAACTTCACATACTATATTAATAGCAATCAAGGATTATTAACTGGTTACGGGTTCTCAACAGAATATGATGGTGTAAACTCTCAATCTTACGGTGGTAACCCCTCAGGTGGTTTATTAACTATTAATATTAGCGATTACGATATTGCAACTCAACAAACATTCACGGTTGATTACTGGTTTGTTAGTGGCGGGGAGAATCATACTTGGAGTGAAGAATACTTTATTTTTAGCGATCAAAGTTACAGTCGGGATTTTGAACTATCTAATACTGGAAGGATTATTATAGCTTTTTTAACAGTGATAATTTTCACGATAATAGGTTCTCGGCTAGCTAGCGTTTCAGGCGGGATAATCGCAGGATTGTTAAGTTACGGGTTTTTATTCTTATTTAATATTTTAGACTTTAATTTTATGAACTCTCTGGCTGGAAGTGGTATAATGGCTTTAACAATAGTTATTTTATTGATAACTTTATTTAATAGGGATCGGAGGGATATATAATGAATTTCAACCTTCAAAAAGCAGTAGTTTTAATTCTTTGCTTAAATATAGTGTTGTTTATTGGTGGTGTTAGAGTTGTCGAAAACGACAGTTTTCTAAACCGAGTTATCGATATGAACGAATACCAAAATAATAATACTGTTGGTGTGAGTGATAACTTGCAAGAAAGCATCCCCACTAATTATGAGGAGACTGGGGGGACTAGCAGTATATCCTTTATTGATACTTTGGGCGCTGTTAAGGATTTCTTAAGTTTTATAGTGAATATTATACTCACTCCTCTAGGATTGTTTTTCACGCTTCCAGCAGTTGCTAGCCTAGTGATTGGAGTGCCTATATTAATAGCTGGAGTTATAGCTTTCATATACTTTATACGGAGTGGTCGATAATGATTAACGAAACACAACTAATAGATTACGTGGTAAATCAAGCAGTGACTAACTATTTTGGAGAAATGGCTATTTTCGGGTTGTTTTTGTTGTTCTTATTCGTTGCGACCTTAAATTATAACAAAGTGCCTTTTGTTACGAGTATGTTTTTAGGACTTCCTATATTCTTATTAATGGCGGGAGCTGGTTTTTTCTCGGGGATAAGCTGGATTGCAAGCGCTGTTTTAGTGTTGGTGGGTTTAGGTTATGGTATTGTTGTTATGAAAGCGTTTTTTAGTTGATGAAAAGGCTTATTTAACAATAATAACCCGCCTAATTTTTCATTTAGAATGGTATTTTGATTAGTTCTTTTCCTTGATCTATCGGCACGATGTTAAGATACTCCATAGTAGTTTGAATTTTGCTATGGCCTAGTATTTTGTGGAGGGTTACGATGTCGCTGCCGTTTTTCAGCCAGTGAACTGCAAAAGAGTGTCTTAACTGGTGCGGGCTACAATTCATTTCTTTTTTGCAGATAGTCCAAGCGTGTTGTCTGCTGTAAGGAAATATTTTATCGGTGTTTTTGAGTGGTGCTACATATAATTCTAAGATATTCTTAAGCAAAGGGTGTATTGGAACAACTCTCTCATTCCATCTTCTGCTCTTGAGCCATTTTACTGTCATCAGATAGTTTTGCAGGTCCAAGTCTTTTTTTTCTAGGTTTATAGCTTCGGTTACTCGAACTCCACTCATCCATAAGAATCTGATAAACATTTTTTTCTTATGATCGGATATTTCTTGTAGTCTCTCATCTATTTCTTCTTTACTCAAGTATTTCCTCAAATCCTGCTTTACATTTCGTATAGGATTTGTAATATTTTTCTCTTTCAAAACCTGCAATTTCGTATCTTTTGAAGCCATTTTAAACCTTTTTACTTGACATTTTAGTCAAAATGTCGCCTTACTTTAGTAAACTTGCCCCCGATTAGTTTCTCCACGATGGATTTGATTACTTTAGTTGTTACAGCATTACCACATTGTTTGTATCTCTGTGTGTTGGATACTCCTTTAGTCCAATCGTCTGGAAAACCTTGTAATCTTTCGCATTCAATCATTGTAAGCCATCTCCTTTTTCCTTTCGCTTCAATAATAACACATTCACCTCTCCCAATGGGTTTTGTTGAAATTGTAGGTAGGGCTTTTAGTCGCCCTCTTATCCAATTCCCCTGCAAATCCCAATTCTGAGATGCTTCGTGTTCCATTATCGGCTCTAAGAACTCCAATGATGTAAACTCTTTGTCTTCCTTGTTGTGTATAATATCCGCTGTTAAGAACCATCCATTGAACATCATACCCCAATTCTGAAAGCGTTTGAATGATGACTCTGAAAGTCTCCCCTTTGTTGTGATTGAGTAACCCCTTGACATTTTCAAGGAGAACAATTTTAGGTCTTTTAACTTTAACAATTCTTGCAATGTCAAAAAAGAGTGTTCCTCTGGTATCTTGGAAACCTCTCCGTTTTCCAGCGATTGAGAATGCTTGGCAAGGAAATCCTCCACAGAGCATATCAAAGTCTGGTAATTCTTCTGGGTTAATTTTTGTTGCGTCTCCATAGTTTTTGTGTTTGAAGTGTCTTTCGTAGGTTTGGATTGCGTATTTGTCAATCTCTGAGTATCCGACACATTCTGCGTTTGGTAATGCTTGTTGTATTCCATATTCAAATCCACCTATTCCTGTAAACATACTGAAGTATCTCATTTTTCATCTCTGCGAGGGGGCAAGTTTATTTCACTTAATCCTTATCAAACGATTCAGCTTCAGCTGAACTTGAGTTTGAGAGAGGCACAATTCCTTTTTCTTCATCTAACCATTTACAAAAACACTCAATATATGAAACTTCTTGCCATAAATCTGTTTTTATTGCTTCGTCTATATCTTTTATTTGTGCGTCTTTAACAATAAACGTATTAACATACTCTAAAAGATATGGCAAAAATTTCCCTTTATATGGTTCTCCAATTTTAAGATTAGGATTAGCTTTCTGCATTGTTTCAATTATATGATTTCCAATATGCATCATAATCTCTAATTCTTTTAATGATTGTATTGGTGACTTATTTTTCTTCATAGTGCCTCTCTCAAATTTGATTGTCTTTATCATTTTAGCCTCACATCCTTGTTAAATGGCGAAGCACCTTTAGAGTTTTGAGTTAATTTGTGAAAGATAAACAATTTAACCATCTGCACAACAATAATAACATTTAAAGATGCTAAAATCAAAAATAAGAGTGTAGATGTTTGCGACATATGATCATAACCCCAAAACTCGCTAATTATTTGGGATACTGTTACAGATAAATAACTGGCTAAAGCCATAACACTAAAAAAAGCTATGATTGTCCATTCCAATTTTGTTAATTTCATTTTTACCATTTTAGTTTTTCCTCCTATTGAATTTAATCCTTATTTACCAGAGTCTGACTTGTCCGAAGTCGAGGAATTAATCAGTATAAATATTATAATTGCTTGTAAACAAAAAACACTATAGTAAAGAAATTTATCATATTGCCACATTGCAGAACCAATGACTCCTAAAATCATTCCAACTCCAAAGTTAATAAAGTTTTTTATTTGTATCATTTTAATCATCGAACTCGTCAGCAACACTTTTAGCAAACTTGTATTTCTCAAGGCGAAAATACCTATCCACAACATTCAAACATTGCTCTCCAACAGCAGAGAAATCCCTACGCATATGAGTTCTAATAGCCAAATCATCATCCACTCGACCTTGTTTACCAAGAGTTTTCTTAACCTGATAATCCCAAGTAGTATATACCCTACTCATAGGATAATTATATTGTTGAGCTATTCCTTCTAAATTTTCATACATCTTATTAAAATTCATTGTTTAAATCTCCTTCTTCCAAAATTTCCTGCCAGCAACTATCACAATACATCAAATCCAAATTCTTAACCCTGTTAAGATTGCTGTAAAAATATTTCTTACCGCAACGATCACACCTTACCTTCTTGCTGGGCATACTACGAACATCAACAACCATTATTCCACCCCGTTAAAAGCCCTACCATTAACATAACCTAAAGGCTTATGACCGACCACCTCGTTCAAGTGAAAAGTCCCGAAAGGATATTGTCGCTTCATATTGTCTCCTCCGTAACCTTATCCTCAGAATCTCCTTTCTTGCGAATCCAAACACCACAACCCTGACTGGAATACTTAGGTGCTTGAGGGTTATCACTATCTTGTTTAAACGCAGGAATGAAAACTTTATCCTCGCCTCTAGCTAAAGCCATATGCGCTAGTGCTAATATCTTACCAGCATCCAAGCCAATGCTCAAATACTTACTACCCTTTTCTAATGTTTTTTTACTTTCCATTATTCTAAACCTCTAAACTTTTTAGTTCCTTGCTCAATCTCCTCGTCAGAAAGACCTTTCTTAGATAACTTCTTCTTTATTTTACCATACTTTTTTTCATACGCTTTTGCTAATTTTTTCTTGATCTTGTTCCTTTCTTCCCCGTTAGCTTTAGGAAATCTCATATCTAGTATTTCGTTTAGTCCTTCTTTAAACTTACCACGACCCATTTTTTCAAATGCTTTATTAGCTTTCAAAGCGCATTCGTTGCAAGTTCCTGTTAGTTTTTCTTTTCTACTTTGCAATGGTTTGGAGCAAGTCCTGCAAACTCTTGTTCTTTTAAATCTCATTTTTACACCTTTCTTTCTTGTGGAGGTTATCGTATAATCCTAAACTTATAATCCCCACTAAACAAATAGTTCCAATCAACATTTTTCTTTGATAAAAACTTTTTTTTGCTTGTAGTTCTGCGTTATTAACTGGGATGCAACCATTTTCTGACGGGTTTAACCCTGTTATGTTGCTTATTACCATAGAGTTTGTTGTTATAACTTCATAACATACGTTTTGTTGGGTTATTATTATCATATTCATTATTATTATGATAAAAAAACTCCATATTAGTATCTTAGTATATGTTTTTAGGAATTGTTTTGTTTTTTTCTTGACATCTCGATTCATATTCTATAACCTATATATCCCAAACTATACTTTTTTAACATATGTTTTACTGTTTTACTATTTAACATATTAAGTTCTCGCCCCCTTCTTAACACCCAAACCCAACTCTCTACGAGCCAAACGAATATACTTAACAATAGTAGGGCGGGAAATATTAATCAAACCAGACAACTCACGCTGAGTAAGACCAGCATTATCCTGCAACAACAAAAGAAGATGACCCAACTTAGCATCCTTATCACTCATATTATTCAACTCCCTATTCTCACGACTAAGCTCCACAGCCTCAACCCGCTTACTATTACGAATAGCCAAATAATCCTTTTTCTCAACATCATCCCAATCCTCAAAAGAAACCTCAAACAAGAAATTAGGACAATTATAAGGATGATTAAACTTCCTAAAAATCTTCATATTCTCAGTGACATTCCACTGATCCTTACAAAAAGGATTAGTCTCCTGCTGGAAAATCCAAGCCACACCCCTCTTAGGAATAAAAGCATAAAACCTCATACGATCCCGAAAAGCACTATCCAAACCCCAAAAGTTAGGAACATTACCAGCCAAAAACAAATGCCGATCCCTACACATATTAAAAGTTGCAATAGCATCTATTTGTTCTTTCTCATACCAATTACGACTATAAAACATCAAGAACAACTCATCAGGAAGTATTGCAGAATATTGTGGAAGTTGTCCTTTCTTATCCTCTCCTTCCCCATCAATCCACTTCATAAGCTCTGCTCTACTCCAAGTCATACGATCAAAAGTCCATTCATCTCCGCTTATCTTCGCATAGGCTTTTTGAACTTTCGCCGAGAAAGTTGATTTCCCTTCCCCAGTCATACCACCAACAGCCATATTAACATCTCTATCGCTTTTTAGTAGTTGAAATATTAGTTTAGCAAATTTATCTACTGATACTTGTTCTCTGCCCATATTATTCCTCGTCTTTACAATTTATACATCTGATTGTTTTCTTGCTTGCTAACCCTTCAAAAATTGTTCCTGATAGGAATTTTTCTTTTAAAGAGTTGTATTCTTTGATTTCGATGATTTCTTCCTCTGGAACTACTTTTTTGCAGTGTGGACATCTAACGTAATTGTTTTTATTTTCCATTTTAACACCTTATATCAAAGCAAACATAACCATAACGTATGATCCTAAACTAACACCTGATATAAATGCAGCTATTACGTTCGCATATAGTATATTTCTTGCTTTTTTGGTTGCTAGAAAGATAGTGTTTTCTTTGATTAAGCGGTTTAGGGTTCTGATTGATATATACATACTTGCTAATACTAGCAAAGGCGTTAGTATTATTAAGCTAGCAATCGCTAGTGTTAAAGCGCCCCAGTTGTTAATCCATTCTTTTGTTTTGTCACTTATCATTTGTTTATTCCTCCTTTTTTAGTTATTTCAAATGTTATTTGTTCTATTGTTTTAGTTGTTAGGTCGTTCATTGTTATCACCTCGTCTTGTGTTACTTAGTAAAACTTTTTACTATATAAACCTTTCGTTTTTACTTTACAATTTTACATAAAAGTGGTTTACATTTCCTCTAAAATGTCAAGTAAATCAAAAAAATAAATAAATTTATACATATAATTAGTGATTTATACATATGTATAAACTTAAAAATATACATATGTATAATATTGTATTTATAAAGTAGTGGGAAAAACT
>Ga0209947_1001045_pt1 | contig 16800 bp, 16 predicted proteins | sample SalPonR2_B_D2_MG_FD_185706 | JGI IMG/M metagenome (GOLD analysis project Ga0209947, IMG submission 185706) | Salt pond soil microbial communities from South San Francisco under conditions of wetland restoration - Salt Pond MetaG R2_B_D2_MG... ... | reverse complement strand
TGATCTTGCGCGGTTCCGCACCGCCTGCACACGTGGCATCGGGCGGGCAGGGCGCGCGGGCGCACTCATTCACACCGGGTTTGCCGGGCCTGATCATCCGCTGCATCCGCAACTGGCGGAATCGGGTTACCTCAAGGCGCTGTTCTACCGGCTATGAAACTCCTGCTGGATGCCTGCGTGATCTATCCCACGGTGATGCGCCAGATGATCCTCGGCGTGGCCGGGGCAGGGGGTTTCACCCCGCTCTGGTCCGAGCGGATCATCGGAGAATGGCTGCATGCAGCAGCGAAGCTGGGGCCGGATGCACAGGCGCAGGCGGCGGGTGAGGCGGCACTTATGGCGGCACGCTGGCCGGATGCACGCGTCACCTACAAACCCTCTCTGGAGGACCGCCTCTGGCTGCCCGACCCGGCCGATACCCATGTGCTGGCCGCCGCAATCGCGGGGTCTGCCGATGGTATACTGACGCTCAACGCCCGCGATTTCCCGCGCAACATCCTGGCCGAGGAGGGGCTATGGCGGGCCGATCCCGACGGATTTCTCCACGGCATCTGGCAGGCCCGACCAGAGATCGTTTCCGAGGTGGCCGATGGCGTTCTGGCTGAGGCAAGACGGTTGTCCCAGGCCGGGTGGGAAATGCGCCCACTGCTGAAAAAGGCCCGCCTGCCGCGCCTGGCCAAGGCTTTGGCGGGCACCTGAGGGCGGTATGCCGGTCGCGTCCGCCCGCGGGGTCACCCGGCGTCACGATAGCGGTCGATTTCGGCGAGTGTCACCTGCCAGATGCGTGGCAATTCGGCCAACCGGGTGGCGCGGGCGGCATCATCACGCCGCAGCACAGCCGCCTCTGTTGCCGCCAGATGTTGGTGGAGCGCGCGTGCACCGCAGGTTGCGGCGGTGCCCGCCAACTGGTGCAGTCGTGCGACGAGCGCGTCGTCCGGTAAGGTGGGCACGCCGGACAGGTCGCCCATCAGAGCATCGCCCTCGGCCTCGAAGCTGCGCAGGATTTCGGAAACCCGCTCTGTGGGCAGCATGTGACGCAATTGTTCAAGACAGCTATGGTCCAGGCAGGCTCGAGAGGAGTCGTTTTGCCGGGGGTGTAACCGGTCTGCGGTGTTCCCCTCGGTGGGAAAGCCTGCCACAAGGCGGCGCAGGGCTTTGCGGCTGAGCGGCTTGGTCTCGACCGTGTCGACCCCGGCCTCGATCAGCCTTCGGGCAGTTTCGGCACCGGCATGGGCGGTGAGTGCGACAATGCGCGTGCGCGCGCAGGGCCCCTGACCCGCGCGGATCGCCTTGACTGCCGCGATGCCGTCCAGTCGCGGCATGTTCACATCCATCAGAATCAGATCGAAGGCACTGGCCTGCGCCGCGTCCACCCCCTCGATTCCGTCGGCGGCGAGGCTGACCTGATGCCCGTCACGAGTAAGCATCGTCTCCACTACGACGCGGTTGGTCGGATTGTCCTCGACTACGAGGACTTTGGCCTTGTGCGTGGGGACGGGGTTGGGCACCTTCGAGGATACAGGCAGGGCGGTTTGATCCGAGGGCCTTAGGGGTAGGCGCACCCAGAAAATGCTGCCTTCGCCCAGCACGCTTTCGGCCCCCACGCTGCCGCCCATGAGCGTTGCGATCTGTCGCGCGATCCCAAGCCCGAGTCCCGTGCCCTCGGGCTGTTCAGTGCCATGCGGCTCAGCGCGCATGAAATCGTCGAAGACGTTCGGCAGGTCCGTCTCGGATATGCCGACGCCGGTGTCGGAGACCTGAAACTCGATCATATCGGTGGCGCAATCGCAGGAAACCTCGAGCGTGATGTCGCCATCGCGGGTGAACTTGATGGCGTTTGACACGAGATTGAGCAGCACCTGATGCACGCGATCGCGGTCGCCTTCGACCGTGCCCAACCCGTCAGGGAGGCTGAGGAGGCGAATCCGGTTGCCGCGTGCGGCGGCGGTGGCGCTCTGACTTTCGACCAGATCGGTAAGCAAGAGGTTCAGATCGAAGAAGCCGAGCCGCAACCTCAGCTTGCCCGCTTCAGCCTGAGTCATGTCGAGTGCATCGGTGATCTGTGTCAGCAGTAAGTGGCCCGAGGACCGCATGATGCGGGTATAGCGCTCCTGTTCGGCATCAAGGCCGGTGTCGCCCAGTAGATCGAGCGCCCCCAGAATGCCGTTGAGCGGCGTGCGCATCTCGTGGCTTATCATACCGAGAAACCGCGCCTTGGCCCGTTCACCCGAGAGTGCACGATCACGCGCTGTCGCGATCTCGGCCTCGGCGGCACGGCGGGCCGATATGTCGCGCACAAAACAGATGCAGACCGCACTGTCTCCATGCGGCGCGAGATCGGCGGAGAGTTCCACGGCGAAATCCCGCCCCGTCAGGCTGTGCCCGGTCAGCCGGTCCGACCGGTAAGGGCCGTCACGGCAGGCCGCCATCAGCCGGTCTGCGCCAAGCCCGCCTCCGGTGATATCGCCGTCGGGGCTCGAGATCAGCCTTACGAGCCGCAGATCACTTTCCGGAGTGTTGGGCAGGTCGAACATCCGCTTGGCACTGGCATTGGTATCGCGAATCCCGCCATCGGCGTCGATCACAAGCACCGCGTCCTGCGACGTGTTGAGGATCGTGGCCAGCCGGTTCGAGGTGCGTCGGCTTTCCTCGGCGCGCAGACGGTGACTGCGGTATAGCCGCCAGAGCGTGATCAGCAGGGTGAAGAGCGCGGTCACCATCAGCAGGATCAGGATGGTCAGCGTGACGATCTGCGAGGTCAGTTCCGCACGCTCGGCGTCCGAGCGGTGCGCATCGACAGTGATCGCCTGCGTGGCGACGGCACGGATCGGCGCGGTCATGCGTCCAGCCAGAGCTGCGAGCCTTTCGCTCGCGGCGTGCAGGTCGTCATCGTTGCCGTCGATGATCGGCACCATCTGTTCCAGCAACGACACCAGCAACTCTAGATCACCCTCCATCGCACCGTCGCGGATCACCGTTCGATAAAGATCGCCCCGCTGCAGGGTCATGGCCCGGCTGTAGAGCAGGTCGAACTGGCGGCGCAGATGGCCCGCAGAGACCGGGTCGGTATCGCTCAGGCGCTCAAGCGACAGGCGAAAGCGAAGCTGGTCCACTTCAAGTTGCGACATCGTCCAGTGCAGGTTGTCCTGATTGGCGCTGCCATAATCGTCGAGTTTCCCGAGCACCTGTGTGGTCATCAGTGCAGCAGCCAGCATGCATCCCGCTGCAAACGCGCTCAGGATCAAGAGCGCCAGACGATCCCGGGCCTTTATGCTTGGGTCGGTCTTGGCGCTCATTCGGCTTCATTCCAGGGTGCGCGTTAAGCTTAGCGGGCGGTGACTCGATCCAACTGCCAGATGCTGCGCACATACACCGTTTCGGTGCGAAAAGCCGGGTCGGCATCGTAGTTGTACACCAGCCAGAATGGTCCTTTTTCCCGCAGACTCATCGGCTCGTCGTTGCGTGCATAGGCGATCATCGGGTTATCCTGCCCGATCTCGGAGACCGGCACAGTAACGGAGTAATCGTTTATCGCTATGAACTCCAGTGTTTCTGCCTCGATGTTCAGGTGTTCAATGAGATCGTGAAGCGTGACGCCGGAAAATCGCTGTGGCCCATCCGTCCATATCGTTGTCGTGACATAGTCGGTGCGCGGAAGCGCCTTGAGGTCACTGCGGCTGAGGGTAATTGCCGCGTCAAGTTGCGGGAGGATAAAGGTCAGGTTCGGCCCGGACTGAGCCTGCGCCCCGACCGGTGGAACAGTGGTGATGAGACCGGCAACAATCGCGAAACACACCACGCGGAAAACTGATTTGAACATGCTCGTCCCCGGTAGATTCCGACACCACTGTGATCATTCAAGTGGATTTGGCTATCCCCCTATGCCGATGGAGAGGGTGTGAGCGTCGCGGTTGTATCCCGTTATTTCGAAACCCGGGGTTTCGTATGATCCAATGACAAAATACGATCAAATGATTGTCATCATCGTGCGTTCGGCATAATCCGAGCGGGTTCAGCGTTGGCGACATATGACATATGTTGCGATTGAGTGGAGGGGAACGACATGAACCGGCTCTTGCTGGCGGATGACCACGATCTCGTGCGAGAGACCATTGCCGATTTCATGCGGTCTCAGGATGGATTTATTGTCGAAGTGGCAGACAGTTTCGATGCGGCGCTGTCGGTTGTCGGGCGGTCGGCACCGTTCGACCTCGTATTGCTCGATTTCCAGATGCCGGGCATGGATGCGCTGAGCGGGCTGGCAAAGATGCGGGCGCAGGCGCATTGTCCGGTGGCGATCTTGTCCGGAACTGCCCCGCCGGACGTGGCGCGGCGCGCTTTGCGCGCGGGGGCAGCCGGGTTCCTGCCCAAGACGCTCGATCCGCAATCCCTTGTCGCGGCGGTACGTCACATGTTGGTGGGCGAAATCTACGCGCCGCTTGATTTTCTCGAAGAGGATGCGCCGCTGTACGATGGCCCACGTCTGACACCGCGCGAGCGCGACGTTCTGGTGGGGGTGTCCGAGGGCAAATCGAACAAGGAAATCGCCCGTGACCTCGACATTCAGGAGGTGACGGTCAAGCTGCACCTCAAGACGGTGTCGCGCAAGCTGGGGGCAAAGAACCGCACCCATGCCGCGATGCTGGCGCGCGACATGGGTTATGCCTGAGCCGCAGTTGATCAGCCTGCGACCGATGCCGCGTGAATGTCGTCGATCGACTTGGCGATGGTCGCGTTGAACTCCGCATCCGATTGCCGTGCCGAGAGACCTTCGGTGAGGGCGCGGCTGAAGCTGGCGATCACGCCCTTGTTTCGGGCGAGCCGCGCGTTGGCCTCGTCCCGGCTATAACCGCCCGAGAGTGCCACGACGCGCAGCACGCGCGGGTGATTGACGAGCGCCTCGTAGAGATTGTCGGCCTCTGGCAGGGTGAGTTTCAGCATTACCTCCCGATCTTCGGGCAGCGCGTCGAGTTGCGATAGGATCGCGGCGCGCAGGATCTCTTCGGCCTCGGCCTTGTCCTGGATGGAGATCGTGACTTCGGGCTCGATGATCGGCACGAGGCCATGCCCCAGAATCTGGATCCCCACTGCGAACTGCTGGGCGACAATGGCCTCGATGCCCGCCGTGTTGGCCGCGTCGATGACCGAGCGCATCTTGGTGCCGAAAATGCCGGCCTTGGCCCCGCGCGTAAGCAACGTGTCGAGATCGGGCATCGGCTTCATCAGCTTGACGCCGTCGGTGCTGTCGGCCAGCCCCTTGTCGACCTTGAGAAAGGGTACCACGCCGCGCTCCTGCCAGAGGAAATCGGGGGCGGGTTTGCCGCCGATCTCGCGATCCATGGTCATCTCGAAGAGGATCGCGCCGAGCACCTTGTCGCCGGTAAAGGCCGGGGCCTGCGCGATGCGGGTGCGCATGGCGTGGATGAGGTCGAACATCTCGGCGTCGGTAGTGTATTCCTTTTCCTCGACACCGTAGAGGCGGAGCGCCTTGGGGGTGGACCCGCCCGATTGATCGAGTGCGGCGATAAAGCCCTGTCCTTCGCGGAGTTTCTGTCTTTGCGCGGCCTGCGACATGGCTGGTCCCCCTGAGTCACGATACGTTTTGCGCCCTCTTAGGCGAGGGGCGCGCGCCCTGCAATCTTGGTGGCGCTAACAGAGGGCGCTTGGCTCGGATTGAAGCATTGGGGCCGGGGCAATGGGAGGTTTTGGCCACGTGCGCACATTTGCCGTTAGCCGCGCCATCGATTCCGCGCCGGGTCGGCCAATCAAAGGTCCGCTTCCGGCGGAGTACCCCTTATCCCTCGCCCTTGAGGGCCGCGACGCCGGGCAGGTCCTTGCCTTCCATCCATTCAAGAAAGGCACCGCCTGCGGTGGAGATATAGGTGAAATCCTCTGCCGCGCCCGCCTTGTTCAGCGCCGCGACGGTATCTCCGCCGCCCGCGACCGAAATGAGCTGACCGGCGCAGCTGCGCTCGGCGGCATGGCGTGCGGCGGCATTGGTGGCGGCATCGAACGGCGCGATCTCGAACGCCCCGAGCGGCCCGTTCCAGATCAGCGTTTTGGCCGCGTCAATCGCAGCAATGATGCGCGCCACGGCCTGCGGTCCGGCATCGAGGATCATCGCATCCGCCGGGCAGGCATGCGCGCCGGTCACCTCATGCGCCGCCCCTTCGGCAAATTCGCGCGCGACGACCACATCGGCGGGCAGCAGAATCTCGCATCCGGCCGCCCCCGCCTTGAGCATGATCTCTCGCGCGGTCGCGGCCATGTCATGCTCGCACAGCGACTTGCCCACATCGAGGCCCATGGCGGCGAGGAATGTATTGGCCATGCCGCCGCCGATCACGAGGCAATCGACCTTTTCCACGAGATTGCCCAGAAGGTCGAGCTTGGTCGAGACCTTGGCCCCGCCGACCACTGCCATCACCGGGCGTTTGGGCGCGCCAAGGGCCGCCTCCAGCGCCTGCAATTCGGCCTGCATCAGGCGGCCCGCGCAGGCGGGCAGCAGATGCGCGAGCGCGGTGGTCGAGGCATGCGCACGATGCGCCGCCGAAAAAGCGTCGTTGCAATAGACATCGCCAAGCGCCGCGAGTCGCTGCGCCAGTTCTGGATCGTTGCCCTCTTCACCGGGATGAAAGCGGATGTTCTCCAACAGCAGGACATCGGCGGCGCGCGCCTCTTCGGTGAGGTTCTCGGCCCCCTCCAGCGTTTCGATCAGCCGCACCTTGCGGCCCAGGGCCTGCTCCAGCGCGGGCACCGTGACGCGCAGCGACATGTCGGGCACCACCTTGCCCTTGGGCCGCCCGAAATGCGCGATCAGCATCGGTTTGCCGCCCTTGTCGAGGATATCGGTGATCGTTGGCTTGATCCGCTCGATCCGGGTGGCGTCGGTCACCACGCCCTTGTCCACCGGCACGTTTATATCGACGCGCACCAGCACACGCTTGCCCGCAAGATCCATGTCGTCGAGGGTTTTCCAGCTCATGGCGCGGCGGCCTCCGTGTTGATCGGTCTGTCGCGTCCCTATTGGCGCGGAGGGGCGCAGAGGTCAACCTGCGCGCTTGGCATTGGCGCGCGTTCGTCTTAGGTAACGCAGAGGTTTTTAACAAGGAGCGCCCGATGGCCGAAATCAAGGACCCCGAAAACACCATTCTGATAGAGCTCAAGGACGGCACCGTCACGATCGAGCTTTTGCCGGATATCGCACCGGGCCATTGCGACCGGATGAAGGAACTGGCGCGCGCCGGGCATTATGACAACGTTGCCTTCCACCGCGTGATTGACGGCTTCATGGCGCAGACCGGCGACGTGCAGCATGCCAATATGGAAAAGGACTATAACCCGCGCATGGCTGGCACCGGCGGCAGCGATCTGCCCGATCTCAAGGCCGAGTTTTCCAAGATCCCGCATGATCGTGGCACATTGGGCGCAGCACGCAGCCAGAATCCGAATTCCGCCAACAGCCAGTTTTTCATCAGCTTCAAGGACAACCATTTCCTCAACGGGCAGTACACGGTCTATGGCCGGGTAATTTCGGGCATGGAGCATGTCGATGCCATCACCAAGGGCGAGCCACCCGCAAACCCCGACCGGATGATCAGCGTCAAGGTGGCCGCCGATGCATAAGCTGGCCCTAGCCTTTACCCTGCTGGCCAGTCCTGCGTTCGCGACTGGTTTGCAGATCGAAATCGCTGGCGAGGCCAACGGCACCGTCAGCATCGACCTTTACGAGGATATCGCGCCTGGTCATGTCGAGCAGATCACCGCACTGGCCGAAGAGGGGGCCTATGACGGCGTCGTCTTTCACCGGGTGATCGAGGGCTTCATGGCGCAGACTGGTGATGTGCAGTTCGGCAAGATCGACGGCGGCGATATGAGCCGCGCGGGGATGGGCGGCAGCGATCGCCCAAATCTGCCCGCAGAGTTCTCGGACGAGCGGTTCCTGCGCGGGGTCGTGGGCATGGCGCGCAGCCAGAACCCCGACAGCGCCAATAGCCAGTTCTTCATCATGTTCGACGCGGGCGAGTTCCTGAACGGGCAATATACCGTCGTCGGCAAGGTCACCGATGGCATGGACGTGGTTGACGCGATCAAGCGCGGGCGCGGCCAGAACGGGGCCGTTGTTGGTCAGCCGGACGTGATGCGATCGGTCACGGTGACCGAGTAACGCGCATGGCCGGGACCGGATACGAGCCGCTCGACACCCTCAAGCCCTGGGGGGAGGGGATCTGGCTGATCGACGGCCCGGCCATTCCCGGCCGGGGCTTTCCCTATCCGACCCGCGCCACGGTGGTGCGGCTCAAAAACGGGAACCTCTGGGTGCATTCGCCGACGCGGCTGACCGACGCCTTGCGCGCGGAAGTGGACGCGCTTGGGGAGGTGCGCCACCTGGTGGCGCCGAACCCGTATCATTTTGCGTATATGGCGGACTGGCAGGCGGCCTGGCCCAAGGCGAAAAGCTGGGCCGCGCCGGGGGTTGTTGAGCGGGCGGCGAAGGTCGGCCTGCGCCTCAGCTTTGACCGCGAGTTGCGCGCAGGTGAGGCGGAAGGGCCATGGGCTGGCCAACTCGATCAACGCATCGTGAAGGGCAGCGCCCGATTTCACGAGGCGGTATTCTTTCACCATGCCAGCTGCAGCCTGATCCTGACCGATCTGATCACTGCCATCGAGACCGCCAAGCTGCCCACGCATCACCGCCCCCTTGTCTGGATCAAGGGCATCGATGACAGCGATGGCAAGACGCCGCCCGGCATCCGCTGGATGTTCCGAGACAAACGCGCCATGGCCGACAGCGTCGAGGAGATGATCGGCTGGGCCCCCGAGTGCATCATCCTCGCGCATGGACGCTGTTACGACAAGAACGGTGTCGGAGAGTTGGAACGTGCCTTTCGCCGCCTGCTGCGCGACCGGATGTGGGATCGGGAATTGACCCGGGCCAAGAAGAAACAGACGGGCAAGGGCTGATGTCCCCTCACAATCGCGTGGGGGTGGCTGGTCCGAATCCTGCCTGTTGGGCATGATCCGGGCAACCGTCCATCGCTGCCCGAGGTGCCCCGCATGACCCGCTTTCTTGCATTTTTAACGCCGCTTCTGCTGATTGCCGGTCTGGCCACGGCCAACCCGAGCCAGTGGCGGCATGAATGGCCCGAGACGAATTTCCAGAAGACCAGTATCGATGACTGGTCCGAGATCATGTCGGGCGGGCCGCCCAAGGATGGTATCCCAGCAATTGATGATCCGAAATTCCTGCGCGCAGGTGATAAGCGGGGCATCGCGGGCAATGAGCCGGTGATCACCGTCGAGATCGAGGGCGAGACCCCGCGCGCCTATCCAATCCGCTACCTGACGTGGCACGAGATCGTGAATGACCAGATCGGCGGCATCCCGGTGGCGGTGACTTTCTGCCCCTTGTGCAATTCCGGCATCACCTTTGACCGGCGGGTGCAGGGCAAGGTCCTCAGCTTTGGCGTCTCGGGCAAGCTGCGCCATTCCGACATGGTGATGTATGACCGTGAAACCCAGAGTTGGTGGCAGCAGGCCATCGGCGAGGGGATCGTGGGGCAGATGACCGGGGTGGAGTTGCGGCATTTGCCGACATGGATGGAAAGCTGGGATCAGTTCCGCGCTCGTAACCCGCAAGGGCTGGTGATGGCGGAACCCGATTTCAACCGCTCCTACGGGCGCAATCCCTATCAGGGCTATGACAGTTCCGCGCGGCCCTTCCTCTATAGCGGCGAGAACCCGCCGCATGGCATTCCACCGCTGGAGCGCGTGGTGCGCGTGGGCGACCGGGCCTGGCCCCTGACGCGTATCCGCGACGCTGGCGGCGTGCAAGAGGCGGGCGTTGCGATTTCATGGGAAAAGGGGCAGGCCTCGGCGCTCGATCACGGCACCATCGCCAAGGGGCGCGACGTGGGTACGGTGCGGGTGCGCGACGGGCAGGGGCGCGATGTGGCCCATGATGTGATGTTCGCCTTCGCTTTCCACGCTTTCTGGCCGAATGGGACGTGGATGGTGCCTTGAATCTTGGGCGCTGCGCCGCTTGTTGCTAGCCTGTCAACTCGGCAAGATCATCGCGCAGGGTGGCGTACATCTCTTGCGCGTGGCGGATGCGGGCGTTTTTCATCTGTCTGTTCTCCACGCGGATCAGCGCCTCTATGCCCAGAAAGAACGGCAGGGTGCGCGTGCGTTCCAGCTCGGTCAGGGCAAAGGTTTCGACAAAAGCCGCGATTCCCTGTGCGTCCACCCCGAGGTATCGCTGGCCTGAGGGCAGCATGCCCCGCCGCCCCATATGGGCGAGGAACCGCGCGATATCCTTGGTCACCGGCATGCGTGATGAGGCTCCGAGATCGATGCCGGTCAGCCGCTCACCGTCCAGAACGAGATTGTTGGGATGAAAATCGCCGTGACATATGGCGATCCGCCATTCGGCCTCGTCAAGCATCGCGGCCAGCCGCCGCAACTGCAATAGGATTTCGGCCTCGAGCCCGCGCAGCCTGGCAAAGGGCTGTGCCGCCGCCGCGCGTTCGGCGCGTGCCAGCCAGCCTTCGGGATTGGTCGCGCGCCAAACCTCGGTCACGTCGGTATAACGGCGCAGCCACGCCGCCGCGCGGGGCATGAGGGCGGTCCGGCTATCGGCAGGTGCCGACCAAAGATGCTCCAGTAACGGCGTGCCAGGCACCCGCTCCACCACCATGATACCGACCTCGGGCAGATATGCGAGCGGCTCGGCCACGCGGTAACGAGCGCCCTGCATATGCGGCCAGATCCGGGTGGCCTCACGCCATTCGCGGGCCTGCCACTCGGACTCGTCGGGGTCAACAATGCGAAAGATCGCGGGGCGCCCTGTCCAAAGCCCCGCCAGCACCGCGCGCTTGCCAGGCACGATGCGCAGCACCTCTTCGATATCGGCCTCATCCAGCGCCGGTTCAGTCGCGCGCGCCGTGTCGAGCCGCGCCTGCAGGGCCATCAGCGCTGCGGGGTCTGGCATGCGAGAGGCAGAGGGGTACCGAGGCTGGGGCATGGTGCCAATCTTTCCCAGCCCCCCACCGACGTCAACCGAATTGCGCCCATTGCGCGGTCCGTCTAAGATGATGATGGCAAATTCAGCAACAGGATCTCTCATGCCCGATACCCCCGTCAGCGAGATGAGCTTTGAACAGGCGATGAAGGAGCTTGAGGAGGTGGTCGGGCGGCTCGAGCGCGGTGACGTCGCGCTCGACGAGTCGATCACACTTTATGAGCGGGGGGCCGAGTTGAAAAAGCGCTGTGAGGCCAAGCTCAAGGAGGCCGAGGAAAAGGTCGCCGCGATCACCCTCGACAGTGACGGTCAAGCCACCGGCACGCGCCCCGTATCGGGCGATTGACGCGGATGGAGCAAAGGCTCGCCGCCGATGCTGGTGCCATTCAGGCGCAGCTTGATCTGGTGCTCGGCACCTTTCCGCCCGGTCCGGTGACCGAGGGCATGGGCTATGCCACACGCGGCGGCAAACGCATTCGTGGCTTTCTGGTGATGGAGAGCGCGCGGCTGCATGGCGTCGACGCGGCGGCGGCGCTTTGGCCCGCCTGCGCCATCGAGGCGCTGCATGCTTATTCCCTCGTGCATGACGACCTGCCTGCGATGGATGACGACGAGCTGAGGCGCGGGCAACCGACCGTGCATGTCAAATGGGATGAGGCGACGGCGATCCTGGTGGGCGATGCGCTGCACTCACTGGCGTTTGAACTGGTGAGTGATCCGCAGACTGGCCTAGGGGCGGATGCGCGGGCCGAGTTGACCCATACGCTCGCGCGGGCCGCAGGCGGGCAGGGCATGGTGCTGGGACAGGCGCGCGACATCGCCGCCGAGAGTGCCGAGATCCCGCCCACCCTCGAAGAGATCACCACGTTGCAGGAGGGCAAGACCGGCGCCCTGATCGAATGGGCCGCCACGGCGGGGGCGCGCATGGCCTGCGCCGATCCCGCGCCGCTCCTAGCCTATGCGCGCGCGCTTGGGTTGGCGTTTCAGATCCAGGATGATGTGATCGACGTGACCGGCGATGCAGCACAGGTGGGCAAGGCCGTGGGCAAGGATGCTGCCGCCGGCAAGGCCACTTTCGTGTCGCTTCTGGGGCTGGAGGGGGCGAAAACCCGCGCCGCGACCCTTGTTGAGATCGCCTGTGACGCTCTATCTGTATACGAGGCGCGTGCCGAAAGCTTGCGGGATCTTGCCCGCTTCGTTATCTCGCGCCAGAGCTAGCCATTTCCCCCAAGGAGGGGCCCTATGCCAGACCGCCCGACCACACCGCTCCTCGATCAGGTCGAGAGCCCCGCCGATCTCAAGCGGTTCAGCGACGGGCAGCTGTCGACCCTCGCCCATGAGCTGCGCGCCGAGACCATCGCGGCGGTGTCGCAGACCGGCGGGCATCTGGGCGCCGGGTTGGGTGTGGTGGAACTCACGGTGGCGCTGCATCATGTGTTTGATGCACCGCGCGACAAGATCATCTGGGACGTGTCGCATCAGTGCTATCCGCACAAGATCCTTACCGGGCGGCGCGACCGTATCCGCACCATCCGCCAAAAGGACGGGCTGTCGGGGTTCACCAAGCGCAGCGAGTCACCCTATGACCCGTTCGGGGCGGCGCATAGCTCGACCTCAATCAGCGCTGCGCTCGGTTTTGCCGTGGCGCGTGATCTGGGCGGGGCCTGTCCGACCGGGCATGGCGATGCCATCGCAATCATCGGCGACGGCGCGATGTCGGCGGGCATGGCGTTCGAGGCGATGAACAACGCGGGCCATCTGGGCAAGCGGCTGATCGTCATTCTGAATGACAACGAGATGTCCATCGCGCCCCCTGTGGGCGCTCTCTCGTCCTATCTCTCGCGGCTTTATGCAGGCGAGCCGTTTCAGGAGTTCAAGGCCGCGGCCAAGGGGGCGATTTCCCTGCTGCCGCCGCCCTTTCAGGAAGGTGCGCGGCGCGCCAAGGACATGCTCAAGGGCATGACCGTGGGCGGCACGCTGTTTGAAGAGCTGGGGTTTTCCTATGTCGGGCCGATCGACGGGCACGACATGGAGCAGCTCTTGCCGGTGCTGCGCACGGTCAAGGCGCGGGCGACGGGGCCGATCCTCATTCACGCGCTGACCAAGAAAGGCAAGGGCTACGCCCCCGCCGAGCGTGCCCGTGATGGGGGCCACGCGACGGCCAAGTTCGATCTGGTGACCGGAGAGCAGAAAAAGGCGCCCTCGAACGCGCCGAGTTACACGAAGGTCTTTGCCAATGCGCTGCTCGATCAGGCGGCGCGGGATGACAAGATCTGCGCGATCACGGCGGCGATGCCGGATGGCACGGGGCTCGATCTCTTCGCGGAACGCTACCCGTCTCGCTGTTTCGATGTGGGCATTGCCGAACAGCACGCGGTGACCTTTTCTGCTGGCCTCGCGGCGGGTGGCATGAAGCCCTTCTGCGCGCTTTATTCCACCTTCCTGCAACGCGGTTACGATCAGGTTGTCCACGATGTGGCCATTCAACGACTGCCGGTGCGCTTTGCGATTGACCGCGCCGGGCTGGTTGGGGCCGATGGGGCCACCCATGCGGGGGCGTTCGACGTGGCGTTCCTTGCCAACCTGCCGGGGTTCGTGGTGATGGCCGCCGCCGACGAGGCAGAGCTTGTGCATATGGTCGCCACGGCGGTGGCGCATGACGAGGGGCCGATTGCCTTTCGCTATCCGCGCGGCGAGGGGTCGGGTGTGACCATGCCGGAACGCGGCGAGCCTCTGGAGATCGGCAAGGGCCGGATCATTCAAGAGGGGAGCCGCGTTGCGATCCTGTCTTATGGCACGCGGCTCAAGGAGGTGATGGAGGCGAGCGAGGCGTTGCGCGCGCGCGGGATCACGCCGACCGTGGCCGATGCCCGTTTCGCCAAGCCTCTGGACGAGGCGCTGATTCTCGATCTGGTCGAAAACCACGAGGCGATGATCACAATCGAGGAAGGCGCTATCGGAGGGTTTTCCAGCCACGTCAGCCACTTCCTGAGTGAAGCTAAAGTGTTTGATGAAGGCTTCAAGTTCCGCTCCATGGTGCTGCCGGACATCTTCATAGATCAGGCGAGCCCGGCGGATATGTACGCGGTGGCGCGTCTGAATGCGTCCGATATCGAGGCGCAGGTGCTCGATCTGCTCGATATCGCGCAAGTGAGTGGCAAACGCGCCTGAGGTGCTTATTTTGAGACGGGAAAGGAGATTTCCATGACCCGTTTCACCGCTTTCATCTTCGCTTTTGGTGTCGCCGCCGCGCCGGTGCATGCGCTCGATACGAGCGCGGGCTCCCTGTCCGTGACCAAGATGGTCGACGGGCTGGATGCGCCCTGGGCGCTGGAGTTCCTGCCGGATGGCGGGATGCTAATCACCGAACGCGACGGGCGGCTTTTGCATATCGCCGATGGGCAAAGCCGCGCGATCAACGGCCTGCCGGAGATTGCCGCGCGCGGGCAGGGAGGCTTGCTCGATCTGCTGATCCCGCGCGATTTCGCGCAGAGCCGCGAGGTCTATTTCACCTATTCTAAGCCTCAGTCCGGCGGGGCGGGCACCGCCATCGCCCGGGCGCGGCTGGCCCCGGGGGCGCATCGGCTAAGTGACCTCTCGGTGATTTTCGAGATGGAGCCAGGCTCGTCCGGCGGGCGGCATTTCGGCTCGCGGCTGGTCGAGGGGCGCGATGGGTATCTTTACGCCACCACAGGTGATCGCGGCGACCGTCCTTCGGCGCAGGATCTTGGGCGCGAGAACGGCTCGGTGATCCGCATCGCGCGGGATGGGGCGGTGCCGGGTGACAATCCCTTCGTCGGCACCCAAGGCGCGCAGCCGGAAATCTGGTCCTACGGGCACCGCAATCCGCAGGGTGCGGCGCTCGATGGCTCCGGCACTCTATGGGTGGTCGAGCATGGCGCGCGCGGCGGCGACGAGGTGAACCGCGTCGAGAAAGGCGCAAACTATGGCTGGCCGGTGATTTCCTACGGGCGGCATTACTCTGGCGCGAAGATTGGCGAGGGCACGGCCAAGGAGGGCATGGAGCAGCCCGCGCATTACTGGGATCCCTCGATCGCGCCCTCGGGCATGATGATCTATCAGGGCGACATGTTTCCCGAATGGCGCGGCGATATCTTCGTGGGGTCGCTCAAGTTCGACATGATCTCGCGGCTCAAGGGCACACCGCTGGCAGAGGTGGAGAGACTGGACTCTGCCGAGACATCGCGCGTGCGTGATATCGTCGAGGCCCCTGATGGTGCGATCTGGTTTCTGAGTGTGGGGCAGGGCGCGGCCTATCGGATCACGCGCTGAGGACGACCGAAATCTTTTAAAGATGTCGGATCGCTTTCTTTTCAAGAAAGCGGCGCGTCGTCGTGCATCACACAGACAGGCGCGACGTGTGCGCCCCGCGTTCGCGGTAGGGGGTGGTGTTGTAATGCGCGCGGTAGCATTTCGAGAAATGCGAGGGCGAAGCAAAGCCGCAGGCAAGCGCCACGTTGATCACCGTCATGTCGGTCTGCATCAACAGGTTGCGCGCCTTTTGCAGGCGCAATTCCATGTAATACCGCTTGGGGCTGCGGCTGAGGTAGCGCCGGAACAGCCGCTCCAGCTGGCGCGTGGACATACCCACCTCGCGCGCGAGAATTGATGGGCTGATCGGGTCCTCGATATTGGCCTCCATCATCTGGATGACCTGGCTCAGCTTGGGGTGGCGCACACCGATCCGGGTCGGCACGCTCAGACGTTGTGTGTCCTGATCGGTGCGGATCGAGGAATAGATCTGCTGATCGGCCACCGCATTGGCCAGCTTTTCGCCGTGATCGTCTGCGATGATATTGAGCATCAGGTCGATGGAAGAGGTGCCACCCGCCGTGGTCATCCGGTTGCCATCGATCACGAAAACCGACTTCGTCAGTTGCACCTCGTCGAATTCCTCGAGAAAGGCGTCGTGGTTTTCCCAGTGGATCGTGGCGCGCTTGCCATCGAGCAGCCCGGCCTTGGCCAGCACATAGGAGGCGGTGCAGAGCCCGCCCATGCGCAGCCCCCGGCGCGCCTCTCGGCGCAGCCAGTTCAGCATCTTCTTGGTGGCCGCCTTCTGGATATCGACCCCGCCGCAGACGATCACCACATCCTCTCGGCCGAGTTCCGAAAGCGGGAAATCCACGTGGAAGCGAACGCCGTTGGAGCAGGTGACGATATCTTCGGTATCCCCGGTCAGCGCCCAGCTGTAAAGTTCCGCCTCGGCCATGCGATTGGCGATGCGCAGGCATTCCACCGCCGAGGCAAAGCTCAGCAGGGTGAAATTGTCGAGTAGCACGAAGATAAAGCGCTTGGGCGCTTTTGGCGCATCAACATCGATTTTCGCGGTCTCAGGTTTCATAGCTCTTCCGAATCCCCGGACAGTCCGGCCATCCTTCGCCTGTGTCACGAAACCGTCGCGATTGACAAGACATGAGGTGTCGATTGCAGGCGATTCCTGCAACTCCTGTATGGCCTCTTGGGCATGGCTTTAGTATAGACCGGGCCTGACATTCGATAAAGCGGAGACTGAAACATGACGGATTGGCAGAAATCGGGCTGGCGCGCGAAGCCGCGGGTGCAGATGCCGGACTATACCGATGCCCCCGCCCTCGCGGCGGTCGAGGCCCGTCTGACACAGTATCCGCCGCTGGTCTTTGCCGGAGAGGCGCGGCGTTTGAAATCGCAACTTGGCGCGGCCTCGCGCGGTGAGGCGTTCCTGTTGCAGGGCGGTGACTGCGCCGAGGCGTTCGAACAGTTCTCGGCCGATGCGATCCGCG
>Ga0209947_1001042_pt1 | contig 16805 bp, 12 predicted proteins | sample SalPonR2_B_D2_MG_FD_185706 | JGI IMG/M metagenome (GOLD analysis project Ga0209947, IMG submission 185706) | Salt pond soil microbial communities from South San Francisco under conditions of wetland restoration - Salt Pond MetaG R2_B_D2_MG... ... | reverse complement strand
CACGGCGCCGGTCCATATCGTCGCGCCTGCGGGTGAGCTGCTCGTTCAGCGCCAGCACCAGTTCGGCGATATCGGGCTCGCGTGCGCGACGGCGTTCCACCAGCTCACCGTCCGCGTCTTCTTCCATGACGGTCTCGTCCTCGCGCGCGCTCACCCGCACCGCTACGGCCGGCGCCTCCGGCCGCAGGTCCTGCAGTCGGGCCTGCAGCCGCGCCATCACCTGGTGGAGCTCCTCTTCCGTGTACTGGTCGGTCTTGTTCAGCACCAGGACGGTCGGCTTGCCGACGCCGACCACCTTTGCGAGCGCGTCGGCCTCCTGTCGGCTGAGATCCCCGTCGCAGAGATAGAGCACGACGTGGGCGCGCAGCGCCTCCTCCCGGGCCAGCGCATCGAACTCGCCGCCGACCGCGCCGGTGCCGGGGACGTCCGTCAGCACCACCTCCTCGCCGTTCGGGCTGTGCCACTGATAGCGGGCGATCTCCCGGGTGGAGCCGCCCACCGGACTGGTCTCGACTTCGGCGCCGGGCACGAGCGCGCGGATCAGGGAACTCTTGCCCGTGCTGATCTCGCCGAACAGCGCCAGGTGGATGCGCCCCGTGGCCCGTCGCTCGTCCAGGGCGGCGAGTTCGCCGCGGGCGGCGGCCACGTCGACGCCCGCCGCCTCAGCAGCGGACAGCCGGTCCTTCAGAGCCTGTTCGGAGAATACCGGCCGGGAATCGTCTTGCTCACGGGAGCGCCGCGGCAGCAGGAAGCGCCAGACGACCCAGACGGCCGCCAGGGCGATCGCGATCAGCACACCCGCATAGGCGACGACCAGCCACCCCGGCGCTTCGCGCAGGCGGTCCCAGACGTTGAGCGCGGACTCGGTGATGAACAACATGCCCGCGATCACCGCCACGAACAGCAGTGTCACCGCCAGAATCAGCACGGTGCGCAGGATGCGATCGACCTTCATAGGCAGGACAGTCTAATTGCGGCGGCGATCAACGCACACTCATCGCGTCAGTCGTTTCCCGAATTGCGGGCAACCCAGGCGATGGTGAGCGCGGCCACGAGCGGGATCAGCCGCTCGGCGGCGTCACCCGGCGTGTGGGGCAGCCAGTGCAGGATGACGGTAAGCCCGAAGCCCGCAAGCAATGTGGCGAGCGTGCCGCGCGCGCCAACGCGATAGCCGAGCACGCGCATCAGCAGCAGCGGGCCGAAGGCCGAGCCCACGGCGTGCCAGGCGAACAGCACGCGGGTGAAGATGTCCTCCGCGACGAAGATCGCGAGCAGGGCCGCCGCAATGCAGATCAGGACCACGGTGACCCGGGAGCCCGACAGGCGCGAGGTGCGCCCCGGCGTGCCCGCGTTCCAGTCGTGGGCCGCCGAAGAGGCCGCCACCAGCAACTGGCTGTCCGCAGTGGACATGATCGCCGACAGCACGGCCGCCAGTACGATGCCGGCGACGAACGGCGGCAGCACCCGCGCCGAGACCTCGAACAGCACCTGCTCGCCATCGGCGATGTCGTAGAGCACCCGGGCGCAGAGCCCGAGCAGCAGCATGCCGGCGTAGACGAGTACCGCCCAGGAGATCGCGATGACCCGTGCCCGCCTGAGCGACCGGTCGTCGCGCAGCGCCATGAAACGGTTCACCACGTGGGGCTGGCCCGGATAGCCGAGGCCGATGCCCAGCGTGCCGAGGACGAACGCCACGCCCATGGCGCCGGTGAACGGACCGGTCAGCGACAGCTCGGCCGGCGAGGCGGTGGCGGCCAGCCGGGGCGCGAGCTCGCCGACGCCGCCGAGGGCCACGAGCGCCGCCGCCGGCACCAGCACGGCGGCGGCCACCATCATCAGCCCCTGCACCATGTCCGAAACCGAGACGGCCCAGAATCCGCCGAGGAACGTGTAGGCCAGCACGATCGCCACGCCCGTCAATATCGCCGCCTCCCGGGGCCAGCCGAAGTGCGACTGGAAGGCCTTGCCGGCGCCTTCGAACTGGGAGGCGATGTAGAAGATGAAACAGAACAGCACGATCACGGCGGCCACCCGCAGCACGGTCTTGCGCGCGGCGCCGAACTCGGCCGGCGCGATGATCTCCGCGAGCGTGATGGCGCCCGTCTCCCGGGACAGCACCCGCAGGCGCGGCGCGATCAGGAACCAGTTGATCAGGAAGCCGCCGAGCGTCGCCGGGAACAGCCACAGCGCGGACAGCCCCCAGGAATAGGCCGCGCCGCTCACGGCCAGCAGCGTCCAGGCCGAGGACGAGCTGGCCGAACCGCTCAGCGCCGCCAGCCAGGGCCCGAGCCGCCGGCCGCCCAGGAAGTAGTCGGTGTTGTCCCGGTTTCGACTCTGCGCCCACACCCCGATGCCGACGAGCGCAATGCCGTAGGCGATCAGGGTGTAGAGGATGACGTCGTTCTGCTCCATGCGCCGGCCATCTTACTGCACCCACCGTAGGAGGGCCTTCAGGCCCGATCCGCTGTGAGAGGGCCTTTCAGGCCCGATCCGTTGTGGGAGGGCCTTCAGGCCCGATTCCCTTCTTTCCTGGCCGCCCTGCAGGGGTATCCATCTTGCTCCCGACAAAAGGTCGCGGCGATGGATACCCCCGCATGACGGCCGTGCTCGTGGTGGCGTGGAGGAAGCGCCAGTCAGCAGCGCCTGCTGATTGGCACCAACCCTCTCGGCTGCGGGCCCGTCATCGGGTGGATAAGGGTCGCGGGGTCGTCCGGACCGACTGGAGCCATGATGGCGGGAAGGAGGTCTGGCCGAAGCGAGCGAGGACAGGACGTCCGAGTGAGCGTCCCCGCGACCCTTATCCACCCGATGACGGGCCAACGACAAGAGAAAGTCGGGTCGGGCCTGAAGGCCCTCCTACATGGGGCAAGGAGGACGGTACACTCTGCCGGATGCATGACGCCGGCTGGCAATTCTGGATCGATCGGGGCGGCACGTTCACGGACGTGATCGGCCGCTCGCCCGCCGGTGAACTGGTCACCGCCAAGCTGCTGTCCGAATCGCCGGGGCAGTACGACGACGCGGCCGTCGAGGGAATCCGCCGATTGCTCGCCGCCGCCGGCAATGCCGGCGCCCGCGTCGATGCCGTGAAGATGGGCACCACCGTCGCGACCAACGCCCTGCTCGAGCGCCGGGGCGAGCCCGTCGCGCTGGTGGTGACGAAAGGCTTCCGCGACGCGCTCGCCATCGCCTACCAGAGCCGGCCGGATATCTTCGCGCTGCACATCCGCAAGCCCGCCCCGCTCGAGACGCAGATCATCGAGGCCGACGAGCGGGTCGGCGCGGACGGGGCGGTGCTCCGGGAGCTGGACGAGGCGGCGTTGCGCCGGGACCTCGCGGCGGCCCGCGAGCGGGGCATCACCGCGGTCGCCGCCTGCCTGGTGCACGGCTATCGCTGGACGGCGCACGAGCAGCGCGTCGCCGCCATCGCCGGGGAGCTCGGTTACACCCAGATCTCCGTGTCCCACGAGACGGCCCCGGTCATCAAGTTCGTGAGCCGCGCCCAGACCACCCTGGTGGACGCCTATCTCTCGCCCGTGCTGTACCGCTACGTCGAGCGCCTGGGCCGGGCGCTGGAGCCGGTGGCGGCGCCGGAACGGCTGCAGATGATGCAGTCGAGCGGCGGGCTCATCGACGCCGCCCGCCTGCGCGGCAAGGACGCCGTGCTGTCCGGCCCTGCCGGCGGCGTGGTGGGCATGGTGCAGACGGCGAGCGCCATCGGTCTCGAGCGGCTGATCGGCTTCGACATGGGTGGCACCTCCACCGACGTCTCGGCCTGGGCGGGCGAATACGTGCGCACCCTGGACTCGGAGGTGGCGGGCGTGCGCCTGCGCGCGCCGATGATGGAGATACACACCATCGCCGCGGGCGGCGGCTCGGTGCTGACCTACCGGGACGGCCGCTTCCAGGCCGGCCCCGAATCCGCCGGCGCCGATCCCGGGCCCGCCTGCTACCGGCGCGGCGGGCCCGCCACGGTGACCGACGCCAATGTCGCCCTCGGGCGTATCCCCGCGGCCCACTTCCCCGCCGTGTTCGGCTCCGGTGGCGACGAGCCCCTGGACCGGAAAGCGAGTCTGGCCGCGCTCGAGGCGCTGGCGGAGGCGGTCGGTGCCGACACCGGCCGGACCCCGACCGCCGAGGAAGTGGCCGAGGGCTATCTCCGGATCGCCGTCGAGAACATGGCGAATGCCATCCGTCACATCACCGTGGAACGCGGCGAGGACGTGCGTGACTTCACCTTGTGCTGTTTCGGCGGCGCCGGTGGACAGCACGCCTGCCGGGTGGCCGACGTCCTCGGCGTGCGCTCGGTCTGGCTGCATCCGCTGGCCGGCCTGCTGTCGGCCTACGGTATGGGGCTGGCCGACCTGATCGCCTCGCGCACCGAAAGCATCGAGAGGCCGCTCGAGGCCGCGACGGACGCGGCCGAGGCCGCCCGCAACCGACTGCTGGCCGATTGCCGGGACGAACTCGCCGCCCAGGGCCTTCCCGGTGACGCGCTGGAGATCGCGGTGCGCTACGGCCTGCGGGTGGCCGGCAGCGACACCATACTCACCGTCCCCGGAGGCAGCCCCGGCGAGGCGGCCGCGGCTTTCGCGCAGGCCCACCGCACCCGCTTCGGCGTGGCGCCCGGCGACGAACCGCTGGTGCTGGCATCGCTCACGGTGGAAGCCCGGGGCCGTGACGAACTGCCGCGGGGTTTCAGCGGCCCGGACGCGACGGATGCGCCGCCCGAACCCCTCGAGCACATCGAGGTCTGGCTGCAGGGCGACCACCGCCGCGTGCCCGTCTACGACCGTGCCGAGCTGGGCGCGGGCCAGCGCGTCCCGTCGCCGGCCATCGTCATCGAGGACAACGCGACCACGGTGATCGAGCCGGGCTGGGAGGGCGTGCTCAACGAGCACGGCCATTTGCTGCTGACCCGGCTCGCGGCGCCGGCCGCCGAGCGGATCTCCCGGGAGGCGGATCCGGTCATGCTGGAGGTGTTCAACAACCTCTACATGCACATCGCCGAACAGATGGGCACCGTGCTGCGCCACACCGCCCATTCCGTGAACATCAAGGAGCGGCTGGACTACTCCTGCGCCGTGTTCGACCGGGCGGGCCGGCTCATCGCCAACGCGCCCCACATGCCGGTGCACCTGGGGTCGATGGGCGACAGCGTCGCCGCCGTCATCGATGCCAACGCGGGCGACGTGCGGCCCGGCGACGCCTGGATGCTGAACGCCCCCTACAACGGCGGCACGCACCTGCCGGACATCACGGTGGTCACACCCTATTTTCCAGGCGGTGACGCGGCGGAGCCGGCGTTCTGGCTTGCCTCCCGCGCCCATCACGCCGACGTGGGCGGACTCACGCCCGGCTCCATGCCGCCGGCCAGCCACCGCATCGAAGAAGAAGGCGTGCTGCTGGACAACGTGCGCCTCGCCCGGGCCGGAGAGCTGCAGACGGAGGCGGTACTCGGACTCTTCCGCAGCGGCGACTGGCCCGCCCGCAACCCGCGGCGCAACCTGATCGACCTCAAGGCCCAGCTCGCGGCCAACGAGGAAGGCATCCGCCAGCTCGACCGGGCCATCCAACGCTACGGGGCCGAGACCGTGCACGCCTACATGGATCACGTGCGCGAGAACGCGGCCGCCAGCGTGCGCCGCCTGCTGGACCGCCTGCACGACGGCGAGTTCGCCGTTGAGATGGACAGCGGCGAGTTCATCCGGGTGAGCGTCCGCGTGCGAAACGGCCGCGCGCTGGTGGACTTCACCGGCACCAGCCCCCAGTCACCGAGCAACTTCAACGCGCCCGAGTCGGTCACCCGTGCGGCGGTGCTGTACGTGTTCCGCACGCTGGTCGCCGAGCCCATCCCCCTGAACGCCGGCTGCCTCGAACCGCTGGATATCCGCGTACCGCCGCGCACATTGCTGAGCCCGCGCTATCCGGCTGCGGTCGTGGCCGGCAACGTGGAGACCTCCCAGTGCGTCACCGACGCGCTCTACGGCGCCCTCGGCGCGCTGGCCGCCTCCCAGGGCACCATGAACAACCTCACCTTCGGCGACGACGAGCACCAGTACTACGAGACCATCGCCGGCGGCGCGGGCGCCGGGCCGGACTTCGACGGCGCCGACGCCGTGCAGACCCACATGACCAACTCGCGACTGACCGACCCGGAGGTGCTGGAAGGCCGTTTCCCGGTGCTGGTGGAGGAGTTCTCCGTCCGCGCGGATTCGGGCGGCCGCGGCCGGCAGCGGGGCGGCAACGGCTGCCGGCGCGTCATCCGCTTCCTGCAGCCCATGGGTGTCTCCATACTGTCCGGTCACAGGCGCGTGCCGCCGTTCGGCCTGGCCGGCGGCGGCGACGGGGCGGTGGGCCGCAACTGCCTGCGCCGCGCCGACGGCCGCATCGAGGAACTGGCGGCGGTGGACACCCGCGAGGTCGGCGTCGGCGACGCCGTGATCATCGAGACCCCCGGCGGCGGCGGTTACGGGGCGTCGGCAGACGAGGAACCGAATCATGACGACTGAGACTTCCGCCCTGAGGATGTGGCGCCGTCTGTCGCGCTGGCCGCTGGGCCGCTGGCTGTTCACCCGCGCCGTGTGCCTGCGGGCGCCCTACTTCTCGTCCATGTCGCCGCTGATCCTGGAGATCGAGCCGGATCACGTCACTGCAAGAGTGCGCAAGCGGCGCAAGGTGAAGAATCACATCGGCACGGTGCATGCCCTTGCCTGCGCGAACCTCTGCGAACTCTGCGCGGGCGTGCTGATGGAGGCGGCCATCCCGGCGGACCGGCGCTGGATCCCGCGGGGCATGAATATCGAGTACCTGGCCAAGGCGGCCACGGACGTAACGGCCACGGCCCGCCTGCCGGAGACGCAATGGGACGACGGCGAGGACGTGGCCGTGGACGTATCCGTACGCGGAGACGACGGCACCGAGGTGGTGCACGCGGTGATCCGCATGTACATCACGGCGCGGCCCGCCCGCGCCTGATCCGGGCGCTCTTCAGCCCGCCGCGGCGCTGGCGCCGGCGAAGGCCGCTGGGCTGATCCGCGCACCGGCCGGTTCCTGCACCAGCGACCAAACCAGCATCTCCGTCTCGCCGACGGGCCGGAAGCCGATGATGAGGCCGACCGACGGCCTGCCCTGCTGGGCGGCCGTATTGGTGGAGGAATTGCAGCGCGCGAACCAGGCGGCGCCGCCCCGGCCCGCGAAGGCGCCGTCCGCCTCGAGCGCCTGCAGAAAATCGCCCACGCGCCGTTCCACCGCCTGCCACAAGGCGCGCTCGCTGCGCCGGAACAGCACCCAGCGCGTGGATCGCTCGACGCGATGGAGGACGAACTGGACCAGCCGCTCGCTGCCCAGCCGCCGGGCGCCGCCGAACACGCTGCCGGTGAAGGTGACGTCTCCGGTGGGGCGCACTCGCCGGTCGTCGCCGCGGCGCAGCGTCTGCACCCCGTGGCGATGCAGCGCCGCCGCCTGCGTGTCGTCCAGTTCCGCCGCCGGACGCAGATCGCGCAGGAACGCCGCTCCTTCGGCCGGCGACATCCACACATGGCCGCTCTCGTCGTTGCGGGCCAGGATGCCGGCCAGCGCACCGCCGACCGGCAATACTCCATCGTCCGGGCGGCGCCGGTCGGTCATCCGGGGGAAGTAGGTCACGAGGTGCGGGCTGCGGAAGCCGTCGCGGCGCAGCGCCAGATCCAGCTCGGCGAAACTCCGGCAGGCTGAAGGCGGGTCGACGATGAGCATGGCGCCGCGGCGCTGGCAGTAGCGCTCGGCCGCCATCAGGAAAGCCGGCCCGGGATCGCGGCCGCCGCCCATCGGTGGCGCGTAGAGAAAGCTGAAGTGGGCGGCGCCTTCCAGAGCGAACAGCCCGGTGTAGTCCCGGGCGGAGCCGATCAGGTCGTAGTCCGTCAGCGGCTGGCCGTCCGTGCCGGGTTCCGCGGCCGGCACGTAGGAGACGGCCCGGTCCGCGCCCCCTGACCGGGTGACGTCGGGACGGCACGCGGGCAACGGCCCGGCCACGCGCACGAGCCGGGAAGTGAGGAGACGATCGCGGATGTTGTTCTCGGCGTCCTCTTCGCAGGTCAGCCTGCGGAAGATTTCCTGATCGTCGATCAGGCGCGTGCGCGGAGACAACCGCTGCACCGTCAGGTTGAAACGGCGGCCGTCGGCGCCCGGGCGTCCGTCGATGCCGTCATAGTCCACGGAGGCGCGGAACGTCTCACCGGCGCCCGGGCTGAGCGCCACCAGCGTCAGACCGCCATCGCCCGCGGGCAGCGTGAGCCTGGCGCCATGGGCACCGTTCGCCACGCGGACGACGATCGCGCGCCGTCCGCCGTGGGCGAAGAACTGCTCCACGGCCGGGCCGAGACTGCTCAGCCGCCAGTGACCGCCGAAACGGCGGGAGAATTCGGAGAAAGAGCCGACGGTGACGGGGTGGTTGACGGGGCCGCAGAGCGCGCGGCCGATGAAGGCGGCGGTGGTATCGGGACCCGTCGGTATGGACTGGTCCTCGGCCGGCATCTCCCCCACGGTGAAGCCGGTATTGGTCGAATCGCTCAAATGTCGATTGCCCCTGTGGCCCCTGGTGCCTCAGCGTCCAGGCCCTGATTCTACGGCCTGCCGCGGGGAGTTACCATGCCGGCTGGCATCGACGGGTCCCGCCCATGCAGACACCGCGCGGCTACAGCTACCTCGAACAGTCCCACGGCGGGCTCAATCGTCTGCCACGGGAGTTCCTCGGCGCGTTCCCTACGCCGCTGGAGCGTCGTCGGATGGACCGTCTGGCGCTCTGGATAAAGCGCGACGATCTCACCCATCCCGACTACGGTGGCAACAAGCTGCGCAAACTCGAGTATGCCCTCGGCCAGGCGATCGCCCGGGGCCATCGCTCGGTCGCTACATTCGGCGCCGCGGGCTCGAATCATGCGCTGGCCACCGCCGTGCATGCCACCAGCCTCGGTCTCGGTTGCACCTGTCTGCTGGGACCCCAGCCGTCCGGCCCGGCGGTACGGCGCACGCTGAACCGGCATCTCGCGCTGGGCACCGAACTCGTGCCCTGGGGCGGCAGCCGGGAGCAGCGCCTCGCGCTGTACCGGGACCTGTTCCGCGGCCCGGATACGGCGCACCGGCCCTGGATCATCCCCATCGGCGGGTCCACCTGGCACGGCACGGTGGGCTACGTGAATGCGGCTTTCGAACTCGCCGCCCAGGTTCGCGCCGGCCAGGCGCCGGAACCGGAGCTGGTCTATCTGCCCCTCGGCACCATGGGCACGGTGGCCGGGCTCGCGGCCGGGCTCAAGGCCGCCGGTCTGTCCAGCCGGGTCGTCGCGGTCCGCGTCGTCATCGAGAAGATCGCCGACGAGGCACGCACGCGGCGGCTCGGCGCGAAGACGGCCGCCCTGCTGCAGCGGCTCGACCCGTCCTTCCCGTCGGTGCGGGAGGACGAACTGAACCTGGAAGTGCGCGACGAGTTCCTCGGCGACGGCTACGCCGTGCCCACCGCGGCCGCCCGTCGGGCGGTCGACCGGGCGGCCGCGGAACTCGGCCTCACCCTCGAAACCACCTATTCGGGCAAGGCGCTGTCCGCCCTGCTGGCCGACGCGGACACCGGCCGTCTCGACCGCCGCCCGGTGCTGTTCTGGAACACCTACAGCTCGGCACCGACGGACGCACCCGCCGAGCAGCCGCTACGCCCGGGCCTGCCCGAGCCCCTGGCCCGCTACTTCGACCCGCCCAACAGGTAGGAGGGCCTTCAGGCCCGACCCGCCGCATCAGAATCGCGCCTGAAGGCGCTCCTACATTGTGGCCGTCTTGCGGTGGCATGAAGGCAGCGCCAGTCAGCGGCGCCCACTGATTGGTGCCATTCCTCTCGGCTACGGGCCCGCCCCAGCCGCTGGCGGGCCAGCGCCAAGAGAAAATGGATCGGGGCTGAAGCCCCTCGCACAGAGAGGTCGGGCCTGAAGGCCCTCCTACAGTGCTTTTTGCTGGCGGCGGGCCATCAGGGTGCGCCAGTTGTCCAGCGAATGGAGGTGAGAGTAGAGGCACGACAGCTCACCGGAGCGGTGCCATCCGTAGATGGTGTCCTTGTCCAGGTCGGTGAGTTTCTTCGCGTCCACGCAGACGTAGCTGGCCAGGGTCTGCTGCTCGCTCGCGCCCGTCGGCGTGTACGTCGCCTGCTGGGGCGTCAGCAGTTCCAGGTCGCGGAGCCGCTCGCAGAGTTCGCGGGTCCGCGCGCGCTCCGCCTCGTACTGGGAACAGAACTGCACCATCTGCTTCGTGTGTTCCGAGAGCTCGCTGCCCTCGAAGAAGGGATAGCGCGGCTCGGCCGTGACGGCGGCCGACTTGCGATCGATCAGCAGTGCGCCGCGGCCCTGGTCGTCCGTCGCGAGGCCGAAGGGATAGCAGCGCAGATACGACGGCACATAGCACATCGGATCCCACTGACCCTGCTCGTCGACGAACAGGTTGGTCTCGTCGAGGATCGCGGTCACCGCCAGCGGCACCGGATCTTCCGCGGACGAGAAGACGATCGGGTAGTGACGCTGGGCGGTGGCGAACTCCGGCAGCGTCAGCGGGATGGCGCGCACGTTGCGCACGAAGTCATAGGGGCGCTCCGGCGGCGTCAGCCCCAGCGAGCCGTGTTGCTCCGGGGTCAGCAGCTCGGGCTGCTCGTAGAGGAAGGCGCTGCCGGTCAGCACCGGCTCGGCGCCCTGTTGCGGTTCATCCGTCATCGTTCTTCTCTCCTGCCTCGTTGCCCGCTTCGCCCGGCCGCACCGGGACGCCCTTCTCCTTGTCGTCTTTCACCGGTGCCTGGTCCTCGCGGGACTCGCGGGATTCTTCTTCCTTGCGGTCGATCTCCTCCAGCATCACTTTCAGCCATTCACTGATTTCGCTCACTCGACTGCGGCCTCCTGTTGTGTGTCGCCCGCAGCAGCGTCGGGGTCCGATTCCATCATCATCTCGTCGATGAGCTCGGCCACTTCGGCCAGCGTGGGTGCCTCCGGATCCGGCTCGACGACGTTCGCCACCAGGCGCACGCGGCGCGCCAGCTCGTTGTCGTCCCGGCTCAGTACGCGGATGGGGACGCCCCTCGCATCGGCCGCCGCGCGCCGCGCGTTCACCCGCTCGTGTTCCTCGGCGAAAGCGCCGGACTCCTGCCGCGCACGCTCCATGAGTTCGTCGATAAGCGCCGCCGGGTCGCGCTCATCCTCCGCCAGCATCGGATGCGCCTCCAGGTAGAACTCCCCCGCCCGCCGGCCGTAGAGCAGGGGCTGGTTGACGATGGTGACCGGCGTGCCCCGGTCCACCTGTTCGTACAGGGTCTCGATATTCTCCGGGTAGAGCCGCACGCAGCCGTGGCTCACGCGCATGCCGACGCCGTAAGGCTGGTTCGTGCCGTGGATCAGGTAGCCCGGCATGTCGAGCTGCAGCACCCGGTTGCCCAGCGGGTTGTCCGGGCCCGGCTCCACCACCGCCGGCAGCGGGTTGCCGGCCTCGGCGTGCTCCTGACGCACCGACCAGGGCGGATACCACACCGGGTCCCGGGCCTTGTCGATCACCTCGGCGGTACCGGTCGGCGTCTCCCAGCCTTCGCGGCCGATGCCGATCGGGTGCGTGATCACGGTCTGCGCGTCGCCTTCGTCCGCCGGCGGAAAGTAGAACAGGCGCTTGGCGGCGATGTTGAGCACGACGCCCTCGCGGGGCGCGTGCGGCAGCACGAACTGGGTGGGCAGCACGATGATCGTGCCCTCGCCCGGCAGCCACGGGTCGACACCGGGGTTGGCCTGCACGAGTTCGTCGTACCCCAGGCCGTAGGCCCGCGCGATGTCCGGGAAGGTATCCGACTCCCGGGCCTGGATGATCTGCACCTCGCCGACCACGCTCTGCTGCGGCGACGCCAGCTCGAAGCGGTCGGCCGGGATCGGCTCGCGCTCCTCCAGCGTGTCGATCCAGCGCACGTCGCTCTTCGCGCCGTCCTGACCGCCGGTCGCGGCGCAGCCGGCCAGCACCAGGCCGGTGACGGCAGCGACGAGCGCGCCGGACATACGGCGGCTCATGCGGCCCATTTCGTGGCCCACTTCGTGGCCAATTGCCTGGCCGGTCGTGCGGCGAACTGTGGGGCGGCGGACGGTCATCGCGGGGATTCTAGCGGATGGCGGCAGTGGCCGTCTCAGACCGGCAGCCCGAGGTAGTACAGCGTGGCCAGGAACGCGAGCACCATCAGGGCGAGCGCGCCCAGGTTCAGCGCCGTGCGCCAGAGAGAACGGCGGCGGCGTACGTCCCGCCGGATGGACTCCGCATCGGCGCCGCCGGGCCCGGCCGGGTTGAGGCGCCAGCGCTGTCCGCCCTGTCGGGGCACCGGCGTGAAGTACTCGCGCCAGCCCTGCAGGATGCGCTGGGTGCGGCCCATGTCGACGGCGGCACCGCGGGCGATGCGCAGCACGGACAGCCCCTCCGGCGGACCGTTCTCGAGGACCGCGGCGATGCGCTGGATGTCCGACGACAGGCGCCGGTCGAACAGCAGCGGGAAGGAATAGGATCGGTTCATGACGGCATGCAGGTGTTCGTGTCAGGGGTTAATACGGCGGCGCCGCGGCGACCCGGCGGGGACGCTTCAGCGGCGTGGCGGACGCCGGCAGGCCCGCAGCGCGAGCGGCCAGCGCACCCGGCGCGGGTCCGGCCCCCAGAGCGCCTCGAGGCGGCCGGCGATAGCGGCCAGCGGATCGCTGCCGGTCGCCTCCCGGCAGCGCGCCAGTGCCGACCAGGTGGAAAGATAACCGAGCATCTGCGCGGCGTCCCACTCCGCCTCCATGTGGAACTCCGGCGCCTCGAACTCCGGCCACGGCATGCCGATGGTGCCATAGCCCGCCTCGATATGCCGCCGCTCGGCCGGCCACCAGGGTCCGAGCGGCCCGCGGTAGAGTTCGAGCACCAGCGCGTCGATGGCGGGGTCGACGGTGCAGAGTTCGTAGCACCAGGCCGCCAGCAGTCCGCCGTCCGCGAGCACCCGGCCCGCCTCGGCGAAGAAGCGCTCCCTGTCGAACCAGTGCAGGGCCTGGGCCACTGTGATCAGGTCCGCCGAGGCCTCCGCCAGTCCGGAGTCCTCCGCCGTCGCCACCCGGAAGCGCACGCCGGGCAGCGCCGGCGCGCGGCGGATCTGCGCCTCGCTCGCGTCGGTCGCCTCCACCCGGCGGAAAAGCGGCCCCAGGCCCGCGGCCGCCTGCCCGCTGCCGGTGGCGCAATCCCACGCCAGGTCGCGGCCGGGAGCCTCGGCCGCCAACCAGTCGAACAGCGCCTCCGGATAGCGCGGCCGGTATCGCGAGTAGTCGCCGGAGACGCCGGAGAAGTGATCGCGGAAGCTCATGCGGCGGAGTCCCTGGGGTCCCGTATCCAGATCCAGCCCTCCCGCCGGGCCAGCGCCGAGTCGGACGGCGGCGGGCAACGGCCGGCGAGGAAGTCGGCCCCGGCCAGCGCCGCCAGCGCGGCATCGAGCACGTCCGCCGCATCCAGCAGCAGACCGCGATGCTCGTCCGGGTCGAGTTCCGCGGCGAGGCCGTCGAGGATCACCGTCCTCAGCTCCCGCGCGGCCGCTGGCTTGTAGCGCCGGGCGGGCAGGTCACGGCTCAACAGCACGGCGGCCGGATAGACCTCGATGGCCGCGCTGGCGGCGAGTTCCGGCGACCAGGCGAGCGGTAGGGGCTCCGCCCGCAGTTCGCGCAGCGTGCCCAGCACGCCCAGGGCCGCGACGGCCGTGCGGGCGATGCGGTCGGCGCCCACCTCCAGCGGCTGTTTGCCGAGCCGCTCGCGCACGAACTCGTCGGTGGCGCGGCGGAACAGCCGATTCGGCTCGGCCCGCATCAGCGCGGCGCCGGCCCGGTGGGGCGCGAGGGTCTCGCCGAGGGCGGCCGGCCAGCCCAGGGGCGCGTCCAGGCAGAACAGCGCCGGCCCGTCGCCGGCCGCCGCCGCAGCCAGCCGGGCGACCGAGCCGGGGCCGTCGCCCAATGCCGCGTGAGTCACCCGGTAGCGCCCGCCATCCCTGGTGATACCCACCACGCCGGTCTTGCGCGGGTCGGTGGCGCAGTCGATGCCGACAATGGTGCGGACCATGTTGTCGTCGACGGCGCTCACAGCGCCACCACCGCGTCGGGTCCGACCGCGAACACCCGGTCGCCCGGCGCAGGCCGGATGTTCTGCCCGCCGGTGAACGTGCCGAAGGCCGGCAGCACCGCATGGTCGTCCCGGAACCAGAACACGGGCAGGCGCAGCCGGTCGGCTCCGGTGCGCAGGCGCACCGCGGGATGCAGGTGGCCGCCGAGGCCGTAACCGCGACCGTCGGGCGCCGGCTCGTGCTGCAGCACGAAGGGCGGTTCCGGCCGGGGCTCGGCGAACCAGCGGATCCGCGGGTCCATCCGCTGCCGCGTGGCGGGCCGGTCGTGGTTGCCGGCGACGATGCTGACGGCCGCATCCACTTCGTCGAGCCAGGCGGCGATCGCGTCCAGCCACCGGTCCGCCTCACCGGGCGGCGCATGGGTGAAGTCGCCCAGCACGACGAGTTCGTCCGCGCCGAACTGCGCCAACAGCCGGCCCAGGCGCTGCAGGTCCGACTCGGTCACGCCGCCGGGCACGGCCAGACCGGCCCGGCCGAACGTCCATTCCTTGCCGAGATGCACGTCGGCTACCAGCAGCATGCGCCGCCGCGGCCAGTACACGGCCCGGTCGTGATGCAGCAGCAATTGCTCGCCGGCGCAGTCGATCGGCACAGCGCCGGCGCACGCTTCGGATGCCAGCGCGCTCATGCGCTTTTCCGCCGCCGCATGGCCGCCCGCTCGAGGCTGGCGGCCATGCGCTCGACCCGCTCGCGCCAGCTCTCGCTGGACATTATCTGGCTCTGCAGCCGCTCCGCCCAGAGCGGGAAGGCGAGCGGCGTCAACCGTTCCGGCCGCTCGATCACGATGCGCTTGTCCCCGATCGCCGCCAGCGTCTCGCGCATGCGCCGGGTCTCCAGCTGGCTCTCCAGCACCTCCCGGCGGGCCTGGTCCAGCAAGAGGTTGTCGCTGTCGTAGCGCTCCAGCACGTCGAAGATGAGGCCGCTGGAGGCCTGGATCTGGCGGGTCGACTTGCCGCGGCCGGGATAACCCTGGAACACCAGGCCGGCGATGCGGGCGATGTCGCGGAACCGGCGCTTCGCGATCTCGCTGGTGTTCATGCACGCGAGCAGATCGGCCTCCAGGTCGCCGGGCGCGAACAGCCCGGCGAGGCGCTCCTCGTCGATGGCCGGCTCCTCGCGGGACAGCAGCTCCAGGCCGTAGTCGTTGGCCGAGAGCGTGAAGGTGGCGGGCGTCTGCCGGGACAGCCGCCACGCCAGCAGGGTCGCGAGCCCCTCGTGCACCAGCCGGCCGGCGAACGGATAGCAGAACAGACTGACCCCCTCCCGGCTGCGGGTGACCTCCACCAGCAGCTCGTCGGGCACCGGCAGCCGCGACCAGCGCCGCTGCAGCTCCAGCAGGTCGGCCACCGCCGTCACCTCGGCGGGTTCGTCCGCGCCCGATCGGGCCGCCTCCAGCACCTCCAGCACGCTGTCGGCCAGCTCGGTGGACAGCGGCATGCGCCCGCCCTGCCAGCGGGGCACGGTGCGCCTGCCCTTCTTCGCCCGCCGCACGTAGGCGGTCATGTCGCGCACCCGGGCAAGTTCGACCAGGCGGCCGGCGAACAGGAAGCGGTCGCCCCGTTCCAGCCGGGAGACGAAGGACTCCTCGATGGTGCCGAGCGAGCCTCCCGTCAGCCAGCGGATGTTCATCGCGGTGTCGCTGGCGATGGTGCCGATGCCCATGCGGTGGCGCTGGCCGATGCCCCGGTCCGTGACCCGGTAACGACCGTCCACGGCCTCCACGCGCCGGTACTGCGGATAACCCTGCAGCGCCTGGCCGCCGCGGGTGACGAAGTCCATCACCCAGCCCCACTCGGTATCCGTGATGCCGGCGAAGGCGTGGCTGCGGCCCACCTCGGCGCGCATCGCCGCCGCCTCGAAGCCGCCGCCGAGCGCGACGGTGACCAGGTGCTGCGCCAGGACGTCCAGCGAGCGGACCAGCGGCCGGCGTGCCTCGATGCGTCCCTGCTCCGCCGCCCGCCGGGCAGCCGCGATCTCCACCAGTTCGAAGGCGTGGGTGGGCACGCACAACACCTCCGATACCGCACCGGGCTGATGGCCGCTGCGCCCGGCCCGCTGCAGCAGCCGGGCGACGCCCTTGGGACTGCCCACCTGCATCACCTGGTCCACCGGACTGAAGTCCACTCCCAGGTCCAGCGACGACGTGCAGACGACGCAGCGCAGCTCGCCCGCCCTGAGGCCGTCCTCGATGCGCTGCCTGAGCTTGCGGTCGATGGAGCCGTGATGGAGCGCGATGCGCCCCACCCAGTCCGGCCGCGCGTCCACCAGCCCCTGGAACCAGAGCTCCGCCTGGGAGCGGGTGTTGGTGAACAGCAGCGTGGAACCCTTCGACTCGATGGCCTCGACCACCGCGGGCAGCAGCCGGATGCCGAGGTGGCCGGCCCAGGGGAAGCGCTCCAGCGTCTCGGGCAGCAGCGAGCGGATGCGCACGGTCTTCGGCGACTGACCGCGCACGAGACGCCCTGCCGCGCCCGGTCCGAGCAACACGTCGCGGGCTTCGGCCAGGTTGGCCAGCGTAGCGGAAAGGCCCCAGGTGCGCAGTCCCGGCGCGATGCTCCGCAGCCGGGCGAGGCAGAGCTCCAGCTGCACGCCCCTCTTCGTGCCGAGCAGCTCGTGCCACTCGTCCACCACCACGCAGTGGAGC
>Ga0209947_1001037_pt1 | contig 16834 bp, 13 predicted proteins | sample SalPonR2_B_D2_MG_FD_185706 | JGI IMG/M metagenome (GOLD analysis project Ga0209947, IMG submission 185706) | Salt pond soil microbial communities from South San Francisco under conditions of wetland restoration - Salt Pond MetaG R2_B_D2_MG... ... | reverse complement strand
TGCGAATTTGACATAACTGCTGCGGAAGGAATGCCCGCCGGGATGCAGGCACAGCTCGAGGATTTGGCCCTGCGGATTGCGGCGACTCTGGCATTCGAGGTCTCCCTCGGTCAGGTAACCCGCCGGGCTGAAGCCGCCGAGATGTTCGTACATATCCATCGACTCCGAGACCTTTCCTTGCCATGTCTCGCGAATGGGTCGTCCGTCGAGTGGCACCGTCGGGTCGCTGCGCCCGTGGATATGGACAAGGCTCGCCGCCGGCGTCTCGCAGCTGTCAGGAGGGCCCTTCCAGAAGGTGCCGGCAATGGCGGCAAATCCCGCGAATCGCTCGGGCATGGTGCAGGCGAGATTCCAGACCATCATCCCTCCCGCCGAGAACCCCGCCGCCATGAGGCGCGTCGTATCAAGCGAAAACCGCCCCACCGCATCCTCGATCACCGCCTCGACATAGCGGTATTCGACCGATCCGTCGGCCTCCATGTGGCTGGGGGACGAGGGAATGACCCAGTCGTCATCGGCGGACTTCAGCGCTATCAGCGCGAGGCCCATGTCCGACACCATGCGGCGCAAGTTGGCGTTGCGCATCACCGCCGCTGCCGAACCGCGATAGCCATGCGCGTAGATTATCGCACCGACCGGCCCCTCGGTTTGCTCCTTGGGCAAGGCGATGCGGTAATGCCGATCACCGATGCGACAATCGGTATCCGGCCCACAGGCCCATGCGCCCCCGGCCCAGAACAGGACGAAAAAAGCAGGCACAATCACAAGACGTCTCATCACGCGCTCCCTCAGGCTCGGCATCAGACTGCGCCTTTCAAGACACGCATGACAAGTCACAAGCACGTGGCGCGCGCGGCGCTATCACGACTTTGTGAACGCAGGTCGCGACACCGGGAAACGGATTGGTAACTCTCATGGCTCTTGATGGGCAAGGCGATGCGGGACGGAGGAAGACCCATGAGGATACGCTTGGCTTTTTGCGCGCTATTGGCGCTTGCCATGTTCGGCGGACCGGGTGCGCAGGCGCAGTCTCTGGCCGAGTTGCGAACGACACTGCAGGCGGCGTTGCAGCGAAACCTTGGCCGTTCGATGCTTGGCGGCGCGTTGCCGCATGTAGACCTGAAAACGGGAACACTGACCCGGCTCTATCCAACCGAGAATCATCAGGTGATCCTGAAAATGGGCGAAGTGTATGTGATGTGCTCAACCCTGATGACCGAGGATGGACGCGAGGCGCTGGTTGACTACTACATAACCGAGAGCGACGGACGGTTTGGCGTCATCCGGACCGAGATCGACAACCGTGCACCGCTGCGCGCATTGATGGAGGCGGGGCACGCCACGCGGCTGGAGTGAGCCGATGACCCTGGCCGAGACGACCGACCCGCGCACACCAACCCTGGGGCTATATTTGCGGCTGACCGCGGTGATGGTGCCGACTTTCCTGATCTTCGCCGCCTCGGGGCTTTTGTGGCTCAGCGAAAAGAACCTTTTGCGCAGCGAAGAAGCTATGGCGATGCGGATCGGCAATGCCACCGCGCGCGTCGGCGGGGCATTAGAGCGATTCAGCGATCAGAAGCCGGGGCCGGTCGATTGGCAAAGCCCCTATGTTACCGATCTCATGCAGACCCTATTGGGCGATCCCGCGATCCGCTGCGTGCAACTGCTTGACGCAGAACGCGGAGACGTGCTTGCCGTCGTGCCACAGGGCCTTGGCTGCCAGGGGGCCGAGCGCGCGCTGTCGCTGCCCTACGAGGTTTATTCCTGGCCGATCACCGAACTGGTCACGCGCTTTGACGAGCGTGAGATTGCAACCGTGAAACGCTATCAGCGCGATTTTCTGCTGCTTCTGCTCGTTGGAGGCATCCTGATTGCGACACTCGCCAATTGGGTGTCATTTCGTGTGATCGTGGGGCGCCCTCTCAGCCGCCTGATCGGACGCCTGGAAGAAGCCCGAGAAACGGCAATTGCCGCGAACGAGGCCAAATCGGATTTTCTGGCCAAGATGAGCCACGAAATTCGCACACCGATGAACGGGATCATCGGCATGGCCGATGTGCTCTCAGAAACCGATTTATCGCAGGAGCAGGCCAACTATGTGCGCACGATCAACCGTTCGGGCGATGCGCTCCTGACGATCATTAACGACATTCTCGATTTCTCGAAAATCGAGGCGGGCAAGCTCACGCTCGCGCAGGAACCCTACCGGCTGCGCGACCTCGTCGAGGATGTGACGCAGCTTCTTGCACCGCTCGCCGCCCGCAAGGAGATCGCGCTCTACGGCCATGTTTCCCCCGACCTGCCGGATGTGATGCTGGGCGATGCCGGGCGCTTGCGGCAGATACTCGTCAATGTCGCGGGAAACGCCGTCAAGTTCACACTGGAGGGACATGTTGCGCTCGAAGTGGCACGGGGCACTGTCGGCGAAATTGTTCTTTCGGTCACCGATACAGGTGTGGGCATCCCGAAGGACCAGCAAGCCAACGTCTTTGCTGCGTTCGAACAAGCGGACAACAGCGCCGCACGCAACTTTGGTGGCACCGGCCTCGGCCTTGCCGTCAGCCGCCAACTCGTCATCCTGATGGGCGGGCGAATTACCCTTCAGAGCCGCGAAGGCCGCGGGACACGGTTCGATATCACCCTGCCGCTCGTGCCGGACGGCGGAACAAGAGACGGGCTCTGTGCCGCCCCCCTCGTCTTGCCGGGTGTCGAGCCGCCGATGATCTGGGTGCTTGACCCTCTCGCTGGCCGCAAAAAGGCGATGACGGATTTGCTTTCTCATCTCGGGGCCGCGATCGGGGACACCTCACAACCCGACATTGCGGCGCCCGATCTTCTGATTGTCGATGAGGCCGCCGCTGTGCCCACGGACAACGCGCATGTGCCCCGCATCGTTCTTTCACACGCGCCGACCGCACCGCCACCGAACGGGGCGATCCTGCGCAAACCCTTGCAAGAGGGGCTGTTCCTGGAAACGGTGCGACGGGTTCTCGAAGGACAAAATTCAGCCTCTGAGGGTAACATCACGGCAGGCCATCCCGCTGCGGCACAAATCGCCTCCACAATTGCACCACCAGGTTGGGCGGATGGGCTGGATGTGCTGGCCGTTGATGACAACGCCACAAACCGGCTGTTGCTTGAACGCTATTTCACCGGTTCCGGGGCAAGGCTGCGCCTTGCCAGGGGTGGAGCAGAAGCCGTCGCACTCCAAAGCGAGAGGCAGGCCGATCTGGTGTTGATGGATGTCTCCATGCCGGGGATGGACGGGCATCAGGCGACAGGACTGATCCGCACGCATGAGGCGGTACATGATCTTTCATCCGCACATGTCGTGGCAGTAACGGCCAATGTTCTGGACCAGCATCGGCAGGCGGCACATCTGGCCGGGATGGACGGGTTTCTGAGCAAGCCGCTTCGAAAGGCCGAATTGATTGCTTATGTAAACCGCTATCGCGAAACATCAGGTCAGCCAAACCGTCCTACCAGTCAGACCAAGTGGTCGCGCGCCGCAGAATAGCCGCAATTTACACTTCGGTCGCGCTGTCACGCCAACGATTGACGATGGGATAACGCCGGTCAAGCCAGAAGGCCCGCTTGCTGAGCCGTGCGCCCGGCGCCGACTGAAACCGCTTGTATTCGCTGATGTAGAGCAGGTGTTCGACCTTGGCCGCGTCCGCAGCGTCATAGCCCGCCACGACGCAATCGGACACTGACCCATCCTGATCCACCAGAATGTGCAGGATACCGTCGAGCACCGGGTAATCAGGCAGCGAATCGCTGTCTTTCTGATCTGCGCGCAGCTCCGCGCTCGGCGGCTTGTCGATCACGCGTGCGGGGATGACCTCGCCCTCGGGCCCCTGCATCCAGCCCCGGTGATGGGCATTACGCCAGCGGCAGATCTCGAACACCCGCGTCTTGTACAAGTCCTTGATCGGATTGTACCCTCCGGCCATGTCGCCATAGATCGTGGCATAACCCACGGCCACCTCGGACTTGTTGCCTGTCGTCAGAAGCATCTCGCCGAACTTGTTCGACAGCGCCATGAGCAACAACCCGCGCAGCCGCGACTGAATATTCTCCTCGGTCAGGCCCGGTTCGGTCCCCTCGAAAAGCGGCGCGAGCGTCGCGGTGATCGCCGCGCGGCCATCTGCAATGGGAACAAAATCGTAGCGGCACCCCAGATTTTCGGCAACTGCCCTGGCATCCTCCAGCGACTCGTCCGACGTGTATTCAGAGGGCAGCATCACGCAGCGCACGTTCTCGGCGCCAAGGGCATCGACCGCGACGGTCGCGACGATCGCGCTGTCCACCCCACCCGACAACCCCAGCAAAACGCGCGAAAACCCGGCCTTGCGCAGGTAATCGCGCAGCGCCAGCACCATCGCGTTGTAATCCTGTTCCAGATCATCCGGCAGATGCGCCAGCACGCCCGGCACAGCCTGCCAACCCGCAGGCGTTCGTTCGAAATCGACATGGGCCACGGCCTCTTCGAACATCGGCAGTTGCACGACCAGCCCACCCCCGGGGTTCAGCACGAAAGACCCGCCGTCAAAGACCTGGTCGTCCTGCCCGCCCACGAGGTTGAGATAAACCAGCGGCAGGCCGGTTTCCACGACGCGGGCCACCATCAAGTTCTGGCGGGTGTCGATCTTGTCGCGGTAATGCGGTGAGCCGTTGGGCACGAGTAGCATCTCCGCCCCCGTCTCGGCCAGCGTTTCGGCCACGTCCTCGTGCCAGGCATCCTCGCAGATGGGGCTGCCGATGCGCAGACCACGCACGGTATAAGGGCCCGTCACGTCGCCGCTTTGATAGATGCGCTTTTCATCAAAAACGGTCTCATTGGGCAGGTGGTGCTTGAACACCCGCGCCGTCACCTGCCCACCCTGCAGGATGTAATAAGCGTTATAGAGCCCTGCACCTTCGAGCGCAGGGCCGCCGATGGCGATAGCAGGCCCATTGGCGCAGTCCCGCGCAAGCCGCGCGATGGCAGCGATCGCGGCCTGATGAAAGGCCGGTTTCATGACCAGATCCTGCGTGTTGTATCCGGTGATGAACATCTCGGGCAGCGCCACGAGATCGGCCCCCGCCGCGCGTCCTGCCTCCCAAGCGGTGCGCGCGCGCGCAGAATTTCCAGCGAGATCGCCCACGGTGGCGTTCAACTGTGCCAGTGTCAGCCGGAACCGATCCGCCATGCGCGTGCCCCTTCATCCAGTCCTGCGCTTGATTTAGCAGATCGCCGCGCGAGGGAAAGCCGATTTGCCCGAAACCCGTTGTCACGCCTGCCTGCCTCCACTAGATTTGCCGCACCCGTCAGGCAAACGGGCGGGATCGGGCATCGGGGCAGATATGACGCGCTTGTTGACACGGACGATTGTATTGACCGCCACTCTTGCGGTCTCAGGCGTGGCCATCGCACAGGATGGCGAGGTCGAAACGAAACAATATGACGATGGTGGCATCTACGAGGGCACGTTCAAGGACGGGCTCCAGCACGGCACCGGCACCTATACCCTGCCCAATGGCTACGAATATACCGGCGAGTGGGTCGAGGGCGAGATCAAGGGCCGCGGCGTGGCGCGCTTTCCCAACGGATCGGTCTACGAGGGCGAGTTCGCGCGCGGCAAACCCAATGGGGTCGGCAAGATCGTGTTCACCGACGGCGGCACCTATGAGGGTGAGTGGAGCGACGGCAAGATCACCGGTCAGGGCGTCGCCGTCTACGCCAATGGCGTGCGCTACGAGGGCGGCTTTCTGAATGCGATGCATCACGGGCGCGGCCGCATGGAAAGCCCCGGCGGCTATCGCTACGAAGGCGATTGGGTCAACGGTGTAAAGGAAGGCCAGGCGACGATCACCTATCCCGACGGGGCGATCTACGAAGGCGCAGTGGCGCGTGGCGCGCGCGAAGGTGACGGCAAGCTTACCATGTCCGACGGACTGATCTACGAGGGCACATGGAAGGCGGGCCAGATCGACGGCAAGGGTAAACTGATCCAGCCCAACGGCGATGTCTACGAGGGCGATCTTGTGGCCGGGCGGCGCGAGGGGACGGGCCGCGTGACCTATGAGAACGGCGATGTCTACCAGGGCGAATTCCAGGATGATCGCCGCCACGGGCAAGGGACTTTCACCGGCACCGATGGCTATCACTACGAGGGCGAGTGGCGCGCCGGCAAGATTTCCGGCAAAGGCCGCGTGACCTATCCCGATGGCTCGGTCTATGTGGGTGAATTTCGTGATGACCTGGCCAACGGTCAGGGCAAGATCACCTATCCCGACGGGTCCACCTATGAGGGCGATTGGGTCGGCGGCGTAATCGAGGGCAGCGGCACCGCGACCTATCCCAACGGACTGGTCTACGAGGGCGAATTCGTTGATGCCAAGAACCACGGCCAGGGTGTCATGACCTATCCCGACGGCTATCGCTACGAGGGCGCTTGGCAAAACGGACAGCGACACGGGCAAGGCACCGCCACGTATCCTGATGGCACCGTATATGAAGGCGAATTCGCCGATGGGCAGCGCCACGGGCAGGGCAAGATCACCATGCCTGATGGCTTCGTCTACGAGGGGGAGTGGCAAAACGGTGAGATTTCGGGCCGCGGCGTGGCCACCTACACCAATGGCGATGTCTACGAAGGCATGTTCCGCGCGGGCAAGCGTCAGGGCGAGGGCACGATGCGCTATTCTAGCGGACAGGAAGCCACCGGCACATGGGAAGATGGCGCGCTGACCCGCAACACCGAGACGGCGGACTGATTACTGGGTGATTATACCACTCGTCCTGCGTCGAGGTCGTCCAGAACTTTAGCGGCCCCGTCGAGCACTGCTGCCCGCCGTGTCTCGTCCATCTTGTCCCATGTGCGATACACCGGACCCATTCGTGGATTGCGCCCGAACCGGTCGCGGTGACGGATGAGGAAATCCCAGTAGAGCAGGTTGAATGGACACGCCCCTTCGCCCGTCTTTTGCTTCACCGAGTAGGCGCAGGTGGTGCAGTAATCCGACATCTTCGCGATGTAATTGCCGGAGGATATATAGGGTTTCGAGGCGATGATTCCGCCATCCGCGAACTGGCTCATTCCGATGACGTTCGGCGCTTCGACCCATTCGAACGCATCGGCATAAACGGCCAGATACCACTCATGCACCTGGCCCGGGTCGATGCCCGCGAGCAGCGCAAAATTGCCTGTCACCATCAGCCGCTGGATGTGATGTGCGTAGGCCTCTTCCTGCGTTTGCTCAACCGCTTGCCCGACGCAATTCATCTGCGTCTCAGCCCCCCAGTAAAACCCGGGCAAATCGCGGGTCTGGCCGAGCGTGTTACGCGCCGGGTAGCCCGGCCCCTCGCGGAAGTAGATGCCGCGCACGTATTCGCGCCAGCCGATCACTTGCCGGATGTAGCCTTCGGCGGCATTGATAGGCACCCGCCCCGCTTGCCATTCTTCAACCACACGATTGCAGATATCCAAGGGATCGAGCAGGCCGATATTGAGATACATGGAAATGACCGAATGATGCACGAAGCGGTCATCCTGCAGCATCGCGTCCTGAAAATCGCCGAACCCGGGTAGCAGGCTCTTGGCGAAATGGTCCAACGCGCGTTTGGCCTGCCCCGAGGTCACGCCGAACCAGAACGGGCGCAGATCGCCGAAATTGCCGCCAAAACGCGCCTCGACCAGTTCGAGAACCCCTTGGGTGATCTCATCGGGGGTAAACTGCATCGGGCGCGCGCGCAGCATGTCGGATTTCGCTGGCTTACGGTTGTCGTGGTCGTAGTTCCACTTGCTGCCTGCGGGTTTGTCGCCCTCCATCATCAGACCCGTCTTGCGCCGCATCTCACGATAAAAATACTCCATCCGCAGTTCCTTGCGGCCCTTGGCCCATTGGTCGAACTCGTCAAGGCTGCAAATGAAGCGATCATCCGGCAGTTGCTTCACGGTCAGCGGGGCGTTCTCAAGCGCCTCGATCAGCCGCCATTCGCCGGGTTGCGTCGCGATCACCTCTGACGTGCTATGCTCTTGCCCGCGGCGCATCAATTCACCCACGATGCTCTTGCTGGCCTCAGGATCATCCAGCCGCGTATAGGCGACCTGCCAGCCATTCTCACGCAGTTCTTGGGCAAAATGGCGCATGGCCGAGAGAATCAGCGCGATCTTCTTGGGGTGGTGGGGCACATAAGTGCCCTCGTCCATCACCTCGGCCATGACCACGATATCCCGGGATTTATCGGCCTCGCGCAGCGCCGACAATCCGTGGCTCAACTGGTCGCCCAGCACGAGGACAAGACGCCCTACCATGGCACCCGCGCGCCCTGCCAATCAAAGAATTGCCCGCTATCCTCGACCGTCAAATCGCCGATCACCGACAACAGGTTCTGCGCCGCCTCTTCGGGCGGCACCGACGGATGTCGACCAAGGTATTTCTCGGTGAACGGCGTCTGCACGGTGCCCGGATGCAGCGCAACGCAAATCGCCTCACGGTGGCTGCGCCCCAGCTCTATAGCGCCGCTGTGGATCATCTGGTTAAGCGCCGCCTTGGCCGTGCGATAACTGTACCAGCCGCCGAACCCGTTATCCCCAATCGAACCGACCCGCGCCGAGAGGGCCGCGAAAACGCAGCGCCCGTCACGCGGCAAGAGCCGCACGGCGTGTTTCAAAACCAGTGATGGTCCGACGCAATTCAGCGCGAACTGATCCATCATCGACTTGGGCGTCACCTGCTTTAGCGCCTTCTCAGGTCGCGCGCCGTCGATCTCCAGCGCACCTGTGGCCACGAGGATCAGGTCATACGGCCCGTCTAGCCGCCCCAACCCCGCCTCAACGGAGGATTCGTCGGTCACGTCGAGCCCGTCCGCGCTGCGCGACAGGCCGGTCACCGCCACACCCCGCGCGCTCAGCGCCTCCGATACCGCGCGCCCGATGCCACCGGACGCCCCTATGATCAATGCCTTATCCATGATCGCAGAGCTAGCCGATGAGGCATAGGCTTCAAGCCTGTTTCGCAGGGGGTGGAAAAATTTCGGGGTTTTCATCGGCGTGCGGCACTCTTATAGTTTTGGTCATGTTGACGCAGAACCATATCGCCCGCCTACCCCGCGCGCCCCGGCGCGGCCTCCGGGCTGTTCTGCTAGGCCTAAGCCGCCTCTGAGCGTGCCGTCATGGCGCGACCGCTCAGAGGATGTGCCGTTTTCGCGCCGCAGGCTTAGGATTCATTGAAAGAGAGCCGACATGACAGATCAGACCAAGGATAAAGTGGTGATCTTTGACACCACGCTCCGCGATGGCGAACAGTCGCCCGGCGCGACCATGACCCACGCCGAAAAGCTCGAAATCGCGGCGATGCTTGACGAGATGGGCGTCGATATCATCGAGGCGGGCTTTCCCGTCGCCTCGGAGGGGGATTTCCGCGCCGTCAGCGAGATCGCCAAACAGGCGAAGGATGCCACGATCTGCGGCCTCGCCCGCGCCAACCTCAAGGACATCGACCGGTGCTGGGACGCGGTGAAACACGCGAATTCCCCACGGATCCATACCTTCATCGGCACCTCGCCGCTGCACCGTGCCATTCCCAATCTCACGCAGGATGAAATGGCCGACCGCATCCACGAGACGGTGACCCATGCGCGCAACCTCTGTGACAACGTGCAATGGTCGCCGATGGATGCCACCCGCACCGAATGGGACTATCTCAAGCGCGTGGTCGAAATCGCGATCAAGGCGGGCGCCACCACGATCAACATCCCCGACACCGTGGGCTATACCGCCCCGGTGGAGAGCGCCGATCTGATCCGCCGCCTGATCAACGATGTACCGGGGGCCGACGAGATCGTCTTTGCCACCCATTGCCATAATGATCTTGGCATGGCCACCGCCAACGCCCTCGCCGCTGTCGCGGGCGGTGCCCGGCAGATCGAGTGCACGATAAACGGGCTCGGCGAGCGCGCGGGTAACACGGCCCTCGAAGAGGTAGTGATGGCACTCAAGGTGCGCGGCGACATCATGCCTTATGAAACCGGTATCGACACCCGCAAGATCATGAACATCTCGCGTCGTGTGGCAGCCGTGTCGGGCTTTGCGGTGCAGTACAACAAGGCCATCGTCGGCAAGAACGCTTTTGCGCACGAGTCAGGCATACACCAGGACGGGATGCTCAAGAACGCCGAGACGTTCGAGATCATGCGTCCCGAGGACGTGGGCCTTGCCGCCACCAATATCGTCATGGGCAAGCATTCGGGCCGTGCAGCGCTGCGCGCCAAGCTGCATGATCTCGGTTACGACCTTGCCGACAATCAGTTGGCCGATGTTTTCGTTAGGTTCAAGGACCTCGCCGACCGCAAGAAGGAGGTCTATGACGAGGATCTGATCGCGCTGGTTAATGCCGGTCTCGACGATGAGAGCGACCGTCTTCAGATCAAGTACTTGCAAGTGATCTGCGGCACCGAGGGTCCACAGAAGGCGACGCTCACGATGGTGATCGACGGCGAAGAGAAATCGACCGAAGCGACCGGTGACGGCCCGGTGGATGCCACCTTCAACGCGGTCAAGGCGCTTTTCCCACACGACGCGAGGCTGCAACTCTATCAGGTGGCCGCTGTGACCGAGGGCACGGACGCACAGGCCACCGTGTCCGTGCGGATGGAGGAAGAGGGCCGCATCGTGACCGGGCAATCGGCGGATACCGATACCGTCGTGGCCAGCGCCCGCGCCTATGTCCACGCGCTCAACCGGCTGCTGGTGCGCCGCGAGAAGACCGGGGCGGACAAGCGTGAAGTCAGCTACAAGGACGTCTCCTGACGCCCGTCGATCCTGCCCCTGCCCGGCTCTGACCGGGTGGGGGCAGACCGCTCAGACCATCAAGGCTGTCGCCACCAGGAAGGCCCCTGCCGCAAGGCCCGAGGACACCGTGCGCAGGTGGTTGAACAGCGTCCACCGCAGCACGTAGTGCCGCCAATAGGTCAGCGTATCCGGCGCATCGGCCCTCATCATATCCAGCCGCTTGTTCATCGGTACGTTGCCCAGCATCGTCACCAGCACGGTACCGATCACATAGAGCGCGGCCCCCGCGACGATCCAGAACATTGCCGCCCCCTCGATGCGGGCAACCGCGTAGAGCCCAAGGGCCACCGCCACCGGAGCGAGCCCCAAGAGGGCCACAAGGAAGGCTGAGCCATAGACCTTGCGATTGATCACCTGCATCGCCTCGATCCCGGCCACGCCCCGCGCCAGCCCAAGCGCACGCATCACGAAATCGGAAAAGGTGAGAAACACCCCCGCCACGAGTGCCATGGCGAGCGCGGTACCACCAAAGACGATCAGTTCCACTAGATTTGTCATATCTTTTTCTCCTGTTCGAGTATTGGGGTCTCAGGCTGCCATGCGGCCCATGTCGCGCGCGCGTTCGATCCAGCGGCCACGCTTGGCCGCGTCCGACAGCTTTACCGATCCGAATTGCATCACCTTGCGCGGCTTGATCCCGCAGAATTTCAGCACCTGATTGCGGATCACCCGACGCGGCGGCTTGAGATAGAGCAGCGTGTCAATCAGCGTCGGCGTGTCTGAGGTGAGGATCGCATCCGCCGTGCGGCCCGTCAGCAACTTGTCCCACCCCATCCCGCGCTTGTGATACTTGAAGCCGAAACCCGAGGTCAGCGCGCGGTCCAGCACCGCCTTGGCCCGCGCGGGCATCGCCCCCCACCAATAGGGATGCACGATCAGCAGGTGATCGGCCCAAGCTATATTCTCCTGCCACGCCAAGAGGTCGGGTTCGAGTGCGGGCATGTCCGGACCATAGCCCTCGAAATGCGGATCAAAGTGCATGGCGTTGAGATCCATACGTCGGATGGTGGCCCCGGCCCCCTCGGCCCCGGCCTCATAGGCATCGGCGAGTGCGGAACAGAAGGACGTGGCGCGGGGATGGGCCACCCATATGAATATCTTGCGGGTCATATTGATTTCTCCATTGACTTTACATTGTATAAATTGACACCGTGTCAATAAGCGAAAGGTTTACTCTATGTCAAGTGAAATTCCAACGACCCGCGACCGCATCCTCAACGCCGCCTGGACCCTTCTGGAATCAAACCCGGGCGTGGCCGCGCGTATGTCGGATATCGCCAAGGCTGCGGGCGTCAGCCGTCAGGCACTCTACCTGCATTTTCCGAGTCGGACGGAGCTTTTCATCGCCGTGACACGGCATCAGGATGCGGTCTTCGGCGTGCAGGACATGCTCGAGGCAAGCCGCGCCGCTGAAACCGGAGAGGCCCGGCTGCAGGCGTTCATCACCGCCTGGGGCAATTACATTCCGCGTATTTTCGGCGTCGCCAAGACCCTGCTGATCATGCGCGAAACCGATGCCGACGCGGCGCGAGCCTGGGACGAGCGCATGGCTGACATGCGCGAGGGCTGTGCCGCTGCGGTGGCGGCTCTGGCGCGGGACGGTGCATTGGTCATGGAGGAGCGCGAGGCGACCGACCTCTTGTGGACGCTGCTTTCGATCCCGACATGGGAGCATCTCACGCGGCTCTGCGGCTGGCCGCAGGAGCTTTACATGTCGGAGATTAACCGCCTCGCACGGCTCGGTCTGTGTGGGCAGGCATAAGCATCATCCCGCGCGCGGGCGGATTTACTCCGCCCATTCCCAGGGGCGCGTGAACTGGCCGAGGACGTGGCCGATAGCTTCTTCATCCGCGTCGCCGGTCCGGGTCAGCTGCGCCACCAGCCCGCGTTTCTTGTCATCCACCACCGAGGTCACCTGCGCGGCAATGCCCGCCTCACCGAGTGCGGCGTTATATATCCGGGTGATCGCGCGCTTGCGCAGATCGGGTTTGAAGACCTTGCCAACGGCGGTCTTGGGCAATTCGTCCAGCACCTCAATATACTTCGGGATCGCCGCGCGCTCATGCACGTGGATCTTGCAATGCTCCAGCAGATCCGCGCCGGTGGCACTGCCGCCCTCGACCAGTTCGACATAGGCGCAGGGCATCTCGCCGGAATGGGCGTCGGGTTGCCCGATGGCCCCAGCGATGGCCACATCGTGATGCGCCATCAGCGCCTCTTCGATATCCGCCGGATCGATATTGTGCCCACCCCGGATGATAAGGTCCTTGGCGCGCCCGGTGATCCAGAGATAGCCATCGCTGTCGATGCGCCCCAGATCGCCGGTGCGCAGGTAGGTTTCGTGATAGTAGAGATCGGCATTCTTGGCCGCCTCGGTATAGGTATTGCCCGCGAACACGCCGGGGTTGGAAATGCAGATTTCACCCACCTCGTCGGTGACGCATTCGACAGGCTGATCCTCGGCCAGCTTGTAGATCCGCACATCGGTATAGGGAAACGGCACCCCGACCGAGCCCACCTTCTTCTTTCCATCTGGCGGGTTTGACGAGACCAGACAGGTCGCTTCGGTCAGACCGTAGGCCTCAATGATGGTCATCCCCGTCGCTTTTTCGAACCGGTTGAACAGTTCCAGCGGCATCGGCGCCGACCCGGAAATCGCATTCCTCACGGTGGAAATATCGGCATCGACCTTGCGTTGCATCAGCACGGCAGCGGCAGTCGGCACGGTCACGATAAAGGTTGTTTTATAGCGTTCGCAGAGCTTCCAGAAATTGTCGAACACCCCCTCGCCGCGATACCCGGCCGGCGTCGGGAAAACGACATGCGCGCCGGATTTGATCATCGACATCAGAACGGCCTGACAGGCCATGACATGAAACAGCGGCAGCGGGCACATCACGCTGTCCGTCTCGCTGAACAGGACAGCGTCGCCCAACCAGCCGTTATAGATCATACCCGAATATTTTTGCTGCGCGACCTTGGGCATGCCGGTGGTGCCGCCGGTGTGGAAGTAGGCCGCGACCCGGTCGCCGTCGCTATCAGCGAAATTCAGGGTCTTGCTCTGCCCCGCCATCGCCTTGTTGAGATTCAGCACATCGGCATGGTGGCCGGTCGGGTTCTTGGGGCGCACCAGCGGCACGATCCAGCTTTTCGGCGGAGTGAGGTACCGGTTGAGGTCGATCTCGTACACGGTGTGCACGTCGGGCGCGTGGCGCACCGCCTCGGCGGTCTTTTGCGCGATATCGGTCTTGGGGAAGGCCTTGAGCGTGACCACCACCTTGGCCCCGGTTTCGCGCAGGATGGCGGCGATCTGTTCGGGCTCCAAGAGCGGATTGACCGGGTTGACGATCCCCGCGATGGCCCCGCCGATGGTGGCGACCGCGGTCTCGACACAGTTGGGCAGGACCAGGGCGATCACATCGTCTTCGGCCAGCTTCAGGCTGTGAAAGAGATTGGCCGCCTGACAGCATTGATCATGAAACTGCTGCCATGTCAGCGTCTGCGCCTTGTCGGTGGGGCCCGAAAGCAGCTGATAACTGAGCGCCGGACGATCCGGAAAGGCCTGCGCCGTCGCGCTCAGCATCTTGTAAAGCGTCGCCGGTCTGTCGCGCGCCTCCCAAGGCATCTCGTTCTGAATGTCGAGCGCATCCTGCCGCGATGTGAAACCCATCGGTCCGTCCTCCCTTTATGCCCCGCCTCTCCCGCGCGGGTGATCCCTGCGCGACAGAATGTGCGGGAATGCGAGGCGGCGCAAGTTTTACGCTGCGTATCCGGCTGCCTTGGTTCGAGACTCAGCCCTGCGTACCTAGGCATTCGGTCATAGCGCGCGCCATACCACGCAATATTTCCGAATAGAGTGCAGGGCCGGGAACAATATCACTTGCGAGGGGGTCAAGCACACCATGCCCGATACTATCACCAAAGACGGTGCGAACCAGCTTGGGATCGAATTGCGGCTCGGAAAAGACGCAGGCAATGTCACGCTCTTTCGCCATATCCCGAAGCGCTGCGACCCGCGCAGGCCCTGGATCCGCGGCATCCCCGAGTGCGATGGCCCCCGCCGCAGCTATGTCGAACCGCGTTTCGAAATACTGGTACGCGTCGTGAAACACGAGAAACGGCACGTCGCGCAACGGCGCAGTTTGTTCGGCGATATCGACCTCAAGAGCGGCAATCTCTGCTTGCGCCGCTGCGGCATTTGCCTTGTAGAGTGCTGCGTTTCCCGGATCGTGCTCTGCCAGTTCTTCGGCGATGACATCCAGCCAGACCCGTGCGTTCACCGGATCGAGCCAAGCATGCGGGTCGGCCCCGTCATGGGCGTGGCCGTGATCATGGTTGTCGTGGTCATCATGGCCATGGTCGTCGTGGTCATCGTGGCCGTGGTCGTCGTGGTCGTTGTCCTGCGCGTCATGCTCATCAAAGGCAATGCCCTCGCGGAATGGTAAAACGCGCGTCTCGTCGGCCCCCAAAAGGGCAATCACATGCGCATCCCCGGCCAGCGAGGTGATCGACTCTTCAAGCCAGGGCGTCAGCCCCTCTCCCATCCAGAAGACAAGGTCGGCCGCCTCCAGTGCGGATGCCTCGGACGGGCGCATCGCGTACCCGTGCGGCGATGCACCCGGCGCGATCAGCAGAGCGGGCGCGCCTGCCCCTTCCATGACCTGCGCCACGAGCGAATGCACTGGCGTGATATCGGTGGCAACCTTGGGCGTCTCGGCCAGTGCGGCACCAGAAAAACCCAGGCTGACACTCAGCGTTGCAATGACTCGGATAGACATGGAAGACCCTCATTGTATGTAATATCATAACGCATCAGAACGCTTGATAATTGTAACTCTATAACATATCAAGCCCAAAAATTACCGCAGTGGAGGCCCGGCATGGACACCATCGGATTCGAGCAGCATGATCACAAAAGCTGTGTGCAGGGTGCCCTTTCGGCTGTCGAGGCGCAGTGCGCCGCGCACAAGCTGCAATTCACCCCCGTGCGCCGCCGGGTCCTCGAAATCCTGCTGAGCGAGCACCGCGCCATGGGGGCATATGAAATTCTCGACGTGCTGCGCGACGAAGGTCTGGGATCGCAGCCGCCGGTCGCCTATCGTGCGCTCGACTTCCTCGTCAGCCACCGCTTCGCGCACAAGGTCGAACGGCTCAACGCCTTCATCGCCTGCACCCATCCAGGGCAGACGCACACCCCCGCCTTCCTCATTTGCCGCAATTGCGATGCCGTGGCCGAGGCCCATGCCGAACCGACGCGCGGTATTCTGGGCAAGGCCGCCGACGAGGCAGGTTTTGCCATCGAACAGGCCGTGGTCGAGGCCGTCGGCCTGTGCCCCAACTGCCGCGAGGGACAGCCCGCATGCGCCTGATCGAGACCAATGGGATCGCGGTGCGCCTAGGCGGGGCCATGGTGCTGCACGATGTGAGCCTCGCCATCGACAGGGGCGAGATCGTGACCATCGTCGGCCCCAACGGATCGGGCAAATCAACGCTCCTGCGCACCATCATCGGCGCGATCAAACCGGCCAAGGGGCAGATCCTCCGCTCGCCGGGGCTGCGCATCGGGTATGTACCACAAAAGCTGCATATCGACCCGACCCTGCCCCTCACCGTGGCCCGGTTCCTTAGCCTGCCGCGCCGCCACGCGCCCGCAACCGTGCGTGCGGCGCTTGAACAGGCAGGGCTGCCCGACCTGCGGGACCGCCAGATGACCGATCTCTCGGGCGGACAATTTCAACGGGTGCTTCTGGCCCGAGCGCTGATGGAAAATCCTGACTTGCTGATTCTCGACGAGGCCACGCAGGGACTTGATCAACCGGGCTCCGCCGCGTTCTACCGCCGGATCGAGGAGGTCCGGCAGGAGATCGGCTGCGCCGTGCTGATGGTCAGCCACGAGTTGCACGTGGTGATGAGTGCCAGCGACCGGGTGATCTGCCTCAATGGTCATGTCTGCTGCGAGGGCCGCCCCGAGATTGTCGCTCAGGCCGAGGAATACC
>Ga0209947_1001036_pt1 | contig 16838 bp, 9 predicted proteins | sample SalPonR2_B_D2_MG_FD_185706 | JGI IMG/M metagenome (GOLD analysis project Ga0209947, IMG submission 185706) | Salt pond soil microbial communities from South San Francisco under conditions of wetland restoration - Salt Pond MetaG R2_B_D2_MG... ... | reverse complement strand
TCTCTCCCTGCCATCCTGCTGCTCCTGCTTCCCATGCTTCTTCTGAAAAAGTAATATGTTTATATAACTCGACACAACTGAGGGGCTGTCCATTAAGGACAGCCCCTTTTATTTAAATGTGGCTGAGAGCACAAGAAAGATGTTTGAAAGATAGTCAATTTTAATACTTTATCAATCGTAATAGATGTTTTCTGCCGAAGCAGCGGATGGATCATAACTACTTATGGCAATTTATTTTGAGATTTTTCCAACAGTGGTTTTCGAAAATTTCCATCTTTTATGTGTAAGGAGAACAATGAAAAAGATCATCAGTCCCGCGACTGAAATTAGAGGTGAAGGGTTTATGAAGGAACGTTTGGCAGGTTCGGAATCATACGGAATGCCCACCTTGCGGCTCAGCTGTCTCAGATCGAGAAAATGAATAACGGGGATACCGGCATCAAGAGATCGTGAAATGACTCCATTTCCGGCTTCATGCCCCTCTGACGGGAGCAGAAGTCCTCCTGGAAGTTTCAGTATATCCTCATCATCACCCATATTAGCAGCCGACCCTCCTATACTCACCAGAAGATCGGGTGAAAATGCCTTCATCAATTCTGTTTTCAGATCCACCATTTCCTTCAGATCCTCAGCTCTGAGGATCTGCACAGAATTTCTGCGGGCAATTTCTTCCATGAGGGCAATTCCCTCGGGGGATATGGATCCTCCTGTCTCTTCTCCTCCACCAAGAGTGTAATAGTCAGCTCTGGCATGAATGTAACCTCTTCTGCGAAGTTCTCTGGACATAACAGGCCAGGGGCAGTCCGGGGAATTTGCTCCCCAGGTGGATGATCCGAGTGAAAGGATCAGGAATATTTCCATGTCTCTTTCCTCTGCTGCTGCCAGGACATTGAGAAGCATACCGGGAAATGAGGATGACGAATAGATGGCTATCCTGCCGCCGTCATCCATTCCGAGCTTATCAAACCAGCCAGCGGTCACAATTGACCATAGCGGATTACAGGCTGTTCTTTTGGATTCCAAACTCCCCAGGGTTGTTGTAAGGGGGCTCCACTCAACACCTGTTAGCCCCAGATCCCACGGGTCAATGTCCGGAGAAGCGGCAAAACCTGAACTTTGTCTCCATTCATTCAGGTACAGCTGGGCAGACCTGACCCTCTCCCAGAGACGATCCTCATCCTCTGACAGTACACGCTGTCCTGAAAAAAACCAAATAGCCACAAGCACCAGTGCAAGCACGGCAAATTTAAATCTCGATCTTATGTAAAACTTTTTCTGTTCCTGCTGAAAGGAAAATGTTGAAGTCCGGGATATTTTGCTTTTCACAAAAACACCCCCGGCAGCATGGATAGAAACTGAACTGCCATAACTGAGGCAATTGAGACTGAAAGCGAACCAGAGATCGTCTCTATGATACCCTGACGCTGTATATCAGAACCCACAAGGCCAGGCACCACCCAACCGAGCCAGATAGTACCCTGCCAGTTGAACGTAACAAGAACCAGTTTTAACAAAAGCGCGATAAGCATGGCAGAAGCTATCCTCTGCCTTCCATAAAGACCAAAAAACCTCACTGGAATTACAAGGAGAAAGGAAACGACAATACCCATTACCAGGGAAAATACTACAGCAAAAGGATCACTGATATATAAGGCAAGAATTCCTGGAACAATTATCCCGCCGCAAGTCCAGCCTGTCCTGGAATAATAGAACATTCCAAGAACAAGACCGGCTCCTATGGTTATAAGATCTACATTTTCCATCTTTATAAAGTCTCCAGCATTAAAAGATCGAGAGGCATCCCTATGACATTACCACAGCCGAAAACCTTCTCATGTTCCATTATAAGTTCTTTGAGAGAACCGGCATTCTTTATATCAACATACTCTGCATATTTCGGTAGCAGAAGAGGCCTGTCTCCCACAATTATGCTTCTTTTCCACTGGCCTGAAAATATCCACTTACGGAATGACCGTAACCTCGAGGCTCTATCTCTGCGATGATAAAAAAGCAACGTTGTTTCTGCTTTCTTCCATCCTGTGTTTTGAAATAAAATTTCAGTACTCTCCAGATCATTTGCTGAAAATGCAACTGCGAGAAGTGATCTTCCAAAATCCAATATCCTGAAATCGGCAATATCCGGCTGCAATGAAAGTATCGCCTTCTCTGCCTTGTCCATATCAAGTCCGGTCAACTCACAGATCTTCATAACAAGTGACATGTTATCCTTCATGAAAGGTTCAGTATTCAGACCATGATCGAACATTGACGCCTCTTCCAGAATACAGTTTTTTGATCCCAGCGGTTCAGTCACAAAGGGTTTTTTCATCAATTTCCGGGTCAAAACAACTCTCGACCTGCAGGGGATCCCTGATATCAGGGCTTTTGCTGCATCTTCCTCATCCAGTCCCCATGCATCCTGGTGATCTGGCCTGACATTTGTGATCACAAAAATATCAGGTTTAAACCATTCGGCCGGGAGTATCTGCAATTCTGGAGAAATTGAACTGTTTTCCATAATGATCGCATCAGGATCCCCAGGTATATTTTTCAGCCACCATCTCATTTCTTCTACATGAGCCCCGGAGCTTCTCAATATAACCCTGGTTCCTGAAGGTGTAAGGGATCTTGGTATGACACCGGTAATACGGGCATATGAAGCGAGACCATTTACCAGCAGAGCTGTATGGATATACCTCACCACACTGCTCTTGCCGCGGCTTCCGGTTACAAGTATCTTTACAGGATACTGCTGCTGTCTGCTCATAGCGGAATTCTATCACTCGAAATAACTGTTGTCTAAATTGCAGAATCCCTTTTTCCCTTTTTCATGTATCATTCAAAGGGTAATATTTTTCTTAACTTGTCCACTTTATATATCGGAAGGGAAGATTTGAATTTGGAGAAAAAACCCTCAAGACAGACTTCGATAAAGACAAAGATCACTCTGCTTGCTTTCGGGATCTTCTTCGTAAGTCTTATGGTGGTGGGACTTTTCGTCGAAGGAACGGTTGTAGCACCTTTTGAACACAACCTCAGCGATAATGCCATGGATATTGCCCTGTCAGTGGCATCCATTCCGGATATTCAGAAAAATGTTGGCATAGATGGTGGAGAAAGAATAATTGACCCTATAGCGGACGGCATCAGGAAAAAAACCGGGGCGGAATTTGTTGTGGTCATAGATAATACAAGTAAAAGATATTCCCACCCTGTTAAGGAAAGGATAGGGAAAAAATTCGTTGGTGGAGATGAAAAGAATGTCTTTAGCGGAAAAAGTTACATATCAAAAGCAGTAGGGACTCTCGGTCCTTCCATGCGTGCGTTCGTACCAGTATTTCATGAGGGGAAACAGGTCGGAGCTGTTTCTGTGGGAGTTCTGCTGGATGATGTCAGGGCTCTCAGATGGCAGCTCACAAGACGTCTGATCTTTGCCCTTGCCATTGGTCTTCTGGTTGGCCTTATAGGTGCTCAGCTTCTGGCCTGGAACATAAAGAAAGCGAATAGAGGCCTTGAACCCTATGAGATCGTAAGAATACTAAAGGAACGCGAGGCTATCCTGGACTCTATTCCGGAAGGAATTCTTGCAATTGACGGAAAAGGTAACATAAGCCTTATTAATAATACGGCAAGAAAACTTTTGAGTGTCGATGAAAAAGATGTCCTTGGAAAACCTGCCGAGGAACATATACCAAATACAAGGCTCCCGGAAGTTATAAGGACAGGAAATGCAGAATATGATCAGGAGCAATTCCTTCTAAACAATCGTATACTGACAAACAGGATCCCTCTTATTGAAAGGGGTAATACTATTGGAGCAATAGCAAGCTTCAAAGACATGTCAACAGTACAGAATATGGCAGAGGAGCTAACTGGGGTAAAAAGATATCTTGAAGCTCTCAGAGTAAGAAATCATGAATTTCTTAATAAGCTACAGACCATATCAGGCATGATCCAGCTGGGAGAATATAAAAGGACAATTGAGTACATTTCCGGTATCGTAGATGAACACCAGACAGCAGTATCCCTGATCACTAATAGATTCAGAAACCCTTCCCTTGGAGGTCTTCTTCTTGGGAAAATGGGACGCTGCAGGGAACTTGGTATAGAGCTTGAGTTAGATCCGGACAGTTACTTTGGCGAAAAAGCGATGATATCAAGTAATGCTCTGGTCGTTATCATTGGGAACCTTCTTGAAAATGCAATGGAATCTGTGCTGGAGGTATCAAAAGAAAGAAGAAAGATAGATTTTTCCATTTTTGATGAATCCGAAAGGATAATCATAAGCGTCAGGGATACAGGAAAGGGAATAGACCCCTCGAATATTGATAACATTTTTCAAAAAGGCTTTACCACAAAAACTGATGGCAAGAGAGGATATGGGCTTTTCAGTGTAAAATCACTTGTGGAATCATACAATGGAGAGATAAACGTGGTATCTGAAAAAGATAAATACACTGAATTTGTTGTAAATCTTCCCAATAAAGGAGAAGTATTATGAACCCTATTTCTGTTTTTATAGTTGAAGATGACCCTATGGTAATGGAAATACATAAAAGGTTCATAATGTCCACCGACGGTTTCTGTATTGCTGGAACTGCTTCTGATGGACTGCAGGCCATAGAGTTTCTGGAAATGGATCCTGTTTCAATAAATCTCGTTATACTTGATATATTCATGCCGGAAATGAATGGAATAGAAACAATGAGGCGGATCCGACAGGCAAGAAAGAATGTGGATATTATAATAATATCTGCAGCACATGAAGCCGAAACGGTGAAAAAAGTTGTTCGGTATGGCGCTTTTGACTACATTGTAAAACCTTTCACCTATGAAAGGTTCAGAAAGGCTCTGGATTCCTTCAGATCATATTTTGAAAAGGCCATGTCAGAAGATCTGAGCCAGGAAGATATCGATTCCATGTTCTCAATGAAAAAAAATGGCGGGCATGCAAAAATTCTCCCTAAGGGACTGAATGAATTTAAACTGAAAAAGATAATTCAGCTTTTAACAGAAAACAAGCATCCTATTTCAGCCGATGAAACGGCTGAACTTGCCGGCGTATCCCGTGTTACAGCAAGAAGATATCTTGAATATCTTGTCTCATCAGGAAATGCAGTGGTTGAACCGTTTCACAGGGAGGTGGGCCGCCCCGTGAACAAATATAAATTACTCCAGTAAAGAGCTCTTGATAATGAAAATTTTTTAATTATCCTTCATTCCTCCCCATATTCAGAGAAATATCTTATAAACAGGAGCTGTTTAACAGACAGGTTCTCTTCTAATACAGGTAAAAACTGTTTTGTGTTGCAGAAAACAGATCAATGTTGCTGGAGCAAAGAATTCCAGTTATTCGATCTGATCATCTCACATAACCCTTTTGTTCAGAATTTTTGGACAAAACCCTTTCATAAATAGTACATATCCTTTCTTTATGTTCAAATTATTGATGCTAAGGACCCTTGTGGTTTATGGTTGGAACTACCCTTTTTAATTTTCTCAATTTTCTAAATCAAAATCCGTCACTACCATTGTTCTATGTGTGGAGTGAACTATTCAGGAGGATAATTTATGGCGAACAAGGAAAAGATATTCCAGGAATCACTGGAACTGCACAGGAAGTCCAGGGGTAAACTGGAAGTTGTCAGCAAGCTTCCCGTAGAAACAATGTCAGACCTTTCGCTGGTGTACACTCCAGGAGTGGCAGAACCCTGCCGCGAGATAGAAAGAAACCCGGATTCAATTTACCAGGTGACCTCAAAGGCCAACATGGTGGCAGTAGTCTCTGACGGCAGTGCAGTCCTTGGTCTCGGCAATATTGGAGCGGATGCATCTTTGCCCGTAATGGAGGGAAAGAGCGTTCTATTCAAGAAATTTGCAGGCATAGATGCCTTTCCCATATGTATCAAATCCCAGGAAGTAGACGATATAGTCAATATAACGTACCAGACCACCAGTTCTTTTGGAGGTATAAATCTTGAGGATATAGCAGCGCCCCGCTGTTTCGAAGTAGAAAGGAAGCTCAAGGAGATCTGCGATGTTCCCGTATTTCACGATGACCAGCACGGTACAGCGGTGATCGTACTGGCAGGTCTCTGGAATGCCCTGAAGATAGTCAAAAAGGACATAAAGGACTGCAAGATAGTCATGAGCGGAGCAGGAGCAGCAGGCACAGCCATATGCAGGTTCCTTCTCTCTGCCGGTGCCAGGAACGTTATTCTTCTCGACCGTGCCGGTGCCATATATGAAGGCAGAAGTGAGAATATGAACTGGGCAAAGGAAGAGATCGCTCTTGTAACAAATCCTGATAAGGAAAAGGGTTCCATGGAAGAGGTCATAAAGGGAGCCGACGTATTCCTTGGTATATCCGCACCGGGTCTGCTTACGGAGGAGATGGTCAGGACAATGGCCAGAGATGCTGTGGTATTTGCCATGGCCAACCCCACACCTGAGATATTCCCGGACGTAGCAAAGAAAGCAGGAGCAGCAGTAGTAGCTACAGGAAGAAGCGACTTCCCGAACCAGATAAACAACTGTCTTGGATTCCCCGGAATATTTCGGGGGGCACTTGACGTGAGAGCCACCGAGATCAATGAGGAGATGAAACTTGCAGCATCAGAGGCCCTGGCTACTCTCATATCAGAAGAGGAGCTTTCTTCTGAAAATATAATCCCTGAAGCACTGGATCCAAGAGTCGTACCTGCCGTTGCTGAAGGCGTAGCCCGGGCTGCAATAAAAACTGGTGTAGCAAGAATATAGGCTTATCCCCGGATAACCGGGTTAATTGAGCAAAATACTTTAGGAGGTATTATTTAATGAAGAAGTTTTCCAGAATAATGTGTTTCGCCCTTGTTGTAGTTATGGCAATAGGTACAATGGCTTTTGCCGCAGATGTCACACTCAAACTTGGACATATAGCTGATCCCAAGAATCCCTATGCACAGGGCGGACAGAAATTCGCCGAACTCGTCTCTGAAAAATCTGACGGAGCAATGGAGATCCAGGTTTTCCCAAGCAGTCAGCTTGGAAACCAGAGAGACCTTGTCGAGGGACTGACCCTCGGAACAGTCGATATGTGCCTGAGCAGTTCTGCAGTCCTGGGCAACTTCCTGCCCCAGATAGCAGTATTTGACCTTCCTTTCATTTTCCGCGACAGGGCCCACACATTTAAAGCCCTCGACACCATAGGAATGGAAATAGCAGCAGGTCTCGAGCCCAGAGGCATAAAGGTCCTTGCATTCTTCGAGAACGGTGTCCGTAACTTGACCAATAATATCCGTCCAGTCCGGAAACCTGGAGACATGGAAGGTCTCAAGATCCGCGTTATGGAGCAGCCAATCTACATTTCAATGATGAAGTCCCTCGGCGCCAATCCCACCCCCATGGCCTTCGGGGAACTTTTCACAGCTCTTCAGCAGGGAGTTGTAGACGGTCAGGAAAATCCAGCTGCCCATATTTATACCAAGAGATTCTTTGAAGTCCAGAAATATATTTCTCTTACAGCACACACTTATTCCGCAGAACCAATGCTTATAAGCATGATCGCATGGAAGAAACTTACACCAGAACAGCAGAATATCCTTCAGGAATCAGCCAATGAAGCAAAGGATTGGCAGCGTAAACTTGCAGTAGATCTGGAAAGCAGTTATTGGGACAAGATCCGCAAAAGCGGAAAGAGCGAAATAATTGAAGACGTCGATCGCGAAGCATTCAAAAAAGCTACTGCTCCTGTATGGTCAGATTTCGAGGACAAAGTAGGTAAGGATAATATCGAAGCCATAGTAAATCTTCAGTAAGACTTAATTTACAGAAATTTATTTTCAGGTAGCGGGCTCTGTAATGAACCCGCTACCTTTGTAAGCTTAGGAGGTTAAGCGTGTGAAGCTACTAACCAGGATAAATTCGATGGTAGACAAGTGTCTTAGGTCTATAATTACCTTCACGCTGGGAGCAATGCTCGCCCTGATTTTCTTCCAGGTAGTTTCCAGGTATGTTTTTCATAACTCTCTCGCATTCTCGGAAGAACTGGCCCGCTATCTCTTTGTGTGGACGGTCTTCCTGGGAATACCTGTAGTTCAGAGAATGGGAGGACACATGACTGTCGGTGTAATAACAGAAAGGATCAAAGGCAATCCTCTCAAGATATTCAGGATCGTGGCAAGTGTTCTTACCATCATTTTCATGGTAATTATTTTCAAGAACGGCTGGCTTATGGTCCAGAGAACTTCCTTTCAAATCTCGCCGGCCATGCAGATACCAATGTCATATATTTACTATGCTCTTCCCATTGGCTCTATAGCAATGATCCTTAATACCGTGGAAGAGCTGATAGATATCTTCAAAACCCCGGCATCTGAGACAAAGCCGGAACTTAGTGTAGACTAAAAGGAGGGTCGGTTATGCTACTACTAATAATTCTTGGTTCATTTTTTGCGATTCTTTTAACCGGCGCTCCCATTGCTACGGGTTTGGGGCTGTCTTCCGCGATAATCCTTTACAATATCCTTGATCTTCCACTTGTGGTTGTTGCACAAAGGATGTTTACTTCTGTTGACTCTTTCTCATTCATGGCTGTCCCATTCTTCATGTTGGCGGGGACCTTCATGTCCTCCGGTGGAGTCGTCACCAGGAGGATAGATTTTGCAAACGCCCTTGTGGGAGCACTTGCTGGAGGACTTGCACTTGTTGTTGCCGTTTCAGGGATGTTCTTTGCTGCTCTTTCGGGATCTTCTGCTGCCACTACCGCGGCCATAGGAACAGCCCTTATCGACGAAATGGAAGCCCGAGGCTATAAGAAATCTTTCGCAGCAGCTGTCGTTGCAAGTGGCGGAACTGTAGGAATAGTTATTCCCCCAAGTATTACCATGGTGGTTTACGGTGTTGTCGCAGACGCTTCCATCGCCGATCTTTTTCTCGGAGGTTTCGCTCCCGGTATACTCATGGGAATTTCCATGTGCATTGTCAGCTGGGTCATATCCAAGAAACGCGGTTACGGCGGAACAGGAAATATGTCACTGAAAAACATCATTCTAACCTTCAAGAACTGTTTCTGGGCCCTCATGATGCCAGTAATAATCATTGGAGGTATTTATGGCGGAATATTCACTCCCACAGAAGCAGCAGCTGTTGCTGCTGTATATGGAGCCTTTGTAGGGATCTTTGTTTACAGGGAGCTCAAGATCAGAGATCTTCCGAAGGTAATTTTCAAAGCTGCGGTGAGCACTACAATGATCATGTTCGTAGTCGGCGGAGCAAATCTTTTCGGCTGGATACTTACAAACGGTCAGGTACCCCACCAGATGGGACTCGCCTTTTCAAACTTTACTAACAGCCCAATTGTATTCCTGATGCTCGTAAACGTCCTACTTCTTTTTATCGGAACTCTTATAAATGCTTCAGCTGCAGTTGTTATCCTGACCCCCATTCTTCTGCCGATCGCCCTTACAATGGGTATCAATCCGGTATTCTTTGGAGTCATGATGGTGGTCAACCTTGCAATAGGCTGCATCACTCCACCCGTTGGTCTTGACCTGTTCGTTGTCTCAAGCATAACGAGGATTCCCATAGAAAGAGTCACCCGGGAGATAATGCCCTACCTTATAGTCCTCCTGGGAGACCTTGTCGTCCTAACATACTTCCCCGACATAATCATGTTCCTTCCCAATGTTCTGGGTGGTTAATTATAGAAAAAGATCAGGCCCCTTCATCTGAAGGGAGCCTGATCTTTTTTATACTGTGCCTGATGCTCTTCTTAAATGATCAGATCGTTTATGTCCTGTTCCACGTTTACCGTTACTGAAGGATCGAAGTTATTTACGTAAATATCAAAAGTTATATCTTCACCCGTACCGTTAAAATCGGTAACAGTGATAGTTCCATCCTGGCTCCACTGGTCATTTTCAGTAACTCCGCCCAACTCCTGGCTTTCTGTTCCTTCCAGCAGGCTAACTGTATCCCCGCTGTCTCCTGTGATAAAGAGTTCATTGTCGCCATCGGTGATATCCAGTACATCCTGGAGGGCTATGTTGCTTACCTCATGATCACCGCCGCTTGTCTCAAGATCCAGTACCTCAATATTCAAAAGATCCGGGTCATTTCCAAAGTCCAGATCGTCTCCAAGGCGAAGCTGAAGAATATCAGTACCTTCCTGGCCATCGTAGGATCTGGTGTCATCGAAAAGGATCACATCATCACCGCTGGTAGTATCCACTGGATTAATGTCGAGCTCGAAGGTGGCCGACTCAGTTCCGGAGGTATCTCCGTTATCGCTCTCCACCGTCTCCATGGTGACAGTGATACTTTCTTCCCTGGCAGTTTGAAGAATGGAGAGATCATTAACATCATCAACAGAGACCCCGGATATGTTATAGGTATCAGTTCCCTCATCATAAACAGCTCCCAGCAGATTGTCAGAACCGTCGTAAAAAGCTGCAAACTCCCCTGCACCGGTTATTGAAATGTTAACTGTCTCCGAGCCGTCATTATCTTCCAGGGTGGCATTCAGGTTGAGAGGTACCAGTTCCCCCTCATCGCCAAAGGACAGGGTGGGAGTGAGAGCTGAAATGCCATCTGCCACTGCAGTTACTTCAAGGTCGAAGGTGGCAGTGCTCTCTTCCACCTGGGAAAGTTCGTCCTCTCCGGAGAGGACTGTCAGTTCCAGTCCGCTCACAGTTCCACTGAAGTTCTCCGGAGCCTGGATACCAATAAAGTCAGGAAGTTCCCCGTTTTCAAGAGGTATGGACCATGTGTTGTTGCCGGATCCGTCATCACCGAGGTTGGACGCCAGAGTGGCGGTGGCTGAACTATCACCTGTAAAGACAAGATAACCATTAGGAAGGTTTTCAAGTATGGCTGAAATGGCCTGCTCAGACCCGTCAGTATCCACAAGACCTGTGCCGGACACAGCTATCTCCACCATGGTATCCTCAACTCCGGTTGCAGAATCCACGGTAAGGTCATATCCGTCATTAACGGGCGTCACCTCAAAAGAGATATTTTCGCTGGTGATCTCCACATTGGAAGCTCCGTCCTCCTGGGACTCTACAAAGGCATCCAGATTAACCGTTCCTGATGCATTCTCTGTTGGCTGGTATTCAAAATTCAGGGTATCTCCATTAGCAACATCAGATATTACATAGTAATTTCCATCGGGAATGTTGGGGTTTCCTGTGATTGAAGTGACGGTTAAAGAATTTCCATCCAGTGAAAGACTGCCTGTACCGCCCAGATCTGTATCTCCAACTTGAAGATAAAGTGTGTCATCCACAACGCTGCCGGATGCACCATCAGCAGGATTATTTACTGTAACAGTAATGGGAACGGTCCCGTCCTCTGCCCCATCATTAACATCGATGCTCACCACTGCAGGATCGGTTACCGGTTCAACGGTCTCGTTTATGGTAACTGTCTGGACATTCTCCTCCGCCCCTGGCCCCCAGGTGGTAAGGGTGGCATCAAAGGAAAGGTCCCCGCTGTTGTTGCTGTTTGAGTTTTCAGGAGCTGTTATGGAAACTCCAGACAGAAGGTTCTGCAGTTCCGTGGAACCAGTTCCGGAAACGGTATACAGGGTCTGTCCGTCAATGTTGAATTCTTCCGCACCGCTCACAACTGCCCCCTCAGGAAGCCCTGTCAGGGTTATACTGAAATCTCCGGTATCTCCAGTTTCTACTGATATGGAACCATCTACAAGATCCCCGAGGCTCACCGGGGTATCCTCCTGAACATCTGCATCTGTACTGATCCAGGTATCGACTTCAGCTGCACTGTCAGGTGCTGGAGAATCGGACACAAAATCGGATGGAGTTGAAAGGTTCCAGGTGGCGGAACCTGTTTCGATAAAACTACCGTTATCCTGGCTTTCCACTGTGATGGTTATGTCCTGGTTCAGATCTGAAAGCTGGGTTTCCGAACCATCCAGCGCAAACTCAAGCGTTTGGAGTATACCGTCCGCATCAAAATCTTCATTCAGGTTTAAGATCCACTTGCAGGTATGTACCCCACCATCCAGATCCGAACTGTCCCCAATATAGGTACCTCCCACAACTGTCACGCCTTCCGGAACACAATCAATTACGAGCCGGATCGCGGTCTCCGAACCGTCCAGGTCTGCTCCATTGTCCTCTGTGGCATCGTCCACCTGCAGGATATCAAACGGAACTGATATGACTGTATTTCCAGTTGCATTTACATCTGTTCCCGAAACAGTTCCATTACCTGTAATTGTAATATCACCTAAAGCAATCTCCACAGGATCTGTCACAGCATTCACGTTGACAGTATAGGTGGCATCCGACTGTTCCGTTACGGAGGGGAGGCTCCCATCGGATGATGGATCTGTTACCTCATACTTTATGCCCAGATCATAGCTTCCGTCCTCATCCGGATCTCCCTGGACATATATATTATTGATCGCATCTCCAGAGAGCTTGTAATATCCGTCCTCCAGGGTCACGTCAGATTCGGACACGGCTGCATCTTGAAGAGTAGTTCCAGTACCGTTACCGAAATAGAGAGTGTAACCCTGATCCGCTGTCTCCACATCGGCCTGGCTTATCCATACAGAGGAAAGGGTTTCATCGGTCTCTCCGTTCTGCTGAATAATGCTGAAATCCACCTGGCCCAGAGTGTCCTCATCAACCGTGGTGGATGTCTCAATGACAGCCTCGGGGCTGGGGGTAACCTCCACTGAAAGATCAAGGCTACTTCCCGTCCAGCTGTCTCCATCATTCTCCGTGGTAACCGGCCTGGCTTTGAAGTCCACCGTACCGCTGTAGTTTTCGGGGACCTCCAGGGTAACTCCTGAAAGGTCAGTGGAATTGAGCACCCAGACTCTTTCAGTCCCTGTGCCTCCCACAAATGTGGCACCCTCGATATCGAACTGGCCGTTCAGACCTGTGAGAGTTATGTTCAGGGTCTCAGAACCGTCTGTGTCGTTGAGTTCAGCGGTTGTGATAACAGAATCCAGAGGTATGGATCCGTCATTGCTGTCTACGTTTGACTCCACTTCATTCGGGGTAACAGTTGTAATATCTGCAGGATCTGCCTCACCCGCCACTTTTACTGTTGTATTAAGGGTCGTAAGGTCACTTTCATCTGTTCCTTCTATGCTTTTACTTTGAACCTCCAGAGTAAAATCCTCATTACTGTCCGAAGGCGGTGTGATGGAAAGGTCCGCCGCAGGATCGAAATTCTCAATGGTGATACTGCCCCCTGTAACGGTAAGTTCATTTCCATCGTAGTTGATAACTGCTCCATCAGGAATATCGTTTATATTCACTGTGAAGCTTTCGTCATCATCTGTACTGGTGGGACGTATATCCAGGGGTATGGGGTTATCCTCCACTCCCCTTGCCGGACTGGATACTGCCAGGGTAACGTCATCCGCCACCGGATCGATATCCAGGGTAAGGGTGGCATTCCCCGAAATTGACGTATCCGCTGCCCCGTTGTCAGGATCAGTGTCAACAGTTTTGGCCTGCACTGTAATGTTAAAGGTCCCGTCATCTTCTTCAGGGGCCCTGAACTGGAGGGTATCAAGGTATTCCACTGGCACCTCCACCGGATTTGTTCCATCAGAGGTAAGGACCTGGAAGGTTACCCCCCCATCCTCACTGTACCGGAACTGGGACCCTTCAGGAACTCCGCTGAGAAGGGCGAAGGTCTCTTCCGAACCATCAGCATCCTGGTTGGCCCAGGGACCTTCAAGATCAAAACCGTCGGTTCCATCGAGGCTGAACCACTGGTCTTCTTCCCCGCTGGTGGTATAGGTGAAATTCCCGTTTAAGGTAAGGTCTTCTGTGGAATCTCCGTCGGAATCTCCACCTACCGCCTCTGCAACGGGTGTTACAACCACTTCCGGGGAGAGGTTCACCGTGGTAACAGAAGTCTGGGTTGTTCCATTCACTGTCTGAGTATCCGTGGTTTCAACATCTATGCTCAGGGTCTCATCTGCACTGGAGTGGGCCGGTGGTGTAATGGTGTAATTTTTGTAAGCTCCGCTCGATATATCATCGGAATCTATGGTCAGATCATCGCTTCCGTTTCCTGTTAAAACAACGTTTCCATTTTCATCAGCTATGACCCAGCCGTCAGGTACATCATTGATGGTGATACCGGTGATATCCTCGCTTCCGTCAGTATCCGTGACATCAAGGTCTGCCAGGAAATTTACTCCTGTATCCTCTGGAGTGGAGACATCCTGTACTTCCACATCGCCAGCAACTGGGTTCACAAAAAGGTTCAGGGTCACGCTGTCACTCAGAGTATCTATCGTACCCGAGGAATCACCGTCGCTGTCGGTGCTCTGAAGGGTAACCGTTATGCCCTCGAGATCTCCGCTGAAATCCGGAGGAGGAGTAAAATTAATGGTTGGCAGAGTTCCATCATTGCCCGGAAGGGAAATGGTGATACTTCCATCCGCCCCTATCTCCTGACCGTTCACAGTTGCTCCTTCGGGAAGATTTTCAAAAACAAGGACCCTGGTCTCACTGCCATCAGTATCAGGGCCATTCCCCTCGGTATCCAGAAGATTGGCCTGAAGGAGTGAAGCGATGTCATAGGTCGAATCCTCGTCAATGGTAAGGTCATAGGGACCGTCCGAACCGTCTATTTTGAGGTCCACGCCGTCGGTAACAGCCTGAACATCCACGTTGACATTAACCTGAGATGTGGCTCCTGCTACTCCACTGAGGATGTTCCCGGAACTGTCCACTTCATACTCAGTAACCGAAACGTTGACGGTAAAATCATCACCACTGTCAGCCGGAGGAGCGACTGATAGTGCCTCATATTGGGATGTTGTCAGGACCAGGTCTCCGGTTATACCTGAAACATTATCCCCATCACTTATGACTATTGTTACAGAACCACCATCGGAATCCCAGAGAACACTGTTGCCATCAGTTCCATCCAGAAGCTGTGCTCCAGAGGGGATTCCACTTATGGTAATCGTTCCCAGAAGCTCCGGGTTATCACCTTCAGCTCCTGCATTGCCATCTGTATCATCAGTTACAGACGGAGCATTCAACCCGAGTGATACGACCATATCCTCAAAAGTGGAAACATCTGCTGAATCCACTGAGACCAGTGGAGCATCTGCCAACGGATCAACGGTTACATCGACACTGGTGGTCTTTTCGGTACCGTCATCCAGAATGGTGGTATAGCTAAGGGAATCACCTCCGCTGTAGTTACCATCAGGAGTATAGGTAAGCGTCCCGTCAGCATTTATAACTGCAGTGCCGTGTGTGGGAGACAGGGATATCTCAGTATTACCATCAATCCCTCCAATTGCATCAGCGTTGGTATTCACGGTAATGCTGGTATCCTCATCCAGCTGCAGGGTCTTGGTATCTACAGGAGCATCGTCGAGGACTGCCACTGTGAAGGAATCGGAGACGGTGCTTCCATCGCTGTCCACAACCTTGAAACCAAAGTCCAGGTCTATCTGGCCGTCTGTACCGTCAACAGCTGAAGTATGGTCCAGTGGACCGTAAAGGTTGAACTCGTACCCTGCAGATGAAGAGGCCGGGTCAGTGATCTCAACAGTAAATACTGTTTCTCCATCAGCGGAAGCAGTGAGGGTATGGCCTCCGTTGGACACCGTGTATGTCACTGGATCTCCCCCTGATGTCAGGTCATCTGGAGCAGTTATTCCATCAGCAAATGTGGTGAGGAAAGTATCTGCTCCTGGCTGAACATCAAGACTCTCTGTCTGAACCAGGGCAGGTCCGTCCGGGGCTGTTCCTGTAGGAAGATTCGCCTCGCTGACCGTTGTATCCAGGGGTGTTCCAATGGCCGGCGAAGTATCTGTTATGGATATGGGCTGTTCAGCTGAAGAGGTATCTCCATCAGTATCGGTGATAGTATAAGTAAAGGCCTCTTCAAGGGCTGCCCCTCCAGGATGGGATTCCGTGGAATCCGAAGTATAGCTCCAGGAACCATCAGAATTGACCGTGAGCTCTCCGTATTGAGTATCCACTGTATCTCCCGCCGAGGCGATCTGGGTGCTGCCCGATTCATCGGCGTAGGAAAAGCCGGTCACAGTGGCAGTATCGGCGCCCTGCACGTCATTGGCCAGCACATTACCCGATATGGTGTTCTCTCCCTCTACAACTGACAGGGAGCTATCATCCATTGCATCTGGCACATCGTCTGTCACGGTCACGTCAAGGGTATCCACCCGGACATCTCCGTTGCTGTCTGTAACCCGTATCTCTATCTCATCGGTCACATCATCAGGTCCTGCAATGGAATGATCCTCAGTATTACCTTCAAGTTCGTAGGTGTAGCTCACTTCTCCTGTGGCACTGTCATAATCATTTATTGTTATGGTTCCATATTCTGTATCTACTTCGCTACCTGCAAGATCATCGGGAGTAATTGTTTTTCCACCTATAGAGATTTCCGTGAGATCATCCGGATCGAAGCTGATAGTGAAAGTTCCTGAAGCTTCCTCCGTATCAAGATCAGGATCTGAGCCATCTGCGAGAGCTGCTTCATTGACGGTCTGTTCTCCTCCATCTGCGATGGAAAGGGTAGGAATGTCTCTGGCCGTGCTGGCCTCGTTTCCGTATGGATCAACTGCGTCAGCACCGATATTGTCCACATCATTGTCCAGGGGATTCGAGGGTGTAAAGGACCATGTACCGTCAGTTTCCACTGTAGCTGTCCCTAAAGAAATTATTTCTATTTCTCCTGCTGCATTTTCTACTTCAGTTGTTACGTTAATGGTGGAACCGGGCTCACCCGTTCCGGTTATCTCGGAGATCTCTCCATTTTCTACGGTTAAGGGGTCAATGGTCACTTCTGTTACTGTATCCTTGGCTATGGTATCTGTG
>Ga0209947_1001033_pt1 | contig 16850 bp, 13 predicted proteins | sample SalPonR2_B_D2_MG_FD_185706 | JGI IMG/M metagenome (GOLD analysis project Ga0209947, IMG submission 185706) | Salt pond soil microbial communities from South San Francisco under conditions of wetland restoration - Salt Pond MetaG R2_B_D2_MG... ... | reverse complement strand
TCAATGAATGGCATTCACAAAACTTCAATATCGATGAAAAAGCCTTATGGGTAGGAGCAGCGATTTATGCCCAATCAGCTTTTGATTACTTAAGTGAGGAATAAAAATGAAAACAAATCTCGAAAGAATAAGAAATGACATCCAATATATAAGTAAATTCAACACAACCTCGGGAGATGGCACTACAAGATTTAGTTATACGGAAGAAGATAAAAAAGTCAGAGAATATTTAATAAAAGAAATGAAAAAAATTGGACTAAATATTATTGTAGATCCTATAGGTAATATTAGAGGAAAGATGGAAGGGAAAGACTCATCACTTCCTTCAGTAATGGCTGGGTCACACATTGATACAGTTGAGCACGGTGGCAACTTTGATGGAGTAGCTGGAGTAATATCAGCTCTCGAGGCTTTGAGAGTAATGAAAGAAAACAACTATAAGCCAGAGCACTCATTAGAAATTATAATCTTTGTTGAAGAGGAAGGTCCAAATTTTAATTTTCCTCTTGGCGGCAGTAGGATTATTACAGGAGCCTATTCTGTAGACGATTTAAAAAAACAAATAAATGCAAATGGTGTGTCTATGTATGAAGCTGCAGAAAAATTCGGTCTTAATCCAGAAAAAATGAATGATTTTCTTATTGACAAGGGAGATATAAAAGCAATGATAGAGCTTCACATAGAACAAAGTGTAGTTCTTGACGAACTTAATATACCTGTAGGTGTAGTACAGGCAGCAGCTGGTAGAAAATGGATAGAAATTGAAATCCTTGGAGATAGCAACCATGCCGGAGCTACCCCTATGAAATTTAGAAGAGATGCTATGGTGGGAGCTTCAAAAATTATATCAAAAGTAGATGAGATAACCACAGAAAAAGCCTTTGAATCTACAGTAGCTACAGTAGGTAAAATCAACTGCTATCCAAATGTACCAAATGTTATACCGGAAAAAGTAGTTTTTGTATTAGAAATAAGAGATACAGATAAAAATGGTATAGAGATTGTAAAAAATCAAGTAGAAAAAAATATAGAAGTAATTTGTGATAAATTAAACCTAAAATATAAAATTAAAGAATTATCAAAAACCGAACCGATAATTTTTTCTGATAAAGTTTTAAATATATTAAAGGAGTCGGCAGAAGAACAAAACATCAAATATAAAAGGATGAACAGCGGTGCTCTTCATGATGCATGTCTTATGGCAAATGTTACAGATGTTGGTATGATATTTGTGCCAAGCATAAAAGGTAGAAGTCACTGCCCAGAAGAATTTACAAATTATGAAGATATAAAAATTGGAGCAGACGTACTTTTAGGAGCGCTTAAAAAACTTTCAAGTATATAACTTTGTCCTTAATAACCCTATAAAGATAAAGTTAATATAAAAAATAATTTAATAAGGAGGAACAAGAGAATGGAAGATAAGAAAAAAATGTTTCCACCAGCATTAGTCAAAGGTTTTATTACTGTATTTATTATCGTAATCATCTCAGAATTCATAGGTATTAATTCATTTCCAGTAGGTATAGCAACAGTAACATTGCTTCCTATGTTATACGCAGTAATTATAGGTATGTTAGTAACGCCTGGATTATTGGGTAAGGTAATTCCACCACTAAAAAAATTAGTGGACAAGGATGTTGTAGAATTTGCAGCACCTATGGTAATGATAACATTACTACCTCTAGGGGTTAAATACGGTACTTTAGTAGGACCAAACGTAGTAAAAATAATTCAAGCCGGGCCAGCATTCATACTTCAAGAATTAGGAAATGTAGCTACAATTTTCGTTGCACTTCCAATTGCTTTATTATTAGGGTTAAAAAGAGAAGCTGTTGGTGCTAGTGTAAGTATATGTCGTGAGGTTACATTAGGTATTATGGGTGATAAATATGGAATAGATTCTCCCGAAGGTACAGGAACACTTGGTACTTATTTAATCGGAACAGTATTTGGTACAATATTCTTTGGATTATTAGGATCTTTTTCATTAGCAACAGGTCTTCATCCCCTAGCATTAGCTATGGCATCAGGAATGGGTAGTGGAAGTATGATGACTGCTGCTTCATCATCATTAGCAGCATCAGTTGATCCAGCATTAGCTGACACAGTTCTTGCGTATGCTGCAACAAGTAATATGCTTACCGGTGTTACTGGACTCTATGTGGTATTATTTATATCCATACCATTAGTAAACAAGTTATATGATGTATTAGAGCCAAGAATTGGTAGAGGAGGTAAAGATAATGGGTGATCTTAAAATGAGCAAAGTATTGGAACAATTAAAACTATTGATTTTAACAGGAATAATAATTCTAATTGGACAAAGAATAGGTTTTGGAAATGAAGTTATAGCTTCAATACCTGGAATGATTATAGTAATAATTATTTCACAGCTTGCCTTAATATTAAAAGCAATGTTTCCAAAGGTTAAATTACCTTCATTCGCTTATGCTACAATAATACCTTTTCTTTTAAGTATGCCTTTTATGCCTACAGCTGATTGGATTTTATCAACAACTGGTAATGTACAGTTTCTAGGTACTACAACACCGATCCTTGCTTTCGCAGGTTTATCAGTAGGGAGTAAATTGGGAGTTCTAAAAAAATTAAGTTGGAAAATAGTAATAGTAGCATTCGCTGCCTTTATAGGTACATTCTTCGGTTCAGCGATAGTAGCACAGATTGTTTTATCAATTCAAGGAATTATTTAAGCATAATAACTTAATGGGCAATCTCTTTGGTTGCCCATTTTTCAACACTTAATTTAAAGGAGAGATTAAAATGAACAAACAAGAACTCAAACAAAAAGTACTTGAAGCAATAGATAAAAACAGAGAAACAATAATTACCACAGGAGAAAAGATATTTGAAAATCCTGAACTTGGTTACAAGGAATTTGAAACAACAAAACTAATCAAATCAGAACTTGAAAAATTAGGATTAACAGTAGAAAAAGATATTGCCGTAACAGGAGTTAGAGCAAAAGCAAATGAAGACAAAGATGGACCTACTATAGCTGTAATGGGAGAACTTGATTCTGTAATTTGCTATGAACATGAAAAAGCAAACAAAGAAACAGGGGCAGTACATGCCTGTGGTCATAACATACAAACTGCAGCTATGCTGGGAGTAGCTATAGGTCTAATATCATCAGATGTAATGAAAGAATTAGATGGTAAGGTAGACTTCATAGGGGTTCCAGCAGAGGAGTATGTAGAGCTTGAATATAGATCAAAAATAAAAGAAGACGGAAAGATGACATATTTTGGAGGAAAGCAGGAATTAATACTTAAAGGATATTTAGATGATGTAGATATGTCTATGATGATTCACTCCTTAAATCTTCCAGAAGATAAAAAAGTAGTAATAGGTTCAAAAGGAAATGGATTTGTAGGTAAAAAGGTTCAATTTTTAGGACAGGAAGCTCATGCAGGTAGTGCCCCTGAAGAAGGAATTAATGCTCTTAATGCAGCAATGCTTGCTATGAACAATATTCATGCAAACAGAGAAACCTTTTTAGATGGAGATCATATTAGAGTTCATCCTATTATCACAAAAGGTGGAGATTTAGTAAATGTAGTGCCTGCAGATGTTCACATGGAGACCTATGTAAGAGGAAGAACAATAGAAGGAATAGAAGATGCTAATAAAAAAGTAAATAGAGCATTAAAAGCAGGAGCAGATGCAGTAGGAGCAAAGGTCAAAATTACAGAAATACCTGGATATTTACCCCTTTTAAATAATAATGATATGGATAATGTATTTAAAGAAAATGCTCTTACTTTAGTTACAGAAGATCAAATTAATGAAGGTGGAGAATTTGGTGGTTCTACAGATTTTGGTGATGTTTTACATCTTATGCCATCTATTCATCCATTTATTGGAGGAGTACAGGGTAATTTACATACTAGAAATTTTGAAATTACTGACCCTGAAACTGCATATATTTTACCGGCAAAAATAATGGCCCTTACTGTAATAGACTTACTATTTGATGGTGCTAAAAAAGCAAATGAAATTATAGGAAATTTCAAGCCGGCAATGACAAAAGAAGAATACCTTAAATTCTTAGATAAAAATTCAAGACTTATTGAAAATTAGTAATATTAAGTAGGAGGATTAGATGCTTGAAAAATTAAAGAAATCTGATGTTGAACTTTATAATATGATAAATGAAGAATTTGATAGACAGAAGAACGGAATAGAGATGATTGCCTCAGAAAGTTTTGTACCCCTTGAAATTATGGAAATCCAGGGTAGTATACTTACAAATAAAACTATGGAAGGATTTCCAGGAAAAAGATATCATGCAGGACATCAAGTTATCGATAAAATCGAAACTTTAGCAATAGAAAGAGCAAAAAAACTTTTCGGAGCAGAACATGCAAATATCCAACCCCATTCAGGATCACAGGCAAATCAAAGTATTTATTCAGCGCTTATTAAACCTGGAGATACTATTCTAGGTATGAAGCTAGATCACGGAGGTCATTTGACTCACGGTTCGAATGTGAATTTTTCAGGTAAAATTTATAACTCAATTTCCTATGGAGTGAACTCTCAAACAGAAATAATTGATTACAGTGAAATTGAAAAACTTGCAAAAAAACATAAACCTAAAATAATAATTGCAGGAGCAAGTTCCTATCCAAGATTTATAGATTATGAAAGAATAAGCAAGATAGCAAATAGTGTTGATTCATATTTTTTAGTTGATATGGCTCATGTAGCTGGTTTAGTGGCAGCGGGGATTCATCCTTCACCAGTACCTTTTGCAGATGCTGTAACTGGAACTACTACCAAGACTCTTGCAGGAGCAAGAGGTGGATTTATACTTTGTAAAAAAGAAATAGCAAAGAAGATTAACAGTGCAGTATTTCCGGGAGTACAAGGCTCAATGCATTTGCATATTATGGGAGCAAAAGCGTATACTTTTAAAAAAGCAATGACCAAAGAGTATAAGTCAATTATGAAGCAAATAGCTTTAAATGCTAAAAAATTAGCTGAAGAATTAGATAAATTGGGTTTTAGAATAGTAACAGGTGGAACGGATAATCATATTGTAATGGTAGATTTAAGACCTAAAAACATTACAGGAAAAATTCTAGATGAAGCTCTTGAATCAGTTGGAATAACAGTAAATAAAAATATGATTCCAAATGATTCTGAAAGTCCAATGGTAACAAGTGGTGTACGAATAGGTACAACGGCTATGACTATTAAAGGAGCAAAAGAAATGGAAATGATAGAAATAGCAAATTTAATTAATAAAGTAGCTGAAAATATAGGAAATCAAAAGCTTTTAGATAATATAAAAAAAGAAGTAAAAATACTTTCAAATAGATTTCCATTATATAACGGAGAAATTTAGAATATTAAACTTTTATAAAAAAAACACTATAAACTTGAATATAAAAATCCCTTGTATTAATATATATATACCTAAGATTTTAGGAAAAATATTAAGAAGGGATTTTTATTATGACAGAAAATAAAAGTAATAAACACATAATTAAGGATGTAATAGTTCTTTCTATAATTATATATTATATGGATATAATTTTAAGAATAAGCACAAAATTAAATTTTTTCAACTTAGGTTTGATTTATTCATTCGCACAGGCATTTATTGTATCTTTGCTAGTTTATTTAATAACTTCATTTTTCAATAAAAGAAGAAAAACTATTTTAATAATTTTTATAATATTTATTACATATTTATATGCTTCTCAAATGGTATATTTTGATATATTTAAGACCTTTTACTCTGTATATTCAGCAACTAAAGCTCTGAAAGCAATAGGATTTATCAAGGATTTATTTTATAAAATATTTATAAATTTACACTGGATATCTTTTATGGTAGTCCCTTCGATAATTTATATTAGAAGAATATATAAAAATAATGAAAAATTTAAGATAGTTTGGTTAAGTCGTATAATGATTATAAGTATGGTATTAGTTTCGATTTTGGGGATCAATTTCACTATAGATGTAAGAGGGGAACCTATGAGTTCTTCCTCAAGAATTACTTTTCAAGTATCAGAACCTATTATGTCGGTAAATAGACTTGGTCTTTTATCAACTATGAGTTTAGACTTATACTACAATACTTTTGATTTTGAAGAAGAGGAAGAAGTACCGGAATTTGCCGACACAAAAAAAATTACACTTGATAGATTAGAAGAAAAAATAATACATAATAAAAATACTGATATAAAAAAAGAAATTGAATACAATATGATAGAAATAGACTTTGACCAACTTATAGAAAATGAAAATAATGAAATAATTAAAAATATGCATCATTACTTTAAAGATTTAAAACCATCAGAAAAGAATAAATACACAGGTAAATTTAAAGATTACAATTTAATAATGATAACAGCAGAATCTTTTCACAAAGTTGCAATAGACAAAGAAATGACTCCAACTCTTTATAAAATGCAGCATGAAGGCTACAACTTTACTAACTTCTATAATCCTTTATGGGGAGTAAGTACTTTAGATGGTGAATATGTAGCTACAATGGGATTGTTACCAAAGCCAGGAGTTTGGAGCATGTATGAGTCAAGGGATAATTATTTACCCTACACAATGGGAAATAAATTAGGAGAAAAGGGCTATGATACCAAGGCATATCACAACCACTACTATACATACTATGATAGACATCTATCACATCCAAACTTAGGATACGAATATATAGGTCTAGGTAATGGTTTAGATGTAAAAGAAACCTGGCCGGAGTCAGATTTAGAAATGATGAAGCTCACTACAGATGAATATATGGATCAAGAACCATTTCATACATATTATCTTACAATAAGCGGTCATATGAGATACACATTTAGTGGCAACTATATAGCAAGAAAAAACAAAGAATTAGTTGAACACCTACCTTACAGCGAAGAAGGCAAGGGTTATATAGCTACCCATATTGAAGTCGATAAAGCTATGGAGTATTTATTAGAAAAGTTGGAAGAATACGGTGTAGCAGAAAACACTCTTATCGTTATGAGCCCAGACCATTACCCATATGGAATGGATAAAAAAAATTTAGACGAATTAGCAGGACATGAATTGGAAAGCAACTTTGAAATATATAAATCAAGTTTGATAATATATAGTAAAGGAATAGAAGCAACTACTATAGACAAACCTGTATCTAGCTTAGATATTATTCCAACTGTTATGAACTTGATGGGCTTAGAATACGATTCGAGATTACTAATTGGTAGAGACATTTTTTCGGATTCTACCCCTTTAATAATATTTCATAATAGAAGCTTTATTACCGACAAGGGAAAATACAACTCTGTTACTGAAGAATTTATCCCAAATGAAGGCGTTGAAGTTGAAGAAGACTATATAGAAAAAACACTTGAAAAAATAGAAAGAAAATTTTACTATTCAGAACAGATACTTGACAAAGATTATTATTCCTTAGTTTTTGATTGAAAAAGATACAATAATATTTATAATAATAGATTGAAAAAATATAAAAACCTAATATATGATATAATAAATACAAAAAAAGGAAGGGATAATTATGTCAGAAAAAAAAGTAGGTATTGCATTAGGTGGAGGAGGTACAAGAGGCTTTGCCCACTTAGGAGTCCTAAAAGCTTTAGAAGAGAAAGGAATTAATATTGATGTAGTATCCGGAACTAGTGCTGGAGCTATAGTTGGATCTTTGATAGCTTCAGGGAAAACATCTGATGAAGCATATAGACTAATGAAAAAAAATAAACTTACAGATTTTGCAAAAATAAAAATGCCGGTAAATGGATTTATGAGTTTAGAAAGAATGGGGGAAAAACTAAGGGAAATGTTATCAAGCCTTAATTTTAGTGACTTAAAACTTCCCTTTTATACATCTGTAACAAACATATTGACTGGTAAATTAGAATATATTTCAGATGGTAATGTAGTTAAAGCAGTACAGGCATCTTCATCAATTCCTATAATATTCTCTCCAGTTGAAATAAATGGGCAACTTTATGTAGATGGAGGACTATTGGATAACGTTCCAGTCAAGCCTCTAGTTGATAAATGTGATATAATTATAGCTGTAGAAATTATGCCCCTAGAAAAAGTTGAAAAGGTAGAAAAAATTACGGATATAGCAGAAAGAATATTTCACATAAGTGTAAAATCTTTAAATGAAGAAAAACTAAAAATTTGTGATTACGCCATAAGAATTAGAGATTTGGAAGGCTTCAACATCTTAGATTCAAGTCATGCAGATGAAATATATAAAATAGGCTACAATTACGCTAAAAATATGGATATAAAAATATAAAATTAAAATGTAATAGAAAAAATACAGAAAAGGAAGGTATAAAATGAATAAATATAAAATAGCAGTAATACCAGGAGACGGAATTGGTATTGAAGTAATGAAGGAAGGTTTAAAAGTACTTGAACGTATATCCAAAGTTTCAGGTCAAATATCATTCGAATACGATCAATTTGATTGGGGTTGTGAGTATTATCTAAAGAACGGCAAAATGATGGATGAAGATGGAATTGAAAAATTAAAGAAATATGATGCTATTTTATTAGGTGCAGTTGGATACCCAACTGTGCCTGATCACATATCCCTTAGAGATTTATTATTAGAAATAAGGCAGAAATTTAACCAATATGTTAATTTAAGACCTGTTAAACTACTTCCAAATGTATATTCCCCAATAAAAGGAAAAGGACCTAAAGACATAGATATTATATTTATAAGGGAAAATATAGAAGGTGAATATGCCGGGATAGGCGGCATACAAAAAGAGGGGACAAAAGAAGAAGTAGCTTTACAAACTAGTTTATTTACAAGAAAAAATACAGAAAAATTAATGGACTATGCTTTTAAACTAGCAGAGAAAAGAAATAAATATAATAAACTTACAAGTGTTACTAAGTCAAATGCCTTAAATTACAGCATGGTATTTTGGGATAAGATATTTAAGGAAAAAACAAAAGGATATCCTAATATTAAAACTGAAAGTTTTCATGTTGATGCTACTGCTATGTATATGGTACAAAATCCAGAAAAATTTGATGTTGTGGTAGCTTCAAATTTATTTGGAGATATACTTACAGATTTAGGTGCAGCCTTACAAGGAGGATTAGGCTTTGCTGCAGGAGCTAATATTAATCCAGAAAAAGAATACCCATCTATGTTTGAGCCAGTACATGGTTCTGCTCCGGATTTAACAGGTAAAGGATTAGCTAATCCAATTGCAATGATTTGGACTGTAAAGCTTATGCTTGACTTTTTAGGTCATGAAAAGCAAGGAAGTATAGTAATGAAAGCTATAGAAAAGACTTTGGAAAACAAGAATGCTCTTACACCAGATTTAGGTGGAAAAGGAAGCACAGCATCACTAGGTGATGAAATCTGTAAGAATATAATATAACAAATATTGTATAATTTGAATGTACATAAATAGAAATAAAACACTTCCAAGTAGATAGTTTGTTATAATTAATTAGACTGTCTACTATGGAAGTGTTTTTCTGATTATATTTGTTAATATTTTATATGTAATTTATTTTAAAGAAATACATTTGCTCCTGGTCCTAAAGGAAGATTGAATAAAAACCATATCGTTATTTGTACTATCCAGATAAGACCAAATCCTATTGTATAAGGTAGCATTAATGAAAAAATTGTGCCTAAACCTGAATCCTTTTTATACTTCTGGAAAAAACCAAGCACAACAGCTATATAAGGAAATAGTGGAGTTATAGCATTAGTAGAAGAATCTCCAATTCTGTATGCTAGTTGAGCAAAAGCTGGGGAATAGTCAAGCATCATAAACATTGGAACGAAAACTGGAGCTAATAATGCCCACTTAGCTGAACCACTACCTAAGAATAAATTGATAAACATAGTTATGAATATAACCCCAATTACCATAGGCATACCTGTAAAATTAGAAGCTTTCAATAAACTACCTAGTTTTACGGCTAAAATTAATCCTAAGTTAGTCCAGTTAAAAAAACTAACGAATTGGGCTATAACGAATACTAATACTATGTAACCGGACATACCCTTCATAGCTTTAGACATAAATGATGGAATATCCGACCACTCTTTAATAGTTCCGGACTTTCTACCATAAGCTGTACCTATAGATATAAACCAGAATAAAATAAATGGTATAATACCTTTAATGAATGTACCACCTATGATACCTCCTGTATCAGTTCTTAAGATAGAATTTTGTGGTATCATTAAAGCTATAATTATACCCCAGTAAATTAATGTAGTTATACCGGCAGCTCTTAATCCTTTGTTTTCAGATTCTGTAAGTTCATACTCATCTACATTTATATCCATTCCTTCTTCAGGAATATATTCACCTGCTTGCTTTTCAACGAATTTTCTAGTAATCCAAGTACCACCTATGGTAAGTAAAATTGTTGATACAATCATAAAATAGTAGTTTACTAGAGGAGAAACAGTTATAGTAGGATCTATAATCATAGCAGCTTCTTCAGAAATTCCTGCTAATAGAGCATCAGTTCCTGCTATTATAAGATTAGCAGTAAATCCGGCACAGGCAGCTGCATAACCTGCTGCAACTCCTACTATTGGATTTTTATTTGCACCATAAAATATTGCTCCGGCTAATGGTGGAACTATTATTATGGCAGCATCAGAAGCTATATTTCCACATATACCAATTAAGAAAATAGCAGCAATCAAAAGCTTATCAGGAGCACCTAAAATAAATTTTCTCATGAAAGAACTCATTAATCCAGCCTGCTCAGCTAATCCAATACCAATCATCATTGACAATACTAATCCTAAAGGTCTAAATCCAGTAAAATTGCTTAAAAGATTTAAAACCATGTACTGAAATCCTTCTCTACTTACTAGGTTTCTAACGACAACTGCTTCATTAGTTACAGGGTGACTTGCTTGAACACCAATTCTAGATAATAAAAATGATAAAATAATTACAACTCCAACTAAGAAAACGAAAATAAAAAAAGGATCAGGAAGTTTATTCCCGGCTGTCTCTACCCATTCAAGAAACCTAAACATTAAGGATTTCTTTTTGTTATCTTTTTTTTGCATGTGTTACCTCCTTTAAATTAATTAAATCCGAATACCGATATATCATTTTGTATTTCGGTCATATTACGGAAATTTAAAAATATTTTACCATAGAATAATTACTTTATCAACAATAATTATTGTTTTTTTAGTATAATTTAATGATCATTAAATTATAGCAAATCATAGATAAATATTATTAACTTTAATTTTCCAAATAATAAGAAATAAATATTAACCTTGTATACATTCATAATACAAGATTATAAGACTAGATAGAATATATATTGTTGTTTTTATTTTAAAAAAATAATAGCTGTTCGGTTAATTTTGAAAAAATCAGCTGTATCCTTTTCCTAATACTTGACGATTTCACAAAATATATGGTATGTTATAAAAAAATAGTATGTCTCAAATATGTCTAAAACTATTTGAAAGAAAGGAGTTAATTATGGAGAAGAAAGAAATCTTATATAAAGCTGAAAAAATAAGTGATTGGATAGTAAAACATAGAAGAAATATCCATCGTAATCCGGAACCTAGCCGAAGAGAATATAAAACATCGGCCTATGTTAAAAAAACTTTAGAATCTTTAGGGGTTGAAGTTAAAACCGGGTATTATGAAACTGGACTATGCGGTATTATCCGTGGGAATCACCCTGGACCTACAATTGGATTGCGTTTTGATATGGATGCACTAGAAATAGAAGAAGATAATGAACATGATTATGTTTCAGAAAACAAAGGTGTAATGCATGCCTGTGGCCACGATGGACACACAGCTATGGGACTTGGTGCAGCAAAATTATTGGTTGAATTGCGTGACGAAATTTATGGTACAGTAAAATTAATTTTTCAACCAGCAGAAGAAGATGCTCCTCATGGTGGAGGTGCTCAACATATGATTAAAGATGGAATATTGGAAGATCCAAAGGTTGATTACATGCTAGGTATGCACTTGTGGCCAGCATTACCTTTTGGAACAATTGGTACAAAAGCTGGACCATTAATGGCTTCTTCAGATCCATTCAATTTAACCATCAAAGGTAAAGGAGCTCATGCTTCTATGCCAAATACTGGAATAGATCCAATTTTAGCCGGATCACATTTGGTGACATCGTTGCAGAGTATTGTATCAAGAAATGTTGACCCTTTTGAACAGGCAGTTGTTACTATTGGTGTGTTTCAGGGGGGAACTCGATATAACGTTATTCCTGAGACAGTAAAATTGGAAGGTACTGTTAGAACCTTTTCGGAAGAAGTAAGGCAACTTGTTTATAAAAAGATAAAATTATTAACAGAAAATACAGCTAAGGCTTTTGGTACTACTGTAGATTTAGATTATAAAATGACTTATCCTCCTCTAATTAACGATTCAGAACTTGTAGAGGAAGTTTTTCCTATTTTAAATAATTTACTTGGTGAAAAAAATGTTATAAGAGTAAATCGTGGAGCTCCAGGTGGTGAGGACTTTGCATTCTTTGCAAAGAAAGTACCATCAGTATTTATGTTTTTAGGTTATGATAAAGAGGATGGAAAAACTGTACAAGTTCACAATCCAAAATTTGATTTTGATGATAAAGTTCTCGCCAAAGGGGTTGCATCATTTGTTGAACTGAGTCTTGAACTTGGAAGGAAAAAACAATGATTGATGAAAAGCTTTTGATAAATTGGAGAAGAATTTTTCATGCTATACCAGAAAAAGGATTTACAGAATATAAAACGACTTCAAAAATAATAGAAATATTAAGAGATATTGGGTACCAAGTTTCTTATGGAGAAAATATTATTTGTGCAGAAGAAAGAATGGGTCTTCCTTCTGCACAAGAAGATAAATTAGCTATGGATAGAGCTTTAAAATCTGGAGTTAGGAGTTCCTTTCTTGAAAAGATAAAAGGCGGATTTACAGGAGCTGTAGCTACTATTGAAAATGGACCTGGACCTAAAATAGCATTTAGGTTTGATATCGATTGTAATGAAGTACAAGAAGAGGAATCAACAGGTCATATTCCTTATGATGAAAAATTTTCATCAAAACACCCAGGCCTTATGCATGCATGTGGACATGATGGACATATCTCAATAGGGTTAGGTTTGGCAAAATGGTTGTATGAAAATACCAATGAGTGGTCAGGTAGCATAAAGTTGATTTTTCAACCAGCAGAAGAGGGTGTTAAAGGAGCTAAAAGCATGGTTGCTGCAGGTATTTTAGATGATAGAGATTATTTTATATCTGGGCATATAGGAATTTTTAGCGGAGAAGATACTATCTATACTAATATAGGTGATTTTCTTTCTACATCCAAATTTGATGTTAATTTTACTGGGAAGTCCGTTCATGCGGGTATGAGTCCTCATAATGGACGTAATGCTCTTCTAGCGGCTTCATCATCGGCTCTTCAATTACACGCTATTTCACGTCATGGTGAAGGAGCTACTCGAATAAATGTAGGTCGTATTGAAGCAGGTAGTGGAAGAAATGTAATAGCGGATAAAGGAAAATTAGTTTTAGAAACACGAGGAGAAACTGCTGAACTTAATGAATATATGGTAAATGAAATGTATAGAATCATTGAGGGTATAGCTAAGACTTATGATGTTGAATATGAATTCAAAAATATGGGAGCAGCTACAAAGGCTAATTCTTCTGAAGAATTATCAAAAATTGCAGAGAAAGTTGCTGAAGAAGAAGGATTTAAAAATATTAATAATAAAGCCAAATCAATAGGAGGAAGCGAAGATGCTAGTTTTATGATGAAGCGTGTTGAAGAACTAGGAGGCAAATCTCTATATATGGTATTTGGTACTAATTTAGCTGCTGAACATCATAATCGTTCCTTTGATTTTGATGAAAGTATATTAAAAAAGGCTGTAGAGATTTATGCAGGAATTACTCGGAAATTAAGCCTTTAAAATATATCTTGTGTTGTTTAATAAGGATTTCATTTTTTTGTAGATACATTATTGATAATAAAAGCAATGTATTACATAAATATGAGATCCTTTAACTCTTTATATAAAGTATTAATTTACAGGAGGACGTATTATGCAAATAAATATAGATAGACTTAAAAATAGATTTTTAGAAATAAGCTCAATAGGAAAAATAGAGAATAAAGGTATTTCTAGATTAGCCTTTTCTAAAGAGTATGATGAAGCTAGAAATTTATTAAAAAAATACATGAAAAGTATTGGATTAGATACAGAAATTGATGGTGTTGGAAATCTAATAGGAACCTATAGAGGAACAAATTCTCATTTTTCATCGATTGTTATAGGTTCTCATCTAGATACGGTTCCAAATGGAGGGCTTTTTGATGGAGCCTTAGGTATATTTGCTGGATTAGAAGTAATTGAAAGTATTAAAGATAATAAAATAAAACTTAAACACGATATAAAAATAATAGCTTTTAATGCAGAGGAAGGTTCTGCAATGGGAGGAACCTTTGGAAGTAGATCTATGATGGGTATGATAAATTTAAAAAATGAAGAGATTGAAAAGAATCTAAAAGTTTGTAGCTTAAATGTTAATGATATTAAAGAATCAATAAAAGATATTAATGAAATAAAAAGTTATATAGAACTTCATGTATCTCAAGAGTCTACACTTGATGATGAAAATATTTCCATTGGAATTCCAGAAGGAATAGCAAGTATTGTAAGATATAAGATTAATTGTTTAGGTGAAAGCAATCATTCTGGAACAACGCCTATGAAAAACAGAAAAGATGCCTTGTTAGAATCTTCTAGACTTATGATTAAAATTAAAGAAATAACTGAAAGAATAGGATCAAATTTAGTTGCTACTGTTGGGAATTTAGAAGTTTTTCCTGGGGCAGTAAATGTAATACCGGGTAAAGTAGAAATGATATTAGAACTAAGAGATATTAATAAAGAAAATGTAGATAAAGCTATCTCTGAAATTATTAGCACTTCAAAAATAAATTCGAATGTAGAATTTATATTTGAGAAAATCATAGAGAAACCGACTGTTTTTATGGATAAAAATATAATGAATATAATTGAAGATAGCTGTAAATTGAATAAAATTGATTATAAAATTATGATAAGCGGAGCAGGGCATGATGCTAAATCTTTTGCTGATAAAGTTCCAACTGGAATGATATTTGTACCAAGTGTAGATGGAAAAAGTCACTGTCCTGAAGAAATAACAAAATGGGTAGATATTGAAAAAGGAGTTACGGTACTATTGGATACATTATTAAAATTGGATAAAGAGTAATTATCATCTAACTACATTCTTTAGTTATTATAAAATTTAAATATTCTTGCACTTAGAGCCTTTTATTGATAAAATTTTATTTGAGAATTCATCTCAAATAATTAAAATCTTATTTGAATAAAAGGCTTTAACTAATGATGCCTTTCTATGATTTGTTTTATAAATAAAGGGAGAAGAAGGTGTATTATGACTGTAAAAATTGGAGTTATTGGACCACAGGATTCGATAGATCTTATTAAAAGTGTTGCAAAAAATATGGAAGAAGACTTCGAACTTGTTTTAGGTATATATGATAGAAAAGAAGAAACTGTTGAATTAACAAAAGAAATACAAATAAAAGTAGATGTTTTATTATATACAGGTAATATTCCATACAGAGTAGCAGTTCAATCAGGTAGCATTACCAAACCAGCACTTTATGTTCCTATGATAGGAACTAGTCTTGCTAGAATATTATGGGATATAAAAAACAAAGGGCTGTCTTATAACCGCTTAAGTATTGATACTATTAATCTTTCAGATGTATTAGAGATAGGGGATGAGCTGGGAATTGATTTTGAAAGAATAAAAATAATTGATTTTGACCCTCTAGAAAGTTACGAGAATCTTGCTGAGAAGCATGCAAAATTAGCAATAAATAATAAAACTGATGTAGCAATTACAGGATTATCGACTACACATAAAATACTACAAAAAAAAGGTGTTTCCTCTTATAGAATAAGACCTACACTATATCTTCTAAAAGAACATCTTAAAAAAGCTATATATATAGGTGATGTAAAAAAACAACGTTCGTCACAGGTTAATGTTATGATTTTTAAACTTAATTGCGAGGAATGTATTGATTATAAATTTCTTAAGCTACGCAATAGATTTGAACATGGATTGATTGAACTTGCAAATAGAGTTTTTGGAACGGTATTCCCTCAAGGGCAGGTTGAATTTATGCTTTTTGCAACAAGAGGAGTGGTTGAAACTAGGCAAATGCCTACTGAAGTTCTTAATATTTTATCAAAAATAACAGAGAACTTTTCAGGAGGAATTGGATACGGCCATACTGTCTATCGTGCTGAGATGAATGCAAGAATGGCCCTTAATCGTGCTATTAGTTATGATGGTGCTTGTCTGTATAAAATGGAGAGTAATGGTCGATTGGAGGGTCCTTTTAGAGAAGGAGAATTCGCCTTAAGTTATCAACTACAAGAAACTGACAATTACGTTAAAAAGATTGCAGAAAAAATTGGATTAAGCACTGCATATATAGGAAAAATAGAATCTCTTATAGAAAAGACAAATACTAATCTTTTTAGTGCGGAAGAATTTGGGAGCTCTCTGGATATTAGTTCGCGTAGTGCTCGTCGTATTCTTAATAAAATCGTCGACAAGGGATATGCAGAAGTGGTTGCTCATGAAAGTCCTAATAAAACGGGAAGACCAAGGAAAATCTTTTCAATTAATTTTGATAAAGGCAATGCATAAAAAAAACAATCACTCTTATTGGCCTTGTACTTATCAAATACATTTTTTTTAACATTATAT
>Ga0209947_1001031_pt1 | contig 16875 bp, 17 predicted proteins | sample SalPonR2_B_D2_MG_FD_185706 | JGI IMG/M metagenome (GOLD analysis project Ga0209947, IMG submission 185706) | Salt pond soil microbial communities from South San Francisco under conditions of wetland restoration - Salt Pond MetaG R2_B_D2_MG... ... | reverse complement strand
TCATGCCTTCAAGCGCCTCGCGCCAATCTGAAACCGACCCCGCCCAATCCGAAACAGTCATGACCCAACCCTCCCGTTCTCTCGAAAAGAGTTGAATCAGAGATCTCCAAAATACGCAACTGTAGTACTAGATAAATTCATCTGTACGAAAATATGAATATGTTGTGAAAAGGCAACGTTTTGTGCGAACCGTATCGTCTATCACGCCTTGAGCCGGTAACCCCGTGCAAGCATCCACCACGCCAAAAGGCACACGGCGAGTGTCGCCCCTGCACCGACCGCGAGGCCCAGCATCGGCGCGCTGTCCGAGACGCCGATCACCCCGAAGCGCACGCCGTCGATCAGGTAGAAGACCGGGTTGAAATGGGTGATAGAATAGAGCCCCGCCGGCAGCGCCTCGACAGAGTAGAAGGTGCCAGACAGGAACGCCAGCGGCGTCACCACGAAATTGGTGATCGCCGCCATCTGGTCGAACTTGTTCGCGAATATCCCGGCGACGATGCCGACCCCGCTCATGAAGGTTGCGCCAAGCAGCACGAAGGTCAACGCCCAGACCGGGTGCGCCGGGACAATGCCGAGCACCGCGAACAGCCCTGCGCTGATCGCGAGCGCCACGAACACACCGCGTCCGACGCCCCCGGCGAGATAGCCCAAAACCAGTTCTCCACCCGACAGGGGCGGCATCAGCGTGTCGACGATATTGCCCTGCACCTTGGAAATCACGATCGATGACGAGGTGTTGGCGAACGCGTTCTGGATCACCGTCATCATCAGGATGCCCGGCGCGATGAAGGTGGTGAAATCCACGCCCATCACGTCACCCCGGCGTGGCCCGATGGCGATGGAAAAGATCACCATGAAGAGGCCCGCCGTGATCAGCGGGGCCAGCAGCGTCTGTGTCCAGACCGCCAGAAAGCGCCGGTTTTCGCGCTCGGCCAGAGTCATGAGGCCCAGCCAGTTGACCCGGCCGAAGCGGCGGGTGCCCATCTGGACGGGGCCGGTGGTGGCTGTGTCTGCGGTGTGGTCTCTCATGGGGGCTCCCTGAGTGTCGGTGTGGTGCGAAAACTGCATGTGGATCGGGGCGCGAAGCGATTCGATGCCTTGTAACTCACACACCAGTGATTAGAATAGGGCCTCAATCCGAATGACAAGGTGGCGGGCCAATGGCCGGACCGCCTTTTGATGCCGTTAGACGCAAGACCTGATGCAAGGAAGCCCCGATGTCGTGGAATGACGAACGCGTAGATCTGTTGAAAAAGATGTGGGGTGAGGGGCAATCCGCCAGCCAGATCGCGAAGGAACTCGGCGGTGTGACGCGCAACGCGGTGATCGGCAAGGTGCATCGTCTCGGCCTGTCCAATCGCAACGGCTCTGGCGCATCGGGTGCTGCGAGTGAGGCAAAGCCCGCGCCCACCGCCGAGGCCAAGCCCAAGCCCGCGCCGAAGCCCGCCCCCAAGCCCGCGCCGAAGCCCGCCGCCAAGTCCGATGCTCCGGCAGAGGCGGCCCCCGCACCGGTCTCGCGGGTCAAGGCGATCATTCCGGCAGGTCAGCCGCTGCCGCCACAGCCCTCGGCCAACGAGATCGACCCCGAGGCGCTCGCCAAGGTGAGCGAGATCGAGAAGAAGGCCAAGCGGCTGACTTTGATGGAACTGACCGAACGCACCTGCAAATGGCCGGTGGGCGATCCCGCGACGGATGACTTCTGGTTCTGCGGCCTGCCCGTGCAGGCAGGCAAGCCCTATTGCGAAGCGCATGTCGGCGTCGCGTTCCAGCCAATGTCGAACCGGCGCGACCGCAAGCGCTGAGGGTTTTGGTGCATTAAAGAAAATGCGCCCCGCTGTGATGCCGGGGCGCATTCTTTTTTGCCTGCGGATATGGCCCCGGGTCGATAACCCGGGCCATATCGATCAGCCGATGGCCGCTGCCTTGACGTCCTCGTCGATGAACGGGACGTATTGCGCAAAATTGTCGGCGAACATCTGCACCAGCTTGGTCGCCTGACGGTCATAGGCGGCAGGATCGTCCCAGGTGCGGCGCGGGTCGAGCAGGACTTCGGCCACGTCCGGCACGGCCACCGGCACGTCAAAGCCGAAATTCTCGTCCTTGCGGAATTCCACATCGCCGAGTGAGCCGTCGAGTGCCGCCGTCAAGAGCGCGCGTGTCGCCTGGATCGGCATCCGCGAGCCGGTGCCGTAAGCTCCGCCCGTCCAGCCGGTATTGACCAGCCAGCAGGTTGCGCCATGCTTGGCGATCTTTGCCTTGAGCAGGTTGCCATAGGCCTCGGGGCGGCGCGGCATGAAAGGCGCGCCGAAGCAGGTGGAGAAGGTCGGCTCGGGTTCGGTCACGCCGCGCTCGGTGCCCGCCACCTTGGAGGTGAAGCCGGACAGGAAGTGATACATCGCCTGCGCCGGTGTCAGCCGCGCGATGGGCGGCAGCACGCCAAAGGCGTCGCAGGTCAGCATGATGATGTTCTTGGGGTGCCCGCCAAGTGCCGTCTCGGACGCGTTGGAGATGTAGTGCAGCGGGTAGGCGCAGCGCATGTTTGCCGTCAGGCTGTCATCCGCGAAATCGAGGTCGAGCGTTTCCTCATCGAACACCATGTTCTCGATCACGGTGCCGAATTTCGACGTTGTGGCATAGATTTCGGGTTCGGCGTCGGGGTCGAGGTTGATCGTCTTCGCGTAGCAGCCACCCTCGAAATTGAAGGTACCGCGATCCGACCAGCCATGTTCGTCATCGCCGATGAGCGTGCGCGCGGGATCAGCCGAGAGCGTGGTCTTGCCGGTGCCCGACAGGCCGAAGAACACGGCGGTATCGACCGGGTTGTCCTTGGCGTGGTTGGCCGAGCAATGCATCGGCATGATGCTTTTTTCCGGCAACAGGTAGTTGAGCAGGGTGAAAATGGATTTCTTGTTCTCGCCCGCGTATTCGGTTCCGCCCACGAGAATGATCTTGCGCTCAAAGTTCATCGCGATAACGGTTTCGCTCCGGCAGTCGTGCTTGGCGGGGTCCGCCTTGAAGCCGGGGCAGTTGATCAGTGTGAAATCGGCGGTGAAGTTGTCGAGCGTCGCACGTTCTGGGCGGCGCAGCATGGTGCGGTTGAACAGGCTGTGCCAAGCCAGTTCCGAGATCATCCGCACGTTGATCGAATGCGCGGGATCCGCCCCGCCAACAAGATCCTGCACATAGTAGTCGCCGTCCTTCATGTAGGCGAGCATGTCGGTATAGAGCGCGTCGAACCCCTGCGCCGACATGGCGGCGTTGTTATCCCACCAGATGCTATCGGCCACGTTGTCGGTCTTGACGATATGCTTGTCCTTGGGCGACCGGCCGGTGAATTTTCCGGTGGTCACCAGGAATGCCCCGCCATTACCGAGTGTGCCTTCGCCACGCTTGAGCGCGGCTTCGATCAGCGCCGGTTCGATGAGGTTGTAATAGACATTGCCCAGCCCGGTGATGCCTTGATCTTCGAGCCGGAATTGCGGGTTTACCCGTCCGAATGTCATGTTGCCTTGCTCCTGTTCGTCGAATCCGCGGAACTGCGGGATCAGAGAGGGGCGCCGGCGGGCGGCGCCGGTCGGGCATTGTGCCCGGCTGCGCGCCTCTTAACATGACGTTTCCGTAAAATAACAGGACGGTTTCACGCAGTTAGCGCAACCAATGTCAAGTTAGCGCAACCACATGGATGTTAGCGAGAACGCCGATCGCCCACACGGCGAAAAGTGAGTCAATTTAGCCATTCGCAACAATTTTTTGCCTCAATGGGACGTGGCGTAGTCGGTGATTCGCAGATTTGGATTGATAACGCGGCGGGAAAAGGCCCATACTAGCAGAAAAATGCAGGTAATCTGAGCAGTATAAGGAATAGAGCAATGTCCAAGATCGCCCTTGTGGACGATGACAGGAATATTCTGACATCCGTAGCCATGACGCTTGAAGCCGAAGGCTTTGAGGTGGAAACCTATAACGACGGGCAACAGGCCTTTGATGCGTTCAGCAAGAAATTGCCGGACATGGCCGTGCTCGACATCAAGATGCCGCGGATGGACGGAATGGATCTGTTGCAGCGTCTGCGCCAGAAATCGCAGATGCCGGTGATTTTCCTGACCTCCAAGGATGACGAGATCGACGAGGTTCTGGGCCTGCGCATGGGGGCCGATGACTACGTGAAAAAGCCGTTCTCCCAACGGCTTCTGGTGGAGCGCATCCGCGCGTTATTGCGACGTCAGGATGCGCAGAACGGTGATGTTGTTGCCGAAACCGAAGAAACCAAGGTAATCGAACGAGGCCACCTGCGGATGGACCCGCTGCGCCACGCTGTCAGCTGGAAGGGTCAGGATGTGTCGCTGACGGTGACCGAGTTCCTGTTGCTGCAGGCCCTCGCGCAGCGCCCCGGTTTCGTCAAGAGCCGCGATCAGCTGATGGATGTGGCCTATGACGATCAGGTCTATGTCGACGACCGCACCATCGACAGCCATATCAAGCGTCTGCGCAAGAAATTGCGCGTGGTCGATGCCGAATTCTCGGCGATCGAGACGCTTTATGGTATCGGGTACCGGTACAACGAAGAATAATGACCCTTGCCGAGGGGATAGACGTGCGCGATTTGCCGCCGCGAAAAGACAGCGATCTTGTCCTCGGGGACGATTTCGTGGCCCCCGACCGTGTCGATGAGGCCGAACTGACCGCGCGCCGTGCGCGACGCGGATGGCTGTCGCTGCGCGAATCCTCGCTGACCCGCAAGATCGTCACCTTCAACCTCATCGCGCTCAACGTTCTGGTCGTCGGCATCCTTTATCTCAGCGGATCGCATGACACGCTGGTGCGGCAGCGCGTTGACAGCCTGACCCAGAGTGCGTCGCTGATGTCGGATGTGGTCGAGGCGCGGCTTCCGGCGACGGCGCCGGTCAGTTTCGCCACCGGCGACGGGCTTGATGTCGAAGACACGCTGGCCCGCCTCAATGTCGAGACCGGCACCGACTTGTTATTGTTCGACCGCACCGGCATGCTGTTGGGGCGCAAATCCGGCGACGTGGCGCGCCGCGACAGCGGCCGCGCGTTGCCAGCGACGCCGATGACGGATTTCCTCGGCCGTTTCTGGGACTGGATGTCGGCCCCGTTCTCGGGCGGCTCTGACGCCGACGCGGTGCGCGGCCTCGAAGACATGGTTCGAGATATGGTCGATCCGGCGGTGACCGAAGGCGTGCAGGTGCGCAGCGCCGCCGGACCACGCGGTACGATCCTGTCTGCGGCGGCCCCGGTTTTGCAGGGCAATACCCCGGTTGCGGTGGTGGCGCTGGCCAATGCTTCGGGGGAGATCGACAAGCTGGCGCGGGTGGAGCGCGAGCGCGTCTTGCAGATGTTCCTGATCGCCACGCTGATTTCCGTGGGGCTCAGCCTGATCCTCGCCTCGACCATCTCGAACCCGCTGGCCGATCTGGCCGCAGCCGCCGAAATCGGGCGCGAACGCAACCGCCAGCAGGGCGCTAGGGGACGCATCCGCATTCCGGACCTGACCGCGCGGCCCGACGAGATCGGCCGTCTTTCCGGTGCGCTCCGTGGCATGGTCGGCGCGCTCTATCACCGGATCGAGAGCAACGAGCAGTTTGCAGCCGACGTGGCGCATGAGATCAAGAACCCGCTGGCGAGTCTGCGCTCGGCCGTCGGCACGATGCGCATCGCCAAGCGCGAGGATCAGCGCGAGCGCCTGCTGGAGGTGATTGAACATGACGTGCGCCGTCTCGACCGGCTGGTGAGCGATATTTCCAATGCATCGCGCCTTGACAGTGAACTGGTCAAGGAAGAGCAAGAGGCGTTCGACCTGCTGGGAATGCTGCGCAATCTGGGGCAATATCTGAGCGAGGAAGCAGAGAAGAAGGGTGTCGATTTCATCACCGACTTCCCCGAGCAGCCTATCGTCATCACCGGTCTGGAGGCGCGGCTGGCGCAGGTCTTCGTCAATCTCATCACGAATGCGATCAGTTTCTGTGAAGAGGGCGATGCGATCCGTGTCTGGGCGCGGCGACGGGCCAACCGGGTGCTGGTGGTGGTCGAGGATACCGGGCCGGGCATTCCCGACGCGGCATTGGAAAAGGTATTCCAACGCTTTTACTCGGAACGGCCAGAGGGCGATTTCGGCAATAATTCCGGTCTGGGCCTTGCGATTTCCAAGCAGATTGTCGAGGCGCATGACGGTGTGATCTGGGCCGAGAACATCCGCCCCACACATGCCGATGCTACGTCCGATCCGCTGGGCGCGCGCTTTGTCGTGGGCCTGCCGGTCTGATCCGGTGACCGCCCACGCGCCTGCGGAAGAGACCGTGATTCATGCCACCTGCGTGGCGCTCGGGGGGCGTGCGGCGCTCATTCGCGGCGCGGCGGGGCAGGGCAAGTCCGGGCTGGCACTGCAACTCATTGCGCTTGGGGCCGTGCTGGTCGCCGACGATCGTACCCGGCTATGGCGGACCGGGGATCGGCTGATGGCGGATGCGCCGGACACGATCCGGGGCCGCATCGAGGCGCGAGGGATGGGTATCCTGCATCTGCCGCAGACCGGGCCCGTGCCCGTGGTCTGCGTGATCGACCTGGACCGCAGCGAAACCGACCGGCTGCCACCGCTTGATCGCGAAACTGTGATGGGCCTGCCCCTGCCTGCCTTCGCAAAATCGCCGCATCCGCATTTTCCTGCCGCGATCCTGCTATATCTCAAACATGGTAAGATCAGTTAACCCATGGGGACCAACGTGAGCATGATTCCTGATCCCGCGCAGCCCGTGCGCCCGCGGCTGGTTCTGGTGACCGGCCCATCGGGGGCCGGGCGAAGCACCGCCATTCGCGCGCTCGAGGATATGGGGTTCGAGGCGATCGACAACATGCCACTGAGTCTGCTGCCCCGGCTGCTGGAGGGGGGCGCGCCACCGGACAAACCGCTGGCGCTGGGTGTTGACGTGCGCAACCGCGATTTCTCGACAAATGCGCTGGTCGAGTTGATCGACCGGCGCGATTGGCACGCCGGTCTGCCGTTGCAGGTTCTGTATCTCGATTGCCGTCCCGAGGCGCTGCAGCGACGGTTTTCCGAAACCCGTCGTCGCCATCCCCTTTCCCCGGCGGAGAGCCCCGAACTGGGCATCGTCCGGGAATTCGATCTGCTTGGTCCGGTGCGCGCGAGGGCTGATCTGGTGATCGACACCTCCGACATGTCGCCGCACGATCTGCGAGCGGACCTGGAGCGCTGGTTCGTCCCGTGCGGGACCGCTCGGCTTGCCGTATCGGTGCACTCGTTTTCCTACAAGCGCGGGCTGCCGCGCGGGCTCGACATGGCGCTGGATTGCCGGTTTCTGAACAATCCCTATTGGGAGCCGTCGTTGCGCGGTCTCGATGGGCGCGCGCCGGAGGTGGCGGATTTCGTGCGGTCCGATCCGCGTTTCGAGAGCTTTCGAACCAAGGTGACGGCGCTGGTCGAGGAATTGCTGCCCGCCTACGAGGCCGAGGGCAAGGCCTATCTCGCAATCGGTTTCGGCTGCACTGGCGGGCAGCATCGGAGCGTGGCGATGGCAGAAACCCTTGCGGCAACCCTTGCGCAGGACGGCTGGCAAGTGTCTATAAGGCATCGCGAACTGGAGCGGCGGGGTCCGGAACCGGCCCCGTTGCCCCCATCTGAGGAGTGACCCAAGTCGTGATCGGCATCGTGATCGTCGCGCATGGCGGGCTTGCCCGCGAATATCTGAGGGCGGTCGAACATGTGGTCGGCCATCAATCTGGTATCGTGGCGATCACCATTGAGGGCGATCATGACCGCGCGCTCAAGCAGGACGAGATTTGCGCTGCCGCCGATTCCGTCGATACCGGGGGTGGCGTGGTGCTGGTTACCGACATTTTCGGCGGCTCGCCGTCGAACCTGTCGCTGCGCGCCTGTCGTCCCGACGATCGGCGGATTCTCTACGGAGCGAACCTGCCTATGCTGATCAAGCTGGCCAAGAGCCGCCATCTGAGCGTATCCGAGGCGGTGCGCGCCGCGCTGGATGCGGGGCGCAAATACATCGACAGTCACAATGTGACAACGGAATAAGAGGGGGGCGACGAGATGACGGAGAAGGTCACGCGTCGGATGGAGATCGTCAACGAAAAGGGGCTGCACGCCCGCGCCGCCGCCAAGTTGGTCGAGGTAGTTGAGGGATTTGACGCAACCGCCGAGGTGTCGCATAACGGGCAATCGGCATCGGGCGACAGCATCATGGGGCTTTTGATGTTGGCAGCGGCCAAAGGAAGCACTATTGACGTCGAAATTGCCGGGTTTGACGCGGAACCACTCGCCGATGCGATGGCGGCGCTGATAGCGGATCGTTTCGGCGAGGACATGTGAACGCGCGGGAGACCCCCAAGCGGGGATGAAGAGCGGAGCAGGGACGGGGCAGTGAGCACCAACGCGCAGAACGAGACCGGCTCTGAGGCCGGCGAAACGGTCCTATTCACCAAGTATGACCGCCGCAGCCTGACCTACGCCAACAGTTTCGATTCGCCTATGACATCGGCAATCATTCGGTCGATGGAATGGCTGACCGGCAAGATCACCATCGTCCGCATGATCCGCCAATTCGAGAAGCGCGGCGCCCCGACCGGACAGCCGTTCTGGCGAGCCGCTCTCGATACGATGGGGATACCGCTACTGACCCCGGATGAGGAAGTGCAGAACATTCCCGCCGACGGCCCGGTGGTGGTGGTTGCCAATCATCCGCATGGTCTGGTCGATGGGATGATCTTGGCCGATCTGATCGGGCGGCGGCGCAGCGATTACAAGATCCTGACGCGCGCCCTTCTGACCGGCATCGACGAGGTGGCGGCGTCCTACATGATTTCCGTGCCGTTCCCGCACGAGCCCGATGCTCAGCGCAAATCTGTGGAAATGCGCGCCAAGGCGATGGCGCATCTCAAGGAAGGCGGCGTGATCAGCGTCTTTCCCTCGGGTGTGGTGGCCTCTTCTGACACAATGTTCGGCCCGGCGGTGGAGCGGGAATGGAATGTGTTCACCGCCCAGATGATCCGGCGGTCCGGCGCGCGTGTGGTTCCGATCTTCTTTCCCGGATCTAATTCGCGCTGGTACCAGATGGCCAACCGGATTTCAGCGACCCTGCGGCAGGGTCTCTTGCTGCACGAAGTGGTGCACAGCTGCAACCGCCCGCAGCGTCCGGTGGTGGCCCCCCCGGTGAGCGACGAAAAGATGAAGATGCTCGAAAGCGATCCGCGCGGCTTTATGGAATGGTTGCGCGCGCATACGCTGGCCTTGGGCGAGGGACAGCGGTAACACCGGTGCATCGACCGCAGGTCAGCAACAGGTCAGACAATCGCCAGCCTCTCTCAGGGGCGATGATTGACCCCGTGTGCCTGCCAGCCGCTCTCCTGCCAGTGCAGTTCTGTCACCGACAGGTTGTCGATCCGGTGCGAGAAGGCATCATAGGCGCTGATCCCGAGCGCCGCCTGCACCTGCGTGAGGATCACGCCCATATGCGCCACCGCGACGATATCGCGCCCCGGATGGGCAGCGCGCAGGCGTGTCACGGTACCAGAGACGCGCGCCGAGACCTCGTGCCAGCTTTCGCCGCCGGGCGGTCGGATATCGCCGGGACGTTCCCAGAAGGCGCGAAGATGGGTTTGATCGGGGATCGTGTCGAAGCCCTGTAACTCCCAGTCGCCGAAATGTATTTCGCGCAGGTCACGCTCGTCGGTGAGGCGCAGGCGTGGACCTGCGATGGCATCGGCGGTGGCACGGGCGCGGACAAGATCGGACGAGACCACAAGCGCGCCTGCTGGCAGATGCGCCGAGAGCCGCGCCAGCCGCGCGGTATCGCTCAGGTCGGCGGGAAGGTCGGACCAGCCGACCATGGATTTCGCATGAGTCGGCCCGTGCCGGACCCAGAAAAAGCGGCTCATGGCAACGCGCCCTTGAGTACCTGCGGCAGCCCCGCGATCACGTTGATCACCAGCCCCGCACGCGCCGCGAGGTGCTGGTTGAGCGCGCCCTGCGCGTTCTGGAAGCGGCGGGCGAGGGCGTTGTCGGGCACCACCGACAAACCAACCTCGTTCGAGACCACTACGACGGGCGCGGCGCAGGTGTCGAGCGCGTCAAAGAGCGCGGCTTCGGCCTGTGCCAGATCGCTTTCGGCCAGCAGGTGATTGGAGAGCCACATTGTCGCGCAGTCGAGCAGAACGACATCGTCCGGCCCCACGTTCCCAAGTGCCGGGCAAGGATTGCGCGGGGCCTCGATGGTGCGCCAGTCGGGCCCGCGCCGGGCACGGTGCCGGTCGAGCTTGGCGCGCATCTCGGCGTCATGGGCCTCGGCGGTGGCGAGATACACGCGCGCGCCCCCATGTGCCATGACCAGCCCCTCGGCATAGGCCGATTTGCCCGACGCGGCCCCTCCGAGCACCAGGGTCAGTGGCGGCAACATGACTCTCAAACCTCGCTTATTTTGATCCGGTTGGCATTTCGGGTCGTAGCACTCCGTGAAATGCTCATAAAGAGCACATCGGCAACAGATGCATGACAGGGGGATCACATGCCACTCGATGCACCGCAGCAAAGCAACATGTCACGCACCGCGATGAAGGCGGAAATGCTGGACGCTGAGACAGAACTCGCGCTCGCCTATGCCTGGCGCGACCACCGCGACGAGGCGGCTCTGCACCGCCTGATTACTGCCTATATGCGGCTGGCCATCTCGATGGCGTCCAAGTTCCGACGCTATGGCGCGCCCATGAATGACCTTATCCAGGAGGCAGGGCTTGGCCTCATGAAGGCCGCCGATAAGTTCGACCCGGATCGCGGCGTCCGCTTTTCGACCTACGCGGTGTGGTGGATCAAGGCCAGCATCCAGGATTACGTCATGCGGAATTGGTCGATGGTGCGGACCGGGTCGACCTCCAGCCAGAAATCGCTGTTTTTCAACATGCGCCGGGTTCAGGCACGGATCGAGCGCGAAGCGATGGCCAATGGCGAGGAGCTTGACGGCTACCAACTGCGCGAGATGATCGCGCATGAAGTCGGCGTGCCGCTGCGCGATGTCGAGATGATGGAGGGCCGCCTGTCGGGGTCTGATTTCTCTCTGAACGCCACGCAATCGTCGGAGGACGAAGGGCGCGAGTGGATTGACACGATAGAGGATGAAGGCGCGCGCGGCGATGAGCTTGTCGAGAAGGATCATGACTTGCAGGCGCTGCGCGATTGGCTGGGCGATGCGATGAGCAAGCTGAACGAACGCGAACGCTTCATCGTGCGCGAGCGCAAGCTGCGCGATGCGCCGCGCACTCTGGAAAGCCTTGGCGAGGAGTTGAGCCTTTCGAAGGAGCGCGTGCGCCAACTCGAGGCGGCGGCATTCCAGAAAATGCGCAAGCATCTTGAAAAGCACGGCGGCGAGGTGCAGAACCTGCTCGCATGAGCCTGCGCTCCCTTGCCCTGACAGTTGCCTTATGCGCCGCCGGTCCGGTGGTGTCGCAAGACGTGGCGGTGCTGGGCGAGGTGCATGATAATCCTGCCCATCACGCCGAACAGGCGGAGCAAGTGGCGCGGCTGCAACCCGCCGCCATCGTCTTCGAGATGCTGACCGAAGAGCAGGCCGCGCGGGTGACACCCGAATTGAGGGGTGACGCCGAGGCGCTGGGCGAGGCGCTTGACTGGTCCGAGAGCGGCTGGCCCGATTTCACCATGTATCATCCGATCTTCACGGCGGCTCCCAAGGCGGCGATTATCGGCGCTCTGGTGCCGCGCAACGCGGCGCGTGCGGTTTTTGATACCGGCCCGGCGGAGGCGTTCGGGCCAGAGGCTGCTCGTTACGGCCTTGATCGCGATCTCGACCCGGCCGAGCAGACCACCCGCGAGGCGATGCAGATGTCCGCACATTGCGACGCGCTGCCTGAGGAGATGCTGCCCGGCATGGTGGCCGTGCAGCGCCTGCGAGATGCGGTATTGGCGCGGGCGATTGTCCGGGCCATGGACGAGACCGGAGGGCCGGTCGCGGTGATCACGGGCAACGGCCATGCGCGCCGCGATTGGGGCGTACCTGCGGTGCTGGCCGAAGTGGCTCCGGATCTCGACGTCTGGGTCTTGGGGCAGACCGAGGACGACCGCCCGCTGGAGGGCGGGTTCGACATGGTCAAATCCGCCCCTGCCGCCGACCGTCCTGATCCCTGCGCCGCTTTTCAGTAGCGGCCCTCGCCCTTGCACGCGAGCCGCCCGCGCCCTACTGTCAGCGCGGCCCTTGAAGGAACGCCCATGCTCACCTCGAAACGCATTCTTCTGATTATCGGCGGCGGTATCGCGGCGTTCAAATCGCTCGACCTCATCCGGCGGCTGCGCGAGCGCGGCGCGGAAGTGACGCCGGTGCTGACCCGGGCAGGCACCGAGTTCGTGACGCCCTTGTCGGTCTCGGCGCTGGCCGGGCGCCGCGTGTTCTCGGACCTTTTCGATCTGACCGACGAGGCCGAGATGGGGCATATCGAGCTCAGCCGCTCGGCCGATCTCATTGTTGTGGCCCCGGCCACTGCCGATCTGATGGCCAAGATGGCGCATGGTCATGCGGATGATCTGGCCTCGACGCTGCTTCTGGCCACCGACACACCGGTTCTGCTGGCCCCGGCGATGAACGTGCGGATGTGGCAGCACGCGGCGACGCAGCGCAATATCGAGACGCTGATCGGCGACGGTATCGGTTTCGTCGGCCCGAACGAAGGCGACATGGCCTGCGGTGAACATGGCCCGGGGCGCATGGCCGAGGTGCCCGAAATTCTGGCGGCCATCAAGGCGGCGCTGGCCCACGGGCCGTTGCGCGGGCGGCGCGTGCTGGTCACGTCCGGCCCCACGCATGAGCCCATCGACCCTGTGCGCTATATCGCCAACCGATCCTCCGGCGCGCAGGGCACCGCGATTGCGCGGGCGCTGGTGGCCCTCGGGGCCGATGTGGTTTTTGTCACCGGTCCCGCCACCGTATCGCCCCCCGACGGCGTCGAAGTGATCCGCGTCGAAACCGCAAGCGAGATGCTGGCGGCGGTCGAGGGTGCGCTGCCCGCGCATGCCGCCGTTTTTGCCGCCGCCGTGGCCGATTGGCGGATGGCACAGCCAAGCGACCGCAAGATGAAGAAGACCGAGGGCGGATTGCCGGTGCTGGAATTCGCTGAGAACCCGGACATTCTGGCGACGGTGAGCCGGATGGCTGAGGGGCGACCGTCGCTGGTGGTGGGCTTTGCCGCCGAGACGCATGACGTGGTGGACCTTGCCACGGCCAAGCGTGCGCGCAAAGGCTGTGACTGGATCCTCGCCAACGATGTGAGCGCGGGCACGGGAATCATGGGTGGGGCCGAGAATGCCGTGACGCTGATCACCGAAGAGGGCGTGGAGAGCTGGCCGCGCATGGGTAAGGATCAGGTCGCGCAGCAACTGGCTGAGCGCATCGCACAGGCGCTGGCCTGAGGGTTTGGATATTTTTGGCAAGATGAAGAGAGGCCGTCCATGCTGACCGTCGCGTTTCAATGGGAGGAGGGGGCGGATCGCTCGTTCGGCCTGCCCGCATATGAAACGGATGGGGCAGCGGGGGCCGACCTGCGTGCCAACTTCCCGGATCGCGGCGTGGTGATGCTGGAGCCGGGCGCGCGGGCGCTGGTGCCGACCGGGCTGCGGCTGGCCGTGCCTGCGGGATACGAGGTGCAGCTGCGGCCACGCTCGGGGCTGGCGCTGAAATACGGGATCACCCTGCCCAACAGCCCCGGCACCATCGACAGCGATTATCGGGGCCCCCTGGGGGTGATCGTGATGAACGCGGGCGACGAGCCGTTCGAGATCGAGCATGGCGCGCGGATCGCGCAGATGGTGGTGGCCCCGGTGGTGCAGGCGCGTCTCAAACTGGTCGAGAGCCTGGAGGCGACCGCGCGCGGCGTCGGTGGCTTCGGCTCCACGGGGGAACGCTGATGCTGCTGGTTCTGGTTATGGCGGCGGTGCTCTGGGGCATCGGGGCCGTGATGGGCACGCCCCGGCGCATGCGCTGGGGCATGATCGCCGGACTGTGGGCCGGGGTCACGCTGGCGCATCTGGTCTTGCCTTTGGGTCATCCCATCCGGCTCGCCACAGGCGAGAGCGCGGCGCTGTGGCTGATGATCGGGGGGGCTGCGGCGCTGGTGCTGGTCTATCGCGCCGGGCTGGGGGCTTTGCGCGCGCGGGCCGGGGCGCGCGAGGCCGAGGCCGAGCCGGGCAGCACACCCAAGCCACTGTTCACCGAGGCGGAACTGGGCCGCTACGCCCGCCATATCGTGCTGCGCGAGATCGGCGGGCCGGGGCAGAAGGCGATGAAGCAGGCTCGGGTGCTGGTGATCGGGGCAGGGGGGCTCGGCTCTCCGGTCCTCTTGTATCTCGCGGCGGCGGGCGTGGGCACCATCGGCGTGATCGACGATGACGAGGTGGACAATTCCAACCTGCAACGACAGGTGATCCACCGCGATGCCGATATCGGCCTGCCCAAAGTGCAATCGGCCATGGCCGCGATGCAGGCGCAGAATCCCTCTGTGGTGGTGCGCCCCTACCAGCGGCGGCTGAGCGCGCAGATCGCCGAGGCTCTCTTTGCCGAATATGATTTGATCCTCGACGGCACCGACAATTTCGAGACGCGCTATCTGGCCAATGCCGCCGCCGTGGCGCAGGCCAAGCCGTTGATTTCCGGCGCGCTGTCGCAATGGGAGGGGCAGTTGAGCGTGTTCGACCCGGCGCGCGGCGCGCCCTGCTACCAATGCATTTTCCCCGAGGCGCCCGCGCCGGGGCTTGCGCCCTCCTGCGCCGAGGCGGGGGTGCTGGGCCCCTTGCCCGGCGTGGTCGGCGCTATGATGGCCGCCGAGGCGGTGAAACTGATCACCGGGGCGGGGCAGGCCCTGCGCGGTGAGATGCTGATTTACGATGCGCTTTATGGCGAGAGCCGCAAGATCGCGGTGAGCCGCCGCGCGGATTGTCCGATCTGCGGCGACAAAGGAGAGAGACATGACCAACCCGTTGCTGGCTGAGTGGGACACGCCGTTCAACCTTGCCCCGTTCGAGGCGATTTCCGACGAGGATTTTGCGCCCGCATTCGAGGCTGCGATGCAAGAGGCGCGGGCCGAGGTGGCGGCGATCGCCGAGAGCCATGATGCGCCGACCTTCGCCAACACGATTGAGGCGCTGGAGGCGTCGGGCAAGTCGCTCGACAAGGTGCTGTCGGTGTTCTTCACCGTGGCGGGGGCAGACAGCAACCTGAGGCGGCAGGAATTGCAGCGCGACTTTGGCCCGAAGCTAGCGGCCTATTCCTCGGAGTTATACGGCAACAAACAGCTCTTCGCGCGGGTCGAGGCGGTCTGGCAGGCGCGCGAGACGCTCGATCTGACGGCCGAGCAGCAGCGCCTTTTGATGCTGACGCATCGCGCCTTTCGTCGGGCGGGTGCTGCGCTGACCGGTGAGCAGGACAAACGCATGCGCGCGATCATGGCGCGGCTGGCGGAACTCGGCACGGCCTTCACGCAGAACCTGCTGGCGGATGAGGCGGGCTGGCATATGGCACTCGACGAAGGTGATTTGGAGGGGCTGCCGGACTTCGTGATCCGCTCTGCCCGCGCGGCGGGGCAGGAAAAGGGGGCGGATGGCCCTGTGATCACGCTCTCGCGTTCGCTGATCGTGCCGTTCCTGCAATTCTCTCCGCGCCGCGACCTGCGCCGCCACGCCTTTGAAGCGTGGACGTCACGCGGGGCCATGGGCGGAGAGACCGACAACCGCGCCATCGCTGAGGAAATATTGCGCCTGCGGGCCGAACGCGCGGCGCTTCTGGGCTACGAGAGCTTTGCCGCCTACAAGCTTGAAACAGAGATGGCAAAGACGCCGGAAGCCGTGCGTGATCTGCTGATGACGGTGTGGGAACCGGCCAAGGCACAGGCCGAGGCCGATTCGGAAATACTGACCGCGATGATGCGCGCCGATGGAATCAATGGTGATCTGGAGCCGTGGGACTGGCGCTATTATTCCGAGAGGCGGCGGCAGGCGGAGCATGATCTCGATGAGGCGGCGCTCAAGCCCTATCTCTCGCTCGATGCGATGATTGAGGCGGCGTTCGGCTGTGCCAACCGGCTGTTTGGCCTCGAATTCACACCGCTTGATATCGCACTTTACCACCCCGATTGCCGCGCCTGGGAAGTGACGCGGGACGGGCGGCATGTGGCGGTCTTCATTGGGGATTATTTCGCCCGCGGTTCCAAGCGGTCGGGCGCATGGTGCTCGTCGATGCGTGGTCAGGCCAAGGTGCCGCAGGTGCAGGGGCCTATCGTGATCAACGTTTGCAATTTTGCCAAGGGTGATCCGGCGCTGCTGAGCTATGACGACGCGCGCACATTGTTCCATGAGTTTGGCCATGCGCTGCATCACCTTTTGTCGGATGTGAGTTATGAGAGCCTGTCGGGCACCTCCGTGGCGCGCGATTTCGTGGAACTTCCAAGCCAGCTTTATGAACACTGGCTGGAGGTGCCGGAGGTGCTGGAACGCTACGCCACCCATGTCGAGACCGGCGACCCGATGCCGCCCGAGATGCTGGATCGACTGCTCAAGGCGACGACCTATGACATGGGATTCCAGACTGTGGAATATGTGGCTTCGGCGTTGGTCGATTTGTCCTTGCACGAGGGCGCACCGCCCGAGGACCTGATGACAGCGCAGCGCGATGTGCTGGATCGGTTGGGCATGCCCCGCGCGATCACGATGCGCCACGCGAGCCCGCATTTCGCGCATGTATTTTCCGGCGACGGCTATTCCAGTGGCTATTACAGCTACATGTGGTCCGAGGTGATGGATGCCGATGCCTTCGCCGCCTTCGAGGAGGCGGGGGG
>Ga0209947_1001030_pt1 | contig 16923 bp, 11 predicted proteins | sample SalPonR2_B_D2_MG_FD_185706 | JGI IMG/M metagenome (GOLD analysis project Ga0209947, IMG submission 185706) | Salt pond soil microbial communities from South San Francisco under conditions of wetland restoration - Salt Pond MetaG R2_B_D2_MG... ... | reverse complement strand
GCCCAGTTCCGGGATCGTCACCTGGAAATCCGAGAGCGCCTCCAGCAGGAACGCCTCGAACGGCTCGTCGGTGCGGTCGATCTCGTCGATGAGCAGCACCGGCGCACCGCCCGCCTGCGGTCGCATGGCCTGCAGCAAGGGGCGCTCGATCAGGAATTCCTCGGTAAACAGCTCGTCCTTGAGATGCGCGCGGTCCACGCCTCCGGCGGCCTCGGCGGTGCGGATGGCGATCATCTGCCCGGCGAAATTCCACTCGTAGACAGCGGTGGCGGCATCGAGCCCCTCGTAGCATTGCAGCCGGATCAGCCGACGGCCCAGCGCCGCGGAGATGGCCTTGGCGATCTCGGTCTTGCCGGTGCCCGCCTCGCCCTCGAGAAACAGCGGCCGCCCCAGCCGCAGCGCGAGAAACGAAACGGTGCCCAGCGCGCGCCCGCACACGTAGCCTTGCGCGCCGAGCACCTCCTGCACCGCGCCGATGGATTGGGGGATGTTCACCTGCCTGACCTCCGACTGCCTCGCACCCGCCTAGGACTGCATGGCCCGCCCCGGGCGGTCAAGGGCACCCGCGCGCCGGCAACCTCGCAGAAAGCCCGCGGATTTTCCAAAGTTTCGCCCCAATCCGGCGGCAGGCTCTGCTCAACAAGCGGACCACAGAGCCGCGACGGGGCAGTGTGCGGCAGACAAGGTCGAAGCGGATGCAGGACAACAGTGACATCACCGGTACCGATCTCTCGGGTCAAGACTGGCAGGGCTGGCTCGACCGCGCCGAGGCGGCGGTGGGCGATGACGGCTACATGCAGCCGCTGGGCGACGGCCACGCGGCGCTGTTTTGCGAGCGCAAGCCGGTGCTGCTCGTGACCTTCGAGAGCTTCGACCGGCTCGAGGATCTCTCGGACAAGGGGCAGCCCCTCGGCTGGACCATGCTCGCCGCGCTGGGCTGGTCGCATCTGTGCCTGCTCAGCCACGGCGATACCTGGTTCCGCGATGTCCGCGTCTACGGCTATTTCGACCGGCTGATCGACGACGGCTTCTTCGACGAGTTCGAGCAGGTGATCTTCTACGGCGCGGGGGCCTGCGGCTATGCCGCCGCCGCGTTTTCCGTCGCCGCACCCGGAGCAAAGGTGCTGATGCTGCGCCCACAGGCCACACTGGATCCGCGGGTGACCGAATGGGACGACCGCTACCTGCGGATGCGCCGCACCGCGTTCACCGACCGCTACGGCTACGCGCCCGACATGCTCGACGCCGCCGACACGGCCGTCCTGCTTTATGATCCGGAGGTCGATCTCGACGCGATGCACTCGGCGCTGTTCAATCGCGGCAACGTGTTGCGTTTCCGTACCCGTCATCTCGGATACGGCATCGAGGAGAAACTGTGCCACATGGGCGTGCTGCCGCGGCTGCTCGCTCAGTTGAGCGCGGACAAGCTCACCCGCCAGAGCCTCGCCGCTCTCTGGCGCAAGCGCCGCGAAGAACAGGGATATCTCTTCCCGCTGATGCGGCGGCTGATACGCGAGCAGCGCGACGGGCTCACCGTGCTCTTTTGCGAGAACGTGCTGGCCCGCAAAAAGGGCGGCCCGCGCTACCGCAACGCGCTGAGCCGCGCCCGCGCCCGGCTCGACGCGCAGGACGGCTAGCACTGGCGCAGCCGCGCACGATTGTGTATGCGCTCGGGCCATGACCGAGAGCCTTACCCTCCGACGCCCCGATGACTGGCACCTGCACCTGCGCGACGGCGCGATGCTGGCCGCAATCCTGCCTGAGAGCGCGCGCCACTTTGCCCGCGCCATCATCATGCCCAACCTCGTGCCACCGGTGGTCACGTCCGATGACGCGCGCGCCTATCGCGACCGGATCATGGCGGCGCTGCCAGAGGGGATGGATTTCACCCCGCTGATGACGCTCTACCTGACCGAAGAGACCGACGCGGACGACGTGGCCGCCGCCCATGCCGAGGGGCTGATCACCGCCGTCAAGCTCTACCCCGCCGGGGCCACCACCAATTCCGCCTCCGGCGTGCGCGATTTCGACCGCGTGCGCGGCGTGCTGGACCGGATGGCGGAGATCGGCCTGCCGCTCTGCGTACATGGCGAGGTGACGGACCCGCAGATCGACATCTTCGACCGCGAGGCGGTGTTCATCGACCGCGTGCTCGACCCGATCCGCCGCGCCACGCCTGGGCTGCGCGTGGTGATGGAGCATGTCACCACCTCCGATGCCGTGGCCTATGTCACTTCGCAGGACCGCGACCTCGCCGCCACCATCACCACCCATCACCTTGTGATCAATCGCAACCATATCCTCGCGGGCGGGATCAGGCCGCATTACTACTGCCTGCCCGTGGCCAAGCGCGAAGAGCACCGCCTCGCCCTGCGCAAGGCGGCCACCTCGGGCGACGCGCGCTTCTTCCTCGGCACCGACAGCGCGCCCCATACCGACCCCCTGAAGGAAAGCGCCTGCGGTTGCGCGGGCTGTTTCACTGCGATCAACACGCTGTCGATCCTCGCCCATGTCTTTGAGGAGGAGGGCGCATTGGGCCGGCTCGAAAGCTTCACCTCGCTTCACGGCCCCGCCTTCTACGGGCTGCCGCCCAACGAGGCACGGATCACGCTGACGAGGGGCGACCCCGTTACCTACCCGCCGAAGATCGACACCGACGACGGCCCCGTCACCGTGTTCGACCCCGGCTTCCCCCTGCATTGGCGGGTGACCTGATCTTCACCGTTCCCGAAATACTCCCGCCGGAGGCATGAAATCTCTCCAGCGCAGCGCCCAACCCGAGGACCCCGCCATGATCCCCGCCACCTACCCGCCCAAGGACGAGATCGCCCGCCTGACCGCCCGGATGCTGCTGGAAATCAAGGCGGTGCATTTCAACGCGGAGGCACCTTTCACGCTGGCCTCCGGCCTGCCCTCGCCCACCTATATCGACTGCCGCAAGCTCATCAGCTACCCGCGCATCCGCTCGACACTGATGGATTTCCTCACCGTCACCGTGCTGCGCGAGGCGGGATTCGAGGCGTTCGACAACGTGGCGGGCGGCGAGACGGCGGGCATCCCCTTCGCCGCGCTGGTGGCCGAGCGCATGGCCCTGCCGATGACCTATGTGCGCAAGAAGCCCAAGGGCTACGGGCGGGGTGCACGCATCGAAGGGGCCATGACCGAGGGCCAACGCGTGCTGCTGGTGGAGGATCTGACCACCGATGGCGGCTCCAAGCTGTCCTTCGTCGACGCCATCCGCGAGACCGGGGCCACATGCGCGCACACGGCGGTGATCTTCTACTACGACATCTTCCCCGAGACCGAGCGGACGCTGAGCGACCACGGGGTGCGGCTCCACCACCTCTGCACCTGGTGGGATGTGCTCGGTGAGGCACGCGCGCAGGGCGAATTCAACGCCTCGACGCTGCGAGAGGTCGAATCATTTCTCGACGACCCGCGCGCCTGGCAGGCGGCGCAGGGGGGCTGAGCTGCGCATCGGGACGGAATAAATCGAGGCTGCGGCATGAAAGCCACGCAGCAAAACATCGCCACACCGCATGTTGCTGTGTGCGTCGATTTCATGTCAATATGTGCCAGCTGTGTCGGGACTTGCTTATCCACAGACATATACATTTTGCCCGCAGCCCGCGTCGGCAACTATCTGACATGGCCAAGGTCGGAACAGAGCGGTAGCCAATGAACGAGGTCAGCGTCTTCAATCCCACAGGGGCCGAGATCGAGGCCGCAGACAGCGTGCCCCACTCCATCGAGGCCGAACAGCAGCTTCTCGGCGCGATCCTGACCAACAACGACATCTACGACCGCGTGGCCGCGATCATCGGGCCGCAGCATTTCTATGATCCCGTCCATGCCCGCATCTTCGAGACGGCCGCCGCGCGCATCACGCGCAACGCGCTCGCCTCGCCGGTGACGCTGCGCGCCTTCCTCGAGGACGATGACGGGCTCAAGGAGCTTGGCGGCCCGGCCTATCTCGTCAACCTCGCGGGCGCGGCGATCTCGACCTACGCCGCGCGCGACTATGCGCAGATGATCTACGATCTGGCCATCCGTCGAGAGCTGATCACCCTGGGCAGCGACATCGCCGCCCGCGCCGCCCGCGTCGAGATCGGCAGCGAGCCGGGCGACCAGATCGTGGAGGCCGAACAGAAGCTCTACAATCTGGCCGAACAGGGCAAGTCCGATAGCGGCTTCCAGAGCTTTCTGCGGGCGGTCAAAGACGCCGTCGACGTGGCCAACGCCGCCTACCAGCGCGACGGCGGCCTCGCCGGACTCGCCACCGGCCTCAACGACATGGACAACAAGCTCGGCGGCCTGCACCGCTCGGACCTGCTGATCCTCGCCGGGCGGCCCTCGATGGGCAAGACCTCGCTGGCCACCAATATCGCCTTCAACATCGCCCGCGCGTTCCGGCGCGGCCAGCTGCCCGACGGCACGCATGGCGCGGTGGATGGCGGCGTTGTGGGCTTCTTCTCGCTCGAGATGTCGGCCGAACAGCTCGCCAGCCGCATCCTGTCGGAGGCCGCGGAAATCCCCTCGCACAAGATCCGCCGCGGCGACATGGACGAGGGCGAGTTCCGCCGCTTCGTAGAGGCGGCCAAGGCGCTGGAATCCTGCCCGCTCTTCATAGACGACACCGCCGCCATCCCGATTTCCCAGATCGCCGCGCGCGCGCGGCGGCTCAAGCGCACCCACGGGCTCGACTTGCTGATCGTGGACTACCTGCAGCTCGTGCGCGGCACAGCCGAGAACCGCGTGCAGGAGATCGGCGAGATTTCCATGGGCCTCAAGGCCATCGCCAAGGAGCTCGACATCCCCGTTCTCGCCCTGTCGCAGCTCTCGCGCCAGGTCGAGAGCCGCGAGGACAAGCGCCCGCAACTGTCGGACCTGCGCGAGTCGGGCTCGATCGAGCAGGACGCCGACGTGGTGATGTTCGTGTTCCGCGAGGTCTACTACAAGGAACGCGAAAAGCCGGGCGACCATGAGCTTGACAAGATGGCCGAGTGGCAGGAAGCGATGAGCCGCCTCACCGGCAAGGCCGAGGTGATCATCGGCAAGCAGCGCCACGGCCCGATCGGCACGGTGGATCTCAGCTTCGAGGACCAGTTTACCCGTTTCGGCAACCTCGTGAAACCGTGGCAACAGGGCGCGGGCGGAGATTTCTAGCAAACGCAGCGACGGGCGACCAAGTTGGAGCGGATCGCCCTTTGCGGTGGTTGGGGTGAGCCGCGCGAGATAGAAGGCGAGTGACCGCTCAATGACGGAAAGTCCGCCTCGCCGCCGGGCTCATCCCGCCGCGGCACCACACCGCACTGCACCCGGCACCCCGTCCTCGATCCCGCCGATCCGCGCCGCCTCGTGCCCCGCCTCGCACAGCCGCGCCACCAGCGCATCGGCCTCGCCCGCCGCCACCGCGGCCAGAAATCCGCCCGCCGTCTGCGGATCGTGCATCAGCGCCGCGCGCCCGTCCTCGCCCAGCCCCGCCACCGGCGCCGCGCGCCGGTTGGCCGCCCAGATGGTCGAGCGCAGGCCGCGCGCCGCCAACGCCTCGGCCCCCGACATCAACGGCACCAACCCCGGCTCGAGCCACGCCGCCCCCCCCGAGTCGCGGCACATGTTGCGCAGGTGCCCCGCCAGCCCGAACCCGGTGACATCCGTCATCGCATGCGCGCCCGACAGGATCGCCGCCGCGTCCCCCTGCGGCTCCACCAGCCGTTCAAGCAGCGCAACGATATCGCGGCCCTGCGCCTCTCCGCGCATCTCGGCGGCCAAGAGCGTGCCCGACCCGATGGGCCGCGTTAGGATCAGCGCATCGCCCGGACGCGCGCCCCCGAGCGTGATCGCCTCCCCCCCGACGATCCCGGTGAGCGAAAACCCGATGCTTGCCTCCGCCCCCATGCTCGAATGGCCGCCGACGATCTCCGCCCCCGCAGGTTCCAGCGCCGCGCGCGCGCCCGCCATGATCTCGGCCATGCTGCGCGCCTGCAAAGCCTCGCTCATCCGCGGCAGCGTCACCGACACCAGCGCAGCCTGCGGCTGCGCCCCCATCGCCCAGATATCGCCCAGCGCGTGCAGCGCCGCGATCCGCGCCATCAATCCGTGATCCTCCGTGAACGCACGCAGATGATCGGTACTCAGCACCTGACGCACGCTCCCCGTCGCGATCACGGCGGCGTCGTCCCCCGGCACGGCGATGGCATCGCGCAGCACCTCGGGTGCCACCTTGGCCCCACAGCCGCCGCACATCGGCTCACGGCCCTCCTCGTCCGACAGCGCGCGGACACGCGGCAGCGGCGCGGCCCGCATCGCCGGCAGCGGGTCGAACCTGCCCATGAAGGCACGGTCGATCCGGTCCTTCCAGCGCCAGAGCAACCGCCCGGAAAACGCGATCCCCAGCTTCTCGGCCACCGCCCGCCGCTCGCCCAGCGATACCAGCTTGAGGTAGTCGCGCTGCGGCCGGAACGCCCGCGCCTCCCCGCCCGAGAGCTGCGCGCGCAGGTTGTCATGCAGCACCGGCGCTTGGCGCACGGCAAAGACCCCGGCCTTGGGCCGCGGCGCGTAACCCATATGCGCGCAATCGCCCACGGCGAATAGCGTATCGTGCCCCTCCACCCGCAGATCGGGCGCGACCCGCACGAAACCATCCCCGGTCACCGGCAGACCGGTCTGCGCCAGCCAGCCATGCGCCCGCGCCCCCGCCGCCCCCACCGTCAGCCGCGCGGGCACGCGCGCGCCGTCCGCCAGCACGACCGCGTCGTCGCGCACCTCGGCCACCTGCGCGCCGGTCAGCACCTGCACGCCCATATCGGCCAGCGCCCGCACCAGCCGCGGTCGCAGCACCGGCCCCTCGGGCGCGATCTCGGGCGCACGCTCGATCAGGCTCACCTCCGCGCGACCCGCCGCATGGCCCAGCCGGTGCGCCATCGCCAGCGCCACCTCGACCCCGGCGATACCGCCGCCGATCACCGCCGCCTCGGGAGCCTCCCGGCCCGCCGCCACCTCGGCCACGAACGCCTCCCAGCGCGCGGCGAACGGGCCCAGCGGCTTGACCGCGAGGCCGTACCCGGCAAAGCCCGGCAGGCCCGGCATCCGCGCGTGCACGCCGACATCGACGGACGCCACGTCATAGCCGATCTCGCGCCCATCCCCCAGCATGATCCGCTGCGCGCCCGCGTCGATGCCCGTCACCGCCCCGACAATGAGCCGCGCCCCCGCGAACCGCACCAGCCGCACGAGGTCGATCTCCAGGTCGGCTTGCCGGTAATGCCCCGCCACCATCCCCGGCAGCATCCCCGAATAGGGCGCGACCGGGTTCGGGTCGATCACCGTCAGCCGCGCGCCGGGCAGCGGCTCCATCCCCCACATCCGCAGCACCAGCGCATGTGCGTGCCCGCCCCCCACGAGGACGAGATCGCGGCTCAGCGGCACCGGTTGAGGCATCATCGCGCGCGCCCCTCAGAACGGAAAGAACAGCGGGATCACCAGCACCGCCACCGCCGCGTAGAGCAGGTTGAGCGGCAGGCCCACCACCAGGAAATCGCGGAACTTGTAGCCCCCCGCGCCATAGACGAAGGTGTTGGTCTGATAGCCGATGGGCGTGGCGAAACTCGCCGAGGCGGCGAACATCACGGTGATGATGAACGGGCGCGGGTCATAACCCAGCTCGATGGCCAGCGCGATCACGATGGGGCCGATGAGAATCGCCACGGCGTTATTGGTCACCATCTCGGTCAGCAGGTTGGTCAGCAGATAGACCGCCGCCAGCACCGCCAGCGGCCCCAGCCCCTGCATCAGCCCCACCATCGACTCGACGATGAGCCGGGCGGCACCGGTCTCCTGCAACCCGAGGCTCATGCCCAGCATCCCGAAGATCAGGAACAGGATCGGCCAGTCGATCGCCTCAAACGCCTCGTCGGCCTCGACGCAGCCGGTCATCATCACCACCACCGCCCCGATCAGCGCCAGCCCGGCGATCGGCATGACGCCCAGCGCGGCGAGGATCATCACCACTGCGATGGTGGCGACGGCGATGGGGGCCTTGGAGCGGCGCATCGCCTGATCCGCGGGCTCGGTCAGGTTGACGATGCCACCATCCTCCATCAGCCGCCGCAGCCCCTCGGGCGGCCCCTCCAGCAGCACCGTGTCGGCGAATTGCAGCCGCACCTCGGGCAGGTCGCGGCTGATATTCTGCTCGTGCCGGTGCACGGCCATCAGGTAGACGCCGTATTTGCGGCGCAGCTTGAGATCCTTGATGGGCCGCCCGCGCAGGTGCGAATGGGGCCCCACGCTCGCCTCCATCGTCACCGTGCGCTCGGCGGTGACCGGCTCGAAGCCGCTGTCATCCATGCCGCGAAACTCGATCTCGCCGTTCTCTTTCAGCCCGAGGATCTCGCCCGTGTCGGTCTTGATCACCACCCGGTCGCCGGATTCCAGCACCAGGTCGCGCATGTGGCGGCGCATCGACACCTCGCCGCGCACCACGTCGAGGATGCGCGCGCCTGCTCGGTTGAACGGCAAATCCTCCAGCTTCTTGCCGATATAGCGCGACTCGTGCGGAATGAGCAGCCGCGCGAGGAACTTGCGCTTACCCTCCTGCCCGATCATGCCCGCCAGCGACGTGCGGTCGGGCAGCAGGAACCGCCCGGCAAAGGCCATGTAGATCACCCCCACCGTGGCCAGTACCAGCCCCGGCAGCGTCATCTCGAACATGGTGAGTGCCGGCTGCCCCGCGTCGCGCGCCACCCCGCTCATCAGGATGTTGGTGGATGTCCCCACCAGCGTCAGCGTACCGCCGAAAATCGCGGCATAGCTCAGCGGGATCAGCAGCTTCGACGAGCTCACCCCCATCGACGCGCCCACCGAGATCATCACTGGCGCGAGCAGGATGACAACCGGCGTGTTGTTCATGAAGGCCGAGGCCATCATCGTCGCCGCCATCATCAGGAACAGCGCCCGCAGGTAATTCCCGCGCGCCTGCTTGCGCAGCCACCCGCCGATGATCTCCAGCACCCCGGTCCGCTCCAGCGCCGCGGAGATGACGAACATCATGGCAATCGTGATCGGCGCCTCCGAGCCGAACACCTGCAGGAACGCGCCCGTTTCGATGATGCCCGTGGCCAACAGCACCGCCGACGCGCCCAGCGCGGTCACCGAGGGCGGGAACACCTCCTTGAAAAAACACAGGAAGACCCCGAGCAACAGCAGCAAAACGAAAATCTGGTCGGGGCTCATGAGCGGCTATCGTCCTCACAGGGGGGGCGGGCTGACGCGCAGTAACAGCAGGACACCCCCGCGATTTCAACAGCTAATTGCGGCGCACTCCGCCGCCGGTCACGTCACGGCCCTGTCTTCTTCTTGGCTGAAATACCCGGGGGTGCGGGGCCCGGCCCCAACCCGGCCCTCAATGCAGCGTGAATTCGCCGGTCACGTTGCGCCATTCCCCCGGCGCGATCAGCTTGCGATGGCTGAACCGCACCGAGTGCAGCGGCCCGTCGATCTCGCGCTGCCAGAACTCGATGAATTCAAACAGTTTCGGATGGTCGGGGGCGAGGTCGTAATCCTGCCACAGATAGCTGTTGAGCACGTTTTGGTAATCGGGCATCCGGTAGAGGAATTCCGCCGTGGTCAGCCCGTAGCCCTTCAGCATCATTTCCGTCTCGGTCATCTCCATGTTTCCGCTCCTGTCGCTGCCTGACAGGACCAGTGTGCCACGGAAGAATTACTTTTCAATAAAAACAGTATGTTATCACTCGCCCGGGGTGGCTGCCACGGGCCCGGCACCTGCCCCATTGCACCCCATATCATGGCTCTGATATAGATATGCCAACAAGATATAGCGCATGTCACAGGACGGTCAAAAACGTGAGCGATACGCCTCAACCCCCTGAAAACCCGGACGAAACCACGCCCGCGCCCGGCGGCCCGCAGGTCTCGATCACTCACGAGATGAAGACCTCCTATCTCGATTACGCGATGAGCGTGATCGTCAGCCGCGCGATCCCCGATCTGCGCGACGGATTAAAACCTGTGCACCGGCGCATCCTTTATGCCATGCACGAGGGCGGCAACACCCATGACAAGCCCTACCGCAAATCCGCCCGAGCCGTCGGCGACGTCATGGGCAAGTATCACCCGCACGGGGATAGCGCCATTTACGACGCGCTCGTGCGCATGGCGCAGGATTTCTCGATGTCCCTGCCGCTCCTCGACGGCCAGGGCAATTTCGGCTCGATGGACGGCGATAACGCGGCGGCCATGCGCTATACCGAGGTGCGCATGGACAAGCCCGCGTCCTTCCTTCTCGCCGATATCGAGAAGGAGACGGTGGATTTCCAGGACAATTACGACGGCAAGGACCGCGAGCCCACGGTCCTGCCCGCGCGTTTCCCCAACATGCTGGTCAACGGCGCGGGCGGCATCGCCGTCGGCATGGCCACCAACATCCCGCCGCACAACCTCGGCGAGGTGGTGGATGCCACGCTCGCCCTGATCGACGACCCGGACCTCGGCAGCGAGGACCTGATCCGCTACGTGCCCGGCCCCGATTTTCCCACCGGCGGGCTGATGCTGGGCCGGTCGGGGGCGCGCAAGGCGTATCTGGAGGGGCGCGGCAGTGTCATCATCCGCGCCCGCACCCGCACCGAGGAAATCCGCAAGGACCGCTACGCCATCGTCATCGACGAGGTGCCCTACCAGGTCAACAAGGCCAGCATGATCGAAAAGATCGCCGAGGCCGCCCGCGACAAGCGGATCGAGGGCATCGCCCATGTCCAGGACGAGAGCGACCGCACCGGCGTGCGTGTCGTGATCGAGCTGAAGCGCGATGCGACGCCCGACGTGGTGCTCAACCAGCTGTTCCGCTTCACCCCGATGCAGACCTCGTTTGGCTGCAACATGCTGGCATTGAACGGCGGCAAGCCCGAGCAGCTGACGCTGCACCGCTTCCTGTCGCTCTTCGTGCAGTTCCGCGAAGAGGTGGTCGCGCGCCGCACCGCCCATGATCTGCGCCGCGCGCGCGAGCGCGCGCACGTGCTCTGCGGTCTGGCCGTGGCCGTGTCGAACGTGGACGAGGTGGTCGCCACGATCCGCGCCTCCGCCGATGCCGCCGAGGCAAGGCAGAGGCTGATGGAGCGGCGCTGGCCCGCGGGCGACATCCTCGAATACATCGCCCTGATCGACGACCCCTCGCACCGCGCCAACGAGGACGGCACCTACAACCTGTCCGAGACACAGGCCCGCGCCATCCTCGATCTGCGCCTGCAGCGCCTCACGCAGCTCGGCGTGCGCGAGGTCACCGACGAGCTTCAGGAGCTCGCGGGCAAGATCAAGGACTACCTCGCCATCCTCGCCAGCCGCGAGCGGATCATGCAGATCATCTCCGACGAGCTGCGCGAGGTGCGCGCGCAATTCGCCGTGCCGCGCCGCACCGAGATCGTCGACTGGTCCGGCGACATGGAGGACGAGGACCTCATCGAGCGCGAGGACATGGTCGTGACCGTCACGCAAGGCGGCTATGTCAAGCGCACCGCGCTCGCCGATTTCCGCGCGCAGAAGCGCGGCGGCAAGGGCCTCAGCAGCATGTCCACTAAGGACGAGGACGTGGTCACCTCGCTCTTTGTCGCCAACACCCACACGCCGCTTCTGGTCTTCACCACCGACGGCATGGCCTACAAGCTCAAGACGTGGCGCCTGCCGCTCGGACCGCGCACCGCGCGCGGCAAGGCGATCGTCAACATCCTGCCCATCCCCTCGGGCGTCTCGATCGCCGCGATCATGCCGGTGGACCGCGCCGAGGAGGACTGGGACGACCTGCAGATCGTGTTCGCCACCTCGGCGGGCGACGTGCGGCGCAACGCGCTCGGCGATTTCACCAATGTGAAACGCAACGGCAAGATCGCGATGGACCTGCCCGAAGGGGTCGAGATGGTCAACGCGCGCATCTGCACGCCGGAGGATGACGTGATGCTCGTCACCGATTCGGGCCGTGCGATCCGCTTCCCCGTCACCGATGTACGCGTGTTCAAGGGCCGCAAGTCCACCGGCGTGCGCGGCATCCGCCTCGCGACTGGCGACCGCGTGGTGTCCATGTCCGTGATCCGCCATTTCGAGGCCACCCCGGACGAGCGCGCCGCCTTCCTCAAGCGCTACAGGATTGAACTCGGTGCCGAAGAAGACGCGGCAACCTCCGACGAGACCACATCCCCCAACAGCCTGAGCCTGTCCGAAGAGCGGTATCAGGAGATGCTTGATGCCAATCAGCTGCTCCTCACGATCACGAGCCGGGGAATGGGCAAGACGACGTCGAGCTTCGATTACCGCACCGCAGGCCGGGGCGGACAGGGTGTCACGGCGATGGACCTCTCGGAAAAGCGGGGCAAGGAAACCGGCATACTCGTGGCCTGCTTCCCGGTGACGCTGGAGGACCAGATCATGCTCGCCACCTCGCGCGGGCAGTCGATCCGCGTGCCGGTCGAGGGCATCTCCTTCCGCTCGCGCAGCGCGGGCGGCGTGCGGGTATTCGATACCGGCAAGGACGAAGAGGTGGTCTCGGTCGCCTGGATCGCCGACCGCGCCGACGACACCGAAGAGGATGCTGAGGATGCGCTCGGCTGAGGCCGGGCGCGCAATTTCCCTTAAACGGTCAGATTCAAGCCAGATTTGGCGATAATTGTCGGGATCGAGCTTTCGCTCAGGTTGCAAGTGGCGCCCGGTTTACCGCGAATGGCAAGAAAGGCCCGACCGTCATGGAACAAGACCCCGCTCCCGGCGTCGATCAGATCGGCATCAATCTGCTGCGCATCGTCACCGGCACCTTCTTCATGGCGGTGGCGCTCGAGCTTGTCGACGGGTTCGACCCGGCCGTCCTGTTCCAGCCCGTTCTCGACCCGGCTCTCAGCGGCGCGGCAGGCGCGATCACGCTTCTGACGCTGGCGATCTGGTTCATGCTGGGCGCGGCCCTGCGGCTCGCCGCGCTGAGCCTCGCGCTCTTCGTGCTGGTCTCGAGCTTCACCTCGAATTTCATCGTCAGCCCGTTCGAGGACCTCTCGGCCTTCTGGTACGACCTGACGCTCTGCTGCGGTGTGCTGCTGAGCTATCTCACGCTGGATGAAAAGCGCCTGCGCCGCGCCTCGGTGCTCTCGCATCAGTCCCGAATGAGCCGCATTTCCGCGCAGCGTCGCGTGCAGCCGCGCCGCGTATCGCCGGACGCCGACACCAAGCCCACGCGGCACACGCGCCCCACCGATGCCGAGGAAAACAACATCTTTGCCGATATCCGGGGCTGACACAGGCCCCACAGGACACGCCCACTGCCGAATCCGTCACAGGGCGGTGAACGGCATTGCCGCAACAGGTCCGCTCCGCTTACCTTGGGGCAAGCCACGCGATCCCCGACGGACGAGGACGGACCTTGCCATGCCCCAGAGCCTGCTGAACGCGCTGCGCCGCCTCCGCACCCGGATCGCCCCCGGCCCCGCCCGCGATGCCGCCGCCGATCCCGGCCATGACCGCATGCCGGTGCTGATCTACGGGGCCGGGCAGACCGGCCAACAGCTTGCCGCCGCGCTGCGCCACGACGACCGTCTGCGACCGGTGGCCTTCGCCGATGACGAGCCACGGCTGCGCGGGCTCTCCGTGTCGGGCCTGCGCGTGCACGGCACCGACGAGATCGGGGCGCTCGTCGCCCGCCACGGGATCGGACGCATCATCCTCGCCATGCCCGGCACCAGCGAGGCGGCGCGCGCGCGCCTCACCCGCCGCCTCGCCACCACCGGCTGCGAGGTGCACGCGCTGCCCTCCTTCGCCGATCTGGTCACGGGCCGCGCCGTCACCCCCTACGAGAGCCGGCCCATCGACCCGACAACGCTTCTGGGCCGCGACGCGCTGGAAAACGAGCTGCCCGGCGTGACCGACGCGTATGCCGGGCGGCGTGTCCTCGTCACCGGCGCGGGCGGCTCGATCGGCGCGGAACTGTGCCGCCAGATCGCAAGCTGCGCGCCGAAAACGCTCGTGCTGCTCGACCATGCCGAGCACGCGCTCTTTCAGATCGAGCGCGAATTGCGCGACCTCGCCCCCGAGATCGAGATCATGCCGATCCTCGGCTCGGTCTGCGACCCGGCGCTCGTGTCGGTGCTGATGCAGGCGCGCAGGATCGACGTCGTGCTCCACGCCGCCGCCTACAAGCACGTGCCGATGGTCGAGGCGAACGCCATCGAGGGGATGCGCAACAACGTGCTCGGCACCCGCACCGTGGCGCAGGCCGCACAGGACGCGGGCGTCGAGCGGTTCATCCTCGTCTCGACCGACAAGGCGGTGCGCCCTACCTCGGTGATGGGCGCGTCCAAGCGCTTTGCCGAGATGATCGTGCAGGATCTCGCCACCCGCGCCACCCGCACGCGCTTTTCCATGGTGCGGTTCGGCAACGTGCTGGGTTCGTCGGGGTCGGTGATCCCCACCTTCTCGGAACAGATCGCGCGCGGCGGGCCGATCACCCTCACGCACCCGGAGGTGACCCGCTATTTCATGACCATCCCCGAGGCGGTGCGGCTGGTGCTTCTGGCTGGCACCATCGCGCGGGGCGGCGACCTCTTCGTGCTGGACATGGGCGCGCCGGTGCGCGTGCGCGACATCGCGCTGCGGATGATCGCGGCGGCCGGCCTCACCCTGCGCGACGACACAAACCCCGACGGCGATATCGAGATCGAGGTGACCGGCCTGCGCCCGGGCGAGAAGCTGCACGAGGAACTGCTCATCGGCTCGGACATGCTCACCACGCCGCACCCCCGCATCCTGCGCGCGCAGGAGGGGCACCTGTCGGAGATCGAACTTGCCAAGGCGCTGCGCTCGCTGTCCGAGGCGATCGAGACCCGCGACGTGGCGCTCCTGCGCACGATCCTCGCACAATGGATCGAGCAGGGTGCCGGGGACGAGGCGGTGAACGACTGAGCGGGGATCGGGACGGGGCCGGTTCTGGCCCGGTGCGAGCTTTCGCGTGAGCCGCGCATGGGCACCACGCTGCGAGGGTTCACTCCCGGCCCGGAACCCAGCCCTCTCACATATCCCCGAACTTCTCGTCCAGATAGTCCAGCAGCGGCCCCGCCGTCGGCACCGCCCCGCCGCAGGCGCGCGCGATCACCTCGGCCGGGTCATAGCGCCCGCCATGCACCTGCACCTGCGACCGCAGCCACCCGGTCGCGCCGCCGGTCTCGCCGCGGGCGAGCGCCGCGTCCATGTCCGGCACCGCCCCGCGCATCGCCCGGTGCAGGCATCCGGCATAGACATTGCCGAGGCTGTAGGTCGGGAAATAGCCAAAGAGGCCGACCGACCAGTGCACATCCTGCAGCACCCCGTTGGACGCCCGGTCCACCGCATAGCCGAAATCCGCCTCGAACCGGTCGTTCCACGCGGCCTCCAGATCGCCCGTCGACAGATCGCCTGCGATCAGCGCCTTTTCCAGATCGAACCGCAGCATGACATGCAGGTTATACTGAACCTCATCCGCCTCGGTGCGGATATAGCCGCGATGCACCCGGTTGACCGCGCGGTAAAAGGTCTCGGCATCGGCCACCCCGAAATCGCCGAACGCCTCGCGCATCCGGCCAAAGAGCCAGCCAGTGAACGCCCGGCTGCGCCCCAACTGGTTCTCGTAGATGCGGCTCTGGCTTTCATGCACGCCCATCGACACGCCCTGCCCCAGCGGCGTGAGGCAATACGCCGGGTCGACCCCCTGCTCATAACAGCCGTGCCCGACCTCGTGGATCGTGGAATAGAGACAGTTGAACGGATCATGCTCGGCCACCCGCGTGGTGACGCGCACATCGTCGCCCGAGCCGGATGAGAAAGGATGCACCGCCATGTCGATCCGCCCGCGCGCGAAATCATAGCCGAAGCGTCGCGCCAGTTCGCGCGATAGGCGCAGCTGCGCCTGCTCGTCGAAATGCGCGTCGAGCGCGGGCCAGTCGCGGGCCAGCGCGCGGGCGCGCAGATCGACCAGCCGGGGCCGCATCTCGGCGAACATCGCATCCAGCCGCGCCGCCGTCATCCCGGGCTCGAAATCGTCGATGAGCGCGTCGTAGAGGTCGCGCCCCCGCGCCACCGCCGCCGCCTCCTCGCGCTTGAGCCGGATCACCTCGGCCAGCACGGGGGCGAAGGCGGCGTAATCGTCGCCTGCGCGCGCCTCGGCCCATTGGCCCTGTGCCCGGCTCGTGAGCCGCGCCAGCGCCACCGCCAGATCGCCCGGTACCAGCGTCGCGCGGTCATGATCCCGCCGGATCAGGCGCAGCTGCGCGCGCGCCACCTCGTCCGTGGCCTCCGCCTCGGCCCGTGCCAGCAGATCGCCGCGCCGCGGATCGGTGCGCCGGGCATGCAGCACCGCCTGCATCGCACCCGACTCCTCGGCCCGCTGCTCGGCCGCGCCGCGCGGCATCACCGTCTCCTGGTCCCAGCTCAGCCGTCCGGCCACCTGCGCCAGCGCCTGCGTCTCGCGCTCCAGCGCCATCAGGTCGTCATAGGCCGTCATGTCAGGTCCCCCTCAGCGATGTGGCGCGGGGATACTGGCTCAGGAACCGCGCCCGCAGGATCAGCACCCACAGCACCACCGCCACGAATTGATGCGCGATGGCCAGGTGCCACGGCGCGATATAGAGCACCGTCATGATCCCCAGCACGATCTGCAACGCCAGCACCGCGAACATCGCGGTGAACGCCCCGCGCGTGATCCGGTGCGCGCTGCGCCGCCCGCGCAGCCACACCACCACGGCAAAGGCCAGCAGCAGGTAGCCGCTCACCCGGTGGATGAACTGCACCGTGCCGGGGTTCTCGAAGAAATTGCGCCACCAAGGGCTGAGATCCATCATATCGGGCGGCAGGATACCCCCGGCCATCAGCGGCCAGTCGGTATAGCTGCGGCCTGCGTGGATGCCCGCC
>Ga0209947_1001027_pt1 | contig 16941 bp, 13 predicted proteins | sample SalPonR2_B_D2_MG_FD_185706 | JGI IMG/M metagenome (GOLD analysis project Ga0209947, IMG submission 185706) | Salt pond soil microbial communities from South San Francisco under conditions of wetland restoration - Salt Pond MetaG R2_B_D2_MG... ... | reverse complement strand
GCGCCGTTCATGACGCGGCTGGCGCGCGTCGTGGCGGAGCGTGGCCAACGGCGCGAGGACGGCCGGGGGCGCGGCAGGCCGCCGCGCACCTTCGCCCTGCTCGGGCTCACCGACGGGGTTCCGCTGGCGAAGGTGGCGGCGGGGATCGCCGCCGGCCTCGCGCATCATGGCGGCGCCGAGCTCGTCGACCGCGACGCGATCGAGAGGGCGTTCGACCTGCCGGACGTCGCCGACGCCGCCCGGGGCGAGGCCGCCGCGCTGGTGCTGGGCGACTGGCTCGATCGTCAGGAACGCGCCCATGGGCATCTGCTCTACGTCGCCGACGACCGCTGGACGCCGTGGAACGAGCGCTGCGTGCGTCAGGCCGACCGGGTGGTGCTCGTCGCGGACACGGCGCGTGCGCTCACGGCCGACGCCGTCGCGGCGCGCGTCCGGGCGCTGGCGCCGGATACGCCGACCGAGCTGCTGCTCCTCCGGCCCGACGGGACCGAGACCCCGTCGGGTACGGCCGCGTGGCTGGACCGGGTCCGGCCCCGCGCGCACCACCACGTGCGCCTGGGCGACGCCGGCGAGCTCAGGCGCGCCGCCCGCCGCATCACCGGCCAAGGACGGATTCTGGTGCTCTCCGGCGGCGGCGCCCGGGGCTACGTGCACATCGGCCTGCTCGCCGCGATCGAGGCGGCGGGCCTCGAGATCGACGCCGTGGCGGGGACCAGCATCGGGTCGCTGGTCGGCGGCGGCTACGCGATCTCCCGCTCGGCGGCGTTCGCCGAAGCCTCCGCGCGGCGGTTCGGCGACCCCAAGCGCATCGTGGACCGCACGCTCCCGATCGTCTCGATCGCCCGCTCGCGCGGGCTGACCGAGATGCTGCGCGAGATGTTCCGCGACGCCCTGATCGAGGACCTGCCCACGCCGTTCTTCTGCGTGGCGGCGAACCTGAGCCGCGCCGAGCCGTGGCTGTTCGACCGCGGGCCCCTCTGGCGGGCGATCCGGGGCAGCAGCGCGATCCCGGGCGTGTTCTCGCCCATCGTCGACGACGGCGACCTGATCGTCGACGGCGGCGTGATGAACAACTTCCCGGTCGATCTGGCCCGCGAGCGCTTCGGAGACGGTCCGATGATCGCGTCGAACGCCTACGGCCACGAGCGCGGCGGTCAGCGCTACGCCTTTCCCGACGAGCTGTCGGGCTGGTCGGTCCTGGCGCAGCGCCTGCTGCCGCGCTCGCGGCGCACCCTGGCCGTCCCCTCGATCCTCTCGACCCTCACCAAGGCGACGAGCCTGAACAGCCACTACCTGATGGAGCGGATCGGCCAGGGCGCGGACCTGCTGGTGCGCTACCCGACCGACGGCGTGGGCAGCCTCGAGTTCGACCGGGTCGACGAGCTGATCGACTTGGGCAGAAGGCACGCCGACGCCGCTCTGGCGGGCTGGACGCCGGCCGCCGTTCGGACCGGCTGACCGCGCCGAAGCCTCAGCGCCGCCCGCCCCGCCCGAACCGGGTGGCCTGCGAGGTCGGGGCGTCACGCGCGTCCTCGACCCGCATCGTGACCGACGCCGCCGCCAGGGCGGACGCTTCCTGAGCGCCCAGCCGGTCGAGGATCTCGCTGCGTACCTCGCGGACGACGCGTTCGGTCTCGGGATCCAGCGACGGGTGGTGGCGCGCCGCCTCGACGATGCCGATCGCCCAGCCGGCGTGACCGCGGATCCAGGCGATCCGCGCGCGCCCGACCGCGGCCGCGACGAGGTGCGGCGTCGCCCCCAGCTCGCGCGCCGCGTCGAACGCCTCCGTGAACCGCCGATCCGCGTCCACCAGCCGTCCCGCGTCCAGCGCAAGCCCCGCCAGCGCGCGGGCGGCCAGGATCGCCTCTCGTGCCGCCGAGTGGGTCTCGAACACGCTCAGCGAGCGGGTGAAGCGGGCCTCGGCCTCCTCGGGACGGCCGCGCCTCCGGGCGATCTCTCCCAGCTCGAATCCGGCGAGCGCCTCGAGGTACGGCCGGCCGGCCGCCTCGGCCGCCGCCAGCGCCGGCGTCAGCCAGCGCTCGGCCTCGTCCACGTCGCCGGCAGCCAGGCACGAGCGCCCCAGGTGGATGCGGGCCGGCAACGACGCCTCCTCGTCGCCGAGGCGCTCCCAGCCGGCCACCGCGATCCGGGCCTGGCGGATGGCCTCGCTCAGGTCGCCGGCGGTCTCGGCCACCCGCGCCGCCGTGAGGGCGGCGCCGGCCGACGCCGCGTCGTCGCCCGCCGCCTCGGCCAGGTCGCGGGCCCCCTCGGCCGCGCTCCGCGCCTCGTCCAGCTCGCCCAGGTGCAGGGCCAGCAGCGCCAGACCGCTCTGCGCCTCGGCCTCCTGGCCCGCGTCGCCCGCCCGCTGGGCAGCCTCGACCGCGCTCCGGAACCGGTCGCGCGCCCTGCCGTGACGTCCCATCCGCTCGTGCAGCGACCCCGCGCGGATGGCGATCCGCGCGCGATCCGCGTCCCAGAGCGCGCCGTCCGGCACCAGGCGATCCGCCTTCTTCAGGGCGGCCAGCGCCTCGTCGTGCGCCCCCGCCGCCCGGTGACGCTCCGCCAGGCTCTCCAGCGCCGCCAGGGCCGGACGCACCAGCTCCGGGTCGTCCTCCCCCTCCGTCGCGTGGAAGAAGTGGTACGCCATCCGCGCCGGGTCCACCTCCTCTCCGGCCTGCAGCCGCTGCAGGTACCAGGCGCTCATGCCACGGTGCAGCGTCCGTCGCTGCTCGAACAGCAGGTTCTCGTACGCGGCGTCGTGCAGCACGGTCTGCTGGAACCGGTGCGCGCCGGAGAGCGCCTCGAGCATGTCGGGACTCTCGAGCGGCGTGAGGGCCGCGTCCAGCGCGGCGGGGTCGCTTTCGAGCAGGTGGGCCAGGGGGTCGTGCTCGGCGGTCCGGCCCACCACCGCGGCGGTCTTCATCGCGGTGCGCTCGCTGATCGAGAGCCGATCGATCCGGGCCAGCAACAGCGCGTCCAGCCCGCCCTCCAGGTCGCGTAGAGCGGCCTCGTCGAACGTGACTCGAACCTCGCCCCGATTCGGCGCGCGCCCGCGCGCCCCGCGGCCGACGCCCTGCCAGCTGCGCTCGGCGCGGAGCGCGTCGCGCTCGACGAGGTCCCGCACGATCTCCTCGACCAGGACCGGAACCCCGCCCGCCCGTTCGTGGATCGCCGTAGCGACCGGGTACGGCACGGCCATCGCGGGGACGCTCAACGCTCCCGCGATCAGCATCCGCGACTCTTCCGCCTCGAGCCCCGAAAGCCGCCGGGCCGGGCCGGGAAGGTGCGCGTCCAGCGACTCCGCCGCGGCGGCCGACGTCGGACGGCCGACCGCGACGACGCCCAGCGGCCGATCCCGCATCCGTTGGGCGATCCGACCCAGCAGATCGCGCGACCGCTCGTCGATCCGGTGCACGTCGTCCAACAGGAACAGCAGCGGACCCTGGGCCAGCGCGTGGTCCAGCGTCGCCAGCGCGGCGCCGGCGACCGCCTCACGGCGCGCCGCGCCGTCGCGCGTGCCCTCGACGCCGCCGGGCGTCAGAAGCGAGGTCATCGCCGCGACCGTCGCGCCGTCGGCCGACTGGCCTCGCCGCGCCAGCGCCTCGCGCACCGCGTCCGCCGCCGGTCCCTCCGGCAGGTCCAGCAGCTGCGCGAACGGCGCGCGCCAGAGCGCGTAGCCTGCCTCGCTTCCGTCGCCCTGCGCCGTTCCGCGGAGCGCCTGGACGCCGCGGGCGACGGCCGCCTCGGCGATCCACGTCAGCAGCCGCGACTTGCCGATCCCCGCCTCGCCCTCGTACCGCAGGTAGCCGCCCTCGCCGTGCCGGAGCTGAACGATCAGCCCGCTGGCGTCGATCCTCTCGGCGTCGCGCCCGAACATCGGGGTGGCGCCCCGCTCCTCCTCGGTCGCCTCGCGTTCCGCCCGATGGAGCGCGACCGGCTTGCCCACCCCCTTGAACGTCTCGGCCGGCAGCGCACTGAATCGGATCGCGCGCCGCGAGCGCCGCGCCGCCTCGGGGTCGCACAGCACCTCGCCGACGCCGGCCCGCTTCATCAGCCGGGCAGCGAGGTTCGTCTTGGGGCCCAGCACGCCGTACGTCGTCCGGGTGGCGCCGCCGTACGCGCCGGTGTACATCGCGCCGTACGTCACGCCGGCCCGCAGTCCGTCCACCCGGCCGATCTCGGGACCGCGCGCCGACACCAGCCGCATCGCGCAGGCGACCGCCCGCCGGGCGTCGTCCCCGTGCGCCCGCGGCGCGCCGAAGGCGGCGTAGAGGTAGCTGCCCTTGTCGCCGACGGTCACCTGCACCAGCGTGCCTCCCGCAGCGTCCAGCTCGCGCTGCACGTGGCGCAGGAACAGGTCCAGCCGCTCTCCGGCCTGCGGATCGCCGTCCCAGTCGATCCCGCCGAACGAGAGGAACACCGCGCCCGCGGGCCGGAAGTCGCCCATCGGCGCAGCGCCGTGCGCGACCCGCTCGCGAGCCACCTCCGGCGCCCACGGCGAGGCGGTGGCGACGTCGGGCCAGAGGTCGTCCGCGGGGCGCGCTACGCCGTGGTCCCGGTAGGCGTCGGCGCCCGACGGCGCCACCTCGGGAGCGGCGGTCGCTTCCGCATCCGCGCCCTCCCCTGAGCCGGCACCTGCTTCCGAGCCGTCCCCGCCGCCGGCGCCGACCGCGTCGTCCGCCGCGCGCAGCACGTACGCGTCGCCGCGCATCTCGATCGGCTCGCGCCCGGCGGCCCGGGCCGCGGCGGCGTCGACGATCACCTCGCCCGGCTTGGCGCTCTCCTCCATCGCGGCGGTCCGCACCAGCGTGGCGCCCGCCATCACGTCCCACGACCGTCGGGCCGGATCGCCCACGACGAAGCGTCGCACCTCGCCGACGGCGATGGCGACCTTGAGCCGCACCCCGACGCGCTCGCCGTCGGCTGCCCGCGCCTCGTGGAGGCGAGCGACCTCCTGCTGCATGCGTTCCGCGGCGCGCACCGCCCGGCTCCCGTCGTCGCCGGGGAAGAAGCAGGTGATCGCGTCGCCGGCGAAGCCCAGGACGCTGCCGCCCTCCGCCTCGACGCAGGCGATCATCGGATCGAAGATGCGCCGGAGCCAGGCGCCCAGCTCCTCGGCTCCCCGCAGCGGACCCAGCCGGTTCGCGAGCCGCTCGGTGAGCACCGTGAACCCCGACAGGTCTGCGAACGCGGTCGCGCCCCGCTCGCGATCCGCGACGGGCGGGCCGCCGGCCAACGCCCGGCGTCGGTCCTGGGGGATGAACGCGGCGAGCGTTCGCGCTGGATCGCTCACGAAGCCTCCTTCAAGGGGCGGATGTCCCGGTCGACCACGTCATCCTAATGTAAGAGCGCGGCGGGTACGCTGGGACGATGCGTGCACCGTCCCCGGCCCCCGCCCCGGCGATCGACCTCGCCGGCGCTCTCGAGCAGGCTTCCAGCCTCGCCGCGGGCCTGGGCCCGACGCTCCGCTACCACGATTTCCGGCACACCTTCAGCGAGGTGCTCCCCGCAGCGCGGGCGCTGGCGGGCGATCTGCTCCTGGCCGACCGCGATCGCGCCCTGGTCGAGGCGGCCGCGGCGTTTCACGACCTGGGCTTCCTGGAGAGGCGTGCCGGCCACGAGCAGGCGGCGGTCGCGATGGCGCGACGGCTCCTGCCTCACCACGGCTTCGATGCGGACGCGATCGAGCGGATCGCCGGCATGATCCTGGCGACCCGCCTCCCCCAGCGACCCCGAACGACGCTGGAGCGGATCGTGGCGGACGCCGACATGGCGGTGCTGGCCGCGAACGACTTCTTGCGCAGGAACGAGGATCTGCGCTTGGAGCTCGTGGCCGCCGGCCGTGCGCTGCCGCGTGAGGCGTGGCTGGCGCAACAGCGCCGGTTCCTCCTCCGGCACCGGGATCACACCGCGGCCGCCCGTCGGCGCTTCGGGCCGGGCCGGCGGGCCAACGCGGCGCGCCTGGCGGCCCGCCACCGTCGACTGGCCGGCGTCGACGCGCGGTAGAACGCGCCTCAGGACGTATGTCCCTGGGCCCCCGCGAAGGCCGAGCAGTAGCCTGAGCGCCGTAGGGACGGGACGTAGACGAGACGGTTTCTCCCTCTCTCTCCGCAACGTGATCGCGCCCGGCGCTCCAGGACCGACGCCGGGCGTGATCACGTGGTTCATGCGGGCGACGCCCGATCGCTGGGGACCGTCGTCAGGCGGTCGGCTCCAGCACGACGACGCGGTCGCCAGGCTCCAGGTCGCCGCCGAACGGTCGCGCACCCTCCCCCCGCAACAGCGCCAGCGGCAGCACCCGTCGCTGCGTGAGCCGCCGCGCGGTCTCGGCAGCGGCGTCCGGCTCGGCGCCGACGGTCCACACCGCCTCGGCGGCCTGGCCCTCGCCGATCCGCGCATCCCACGCCACCGGGTCCATCGGCCCGGCGAACAGCGCATGCCCTCCCATGGCGTCCAGGACAGCGAACAGTCCACCGTCGTCCTCGCGCGGCAGCAGGGCGTACAGGTTCGGGACCAGCCACGTCTCGCGAGCACGTTGCGTCACCAGCACGTTGATCTCCGCGTTGGGCGTGGCCGCCGCCACCGTCGAGGCCTCCTCGATTCCCGCCGCCGCGAGGACGGTGGCGTCCAGGGCGTCGCCGTGGACGACCTCGAAGCCTGCCTCCCGCGCCGCCCGTACATGCTCGGGATTCCGGTCGATCAGCGTCACCGCGCCGTGCGCCGCGAGCTTCGTCGCCAGCGCGCGCGCCAGCGGCCCCGCCCCGACGATCACCGCGCCCGCCCGGCCGGTCGAGCGTGCCAGCTCGCCGCGCCCCTCGAGCCAGCGCACGCCCCAGGTCAGGAACAACGGCACCGTCGCGGTCGTCGCGATCGCCATGAGCACCAGGATCGAGAAGGTGGTGCGGTCGATGATGCCCGCTTGGAGGCCGATGCCGGCGATGATGATCTCGACCGCCCCGCGTCCGTTCATGCCCGCGCCCAGCACGACGCCCTCGCGCCAGCCGTGGCCGGTCGGCAGGTAGGCGACCGCCGTCCCGACCACCTTGCCGACGGTCGCCAGGAGGATCACCCCCAGCAGCAGGCCCGGCGCCTCGGTGAACACGGCGAACGTCACCTCGAAGCCGGCGGTGACGAAGAACACCGGCGCCAGGAACCCGAGCGACACGTCCTTGACCAGTCCGGTCAGGTCGTGCGAGAGGCGCCGCTCGCCGATCGCCTCGCGGAGCGCCAGGCCGGCGACGAACGTTCCCAGGATGCCGTGGAGCCCGGCAAGGTGGGCTCCCTCGGCGAACGCGAGCGCCACCAGCAGCATCAGCGGGACCGCGCCTGCACGGTCCAGGCCGCGGCGCTGCAGCCAGCGCCACATCGGCGGCAGCAGCCGCGTTCCCACGATCCAGGCCAGCGCGAAGAACGCCAGCACCCGCACGGCGATCAGCGCCACCGACGCGAGGCTCAGGCTTCCCGCCGCGACGACGCTGGTGATGCCGGCGAAGATCAGCAGCGAGAGGGTATCGGCCACCAGCGCGCCGGCCATCATCACGTGCGCGATGCGCGTATCGAGGATGCGCAGATCGACCAGGATCCGCGACTTCGTGGCCAGCGACGTGACGCCCATCGCCATGCCGACGAACACGGCCGCCATCACCGTTCCGCCGGAGGCCTGGACCACCCAGAAGCCCAGCACGAACGGAACGACGAACCCGCCCAGCGCGGCGAGGATCCCCCCGCTGGACGCCTTGCCCAGCTCGTGCGGATCGATCTCCATGCCGATGAAGAGCATCATCAGCAGCACCCCGACCTCGGCCAGGACCGCGATCGCCTCGCCACCGGCCAGCAGACCCAGGAGCGGGGGGCCCAGCACGATGCCGGCCGCCAGCTCCCCCAGGACCGAGGGATAGCCGGCGCGGATCGCCAGGCGCCCGCCGGCGAAGGCGGCGAGCAGGATCAGGAACAGGTCGAGCAGCGGAAGGTCCATCGGGGCCTCCTAGGCATCGGATCACGGCGGGCGCCTGGGAGAAGGCGAGGCGCACAGTGAGCAGGGTTCGCGCAAGACGAGCGGGTGCGGGCTCCGGGACGGCCGTCGTACGCCGACGCGGACCGGGGTCCTGGCCGCGCGGCGGCGCGTCGGCCGTGCGGCGTGCCGGGCGCGCGACCGATCGCGAGCAAGGCCGGCGTCGCTTCGGTCTACGGCATCGGTCCGAGAGGTACGAGGGGTCCGGGGGATCCGAGGGATCCGCCTGGCGTTCGGTCGGAGATTCGAGCGTGAGGTGGGTCGGGGATCGGCGCGAGCGTCAGCGGAGCCGGCGCGCCGGCTCGCGAAACTCGGCATGCGGCGTCCACGCCCGGCAGCCGGGGCGATGCGAGCGGACGAGGGCGAGGCGCGTGCGCATGGTAGCGAATCGTAGCCGACCGGCGCCGCGGCCGAATGCGACGTCGGGACGAGACTTCCGGACCGGATCCTGCTACGATTCGGGGTTATGAGTGACCCGGCCACGTCTCCCAGCCTGTCGCCCGTCTGGACGCGTCTGACCGACATCCGACCGGTGCGCGGCGAGGGAGCCTGGCTCGAGGACGAGCGGGGGGAGCGCTGGCTGGACATGACCAGCGGGATCGGCGTGACGAACACCGGTCATGCGCACCCGCGGGTCGTGGCCGCCGTCCGCGAGCAGGCCGAGCGGCTCTTCTTCGGGCAGGCCAATATCGTGCGCCTGCCGCAGGCGGAGGCGCTGGCCCAGCGGCTGGGCCGCGTCACGCCGGACGGCATCGACACGTTCTTCTTCTCGAACTCGGGCGCGGAGGCGATCGAGGCCGCCGTGAAGCTGGCGCGTCACGCCACCGGCCGCGCGAACCTGATCGTGTTCCAGGGCAGCTTCCACGGTCGCACGCACCAGGCGATGGCGATGACGACGTCGAAGACCGCCTACCGCCATCGCTACCAGCCGCTCCCCGCCGGCACGTTCGTGGCGCCGTTCCCCTACGCCCTGCAGCTGGGCATGGACGAGGAGCGGGCGATCGATTTCGCGCTGGCGCAGCTCGATCTGCTGTTCGCCACCCAGAGCGCGCCCGACGAGACCGCCGCGATGGTGATCGAGCCGGTCCTGGGCGAGGGCGGCTACGTGCCGGCGCCCGCGCGCTTCCTGGCCGGCCTGCGGAAGCGCTGCGACGAGCACGGCATCCTGCTGGCGCTGGACGAGGTCCAGTCCGGCTTCGGGCGGACGGGCACGATGTTCGCCGTCGACCACGCGGGCGTCCGGCCGGACGTGCTGATCATGGCCAAAGGCCTCGGCTCGGGGTTCCCGATCTCGGCGATCGGCGCTTCTGCCGACCTCATGGCGCACTGGGAGCCGGGCACGCACGGCGGGACGTACGGCGGCGGGAACGCCGTGGTGCTGGCCGCCGCGAGCGCCACGATCGACGTGATCGTCGACGAGGACCTTCCGGCCGCCGCCGCCCGGCGCGGCGAGCAGCTGCGCGACGGCCTGCGCACGATCGTGGATCGCTACGGGATCTCGGCCCACGTACGGGGCCCGGGGCTGATGGTGGGCGTCGAGTTCGTCGGTCGTCACGGACCGGACGCGGAGCTCGCGAAGCACGTGCTGCGGGGCTGTCTGGACGAGCGCATGCTGATCCTCGGCTGCGGTCCCGCCGGCAACGTGATCCGCTGGATCCCGCCCCTGGTCGCGAGCGAGGACGACGTCGCTCAGGCGCTCCAGCGGTTCGAGCGCGCGGTGCGACGGTCACTGACGCGCCTGGAACGCGCATCGTGACGGACGGGCTGCGAACCTTGCTGCGGCGCGAGGAGAGCTACGCGATCCACGCACTGATCTACGCGTCGGAGAATCCCGGCGCCAGCGCGTCGCAGATGGCGCGCGACCTCGAGATGCCGCCGGCGTTCCTGGCCAAGGTGCTGCGGCGGCTGGTGGACGCCGGCCTGCTCAGCAGCCGGATGGGCCGGCACGGCGGCGTCCGCCCGGTCGTCGACACCGCGCAGGTGACGCTCCTGAACGTGATCGAGGCGGTCTCCGGTCCGTTCGTGATGGACACCTGCCAGGCGCAGGCCGAGTGCGTCACCACGCGCCGAAAGGGCGCCTGCCGGCTGAACGTGGCGTACCACCTCGCGGCGGCCGAGATCCGCGCGGTACTGGCGGGGGTCCGGGTCGGCGACCTCGCCGACGTGCCTCCCGCCGGTCCGCCGGACGCGAGCGAGGCGCCCCCCACCGCACGGTGACGAGCGGCACGAACGGCACGGGCACGAACGACGCCGCGGCGAGCGTCGGGATGACCGACGCCGAGGTCCTGGCGCGCTGCCCCCTGTTCGCCGATCTTCCCGACGACGAGCTTTCCGTGCTGGCCGGCATCGCCGAGCGCCGTCGCCACGCCGCCGGGACCCTGCTGTTCCTGGCGGGCGACCTGCCCGACGCGCTCCACGTCGTCGTCCGCGGTCGGATTCGCGTCCAGGTCGCGTCGCCACGCTCCGGGCGGCCGCTGATCCTGACCGAGGAGACGCCGTTCCACGCCGTGGCGGAGCTGCCGTCGTTCGACGGCGGTCCGTACCCCGCGCACGCCGAGGCCGAGGTCGACAGCGAGACGCTGGCGCTGCCGCAAGCCGCGCTGGACGCGCTCCTCGACGTCCGGCCGCGCCTGTCGAGGACGCTGCTCGGCACGCTCGGCAGACGCCTGCGGCGGCTGGTCGGGCTGATCGAGCGACTGTCGTTCCAGGAGGTGGTGCAGCGGCTGGCGGCGCTGCTGGCCGACCGGGCGGACGCGGGCGTGCCGTTCGACCTGCCGACGAACGCCGAGCTGGCCGCGTCGCTGGGGACCGTGCCGGAGCTGGCCAGCCGCAACCTGTCGCGCTTGGCGCAGCAGGGCATGGTGCGCCTGGACGGACGCCGCGTCGTCGACGCGGACCTGGCCGCGCTGCGGGAGCTGGCGTCCACCGCCCGACGCTGACGCGGCCCGGCGAGCGCACGACCCCTGCGAGCGCACGCGAGGGCGCCACCTGAGTCATGGCGCGACGGCGCGGTGGGGGGCCAGGCTGTGCGCATGACCGAGTCGACCCCGAACCTTGGACCGCGCCCCAGGCCGCGCGCGATGCGCATCGACCCCGCGCGCTGCCAGCACGGCGAGCTGTGCCAGCTGCTGGCCCCCGAAATCGGCGACGGCCACGACGTGCCGGTCACGCCGGACACGCTGCTCGCGATGGCCAGCTGCCCGACCGGCGCGCTGTCGTGGCGAGAGCCCGAGCCGGCGCACGATGGCGGCTGAGCAGGCGACCCGCCGTCGACCCCGCGTGGCTCTCGGCCCGCTGATCCGTCCACAGGAGCACGGCGTGTACGGACTCTGGGCCGAGCCGGTGGCGCTGGGGCTGCTGCTGGCGCCGTCGTGGGCGGGCGTCGCCCTGGCGCTGGCCGGCGCGTCGGCGGTCCTGGCGCAGCAGCCGGCGGCGCTGGCGCTGGCCGACCTGCGTCGGGGGCGAAGCTACCCCCGCACCGCCGTCGCGACCGGCGTCGCCGCGGCGCTCGGGCTCGCGGCGTTCGCCGCGCTGGCGGCGGCGGCGCTGGCCGCGCCTCCCGCCCGGCCGCTCGCGTCTTGGTGGTGGCTGCCGCTGATCCTCGCCATGGTGCCCGCGGGGCTGCAGCTGAGCCTCGACCGGGCGTTCCGCGGCAAGACGGCGACCGCGCAGCTCTCCGGCGCCGTCGCCCTGGCCGGACTCGCGCCGGCGATCGCGCTCGCGGGCGGCGTGCCCGCCGGGGTGGCCTGGGCCGCGTGGGGGTGGCTGGGCCTGCGCATCGGCGCCTCCGTTCCGACCGTCCGGGCGCGCCTCAGGCGTGCACGCGGCCGCGAGGCCGCCATCGCCCCGGCGCGGCTGGGCGCCCTCGCGCTGCCCCTCGCCGCGGTGGCCGCCGCGTTCGCGGGCCGCCTCGCGCCGTGGTCGGCGGCCGTGGCGATCGTGCTGGGGACGCGCGCGCTGTGGACGCTGCGCCGCGACGCGCCCGCGGTGCCGCCCGCCCGGATCGGCGTGGCCGAGACCGTGGCGGGGCTGGCGTGGGTCGTCGCGCTGGCGGCGGGGATCGCGGCGTGAGCCGCGTGCAGGCGCTGTTCGTGCGCACGGCGCTCGTCTACCTGGTCCTGACGGGCCTGCTGGGCACGGTGTTCCTGGCCTGGCCGCGCTGGATGGGGGCGTTCCGGGTGGTGCACGTGCACGCCGGCCTGCTGGGGTTCTTCCTGTCGCTGGTGATGGGCGTCGCGTTCTGGCTGATGCCGCGGCCGGGCGGACGGCGGACGCCGCGGCTCGAGGCGTGGGCGTTCGCGCTCTTCCACGGGGGCTTGGCGCTCCGCGTCGTGATCGACCCGTGGTGGCGCATGGTCGGGCCGTCGTCGCTGCGCTGGGTGCTGGTCGTGGCGGGTGCGGCGACCCTGGCGGGGATGGTGATCTTCGCCGTGGCGTTGTGGGGCCGCGCCGTGAGCGCGGAAGCGCTGCGGCGTTCCCGTTCCGGCGCTGCGTAGGCGCCGTGCGCACGGTCCGCAAGGACGGCCGGACGGCGCGTGGTAACGTTACCGCGACGCGCCCCGCCGGTCGCGGGGCACTGGAGGTCAGCATGGACGTTGGACCCGAAACCCGCGCCGACATCGGCCTGATCGGCCTCGCCGTGATGGGCCAGAACCTGGTGCTCAACATGAGCGACCATGGGGTCACCGTGGCGGTCTACAACCGCACCACCTCGGTCACCGACGAGTTCATGGACCAGCGGGCGGGCGACGCGAACGTGATCGCCGCCCGGGAGCTGGACGAGCTCGTGGGGCGGCTCGAGCGGCCGCGCAAGGTGATGCTGATGGTCCAGGCCGGCCGGGCGGTGGACGCCGTGCTGGGGCAGCTCGTCCCCCTGCTGGACGAGGGCGACATCGTGCTGGACGGCGGCAACAGCCACTACCCCGACACCCGCCGCCGCGAGGCCGAGCTGAAGGAACAGGGCATCCGCTTCCTGGGCGTCGGCGTGTCCGGCGGCGAGGAGGGCGCCCGCCACGGCCCCAGCATCATGCCCGGCGGCCCCAAGGAGGCGTACGACGAGGTCGCGCCGATCCTCGAGGCGATCGCCGCCAAGGCGCCCGACGGCGAGCCGTGCGTCGCCTGGCTGGGCGAGGACGGCGCCGGCCACTTCGTCAAGATGGTCCACAACGGCATCGAGTACGGCGACATGCAGCTCATCGCCGAGAGCTACCAGCTGATGAAGGACGGCCTGGGCCTGACGAACGAGGGCATGCAGGCGGTCTACGCGCGCTGGGACGAGGGCGTGCTGGACAGCTACCTGATCGAGATCACCGCGGAGATCCTCGGCACGAAGGACGACGAGGGCCGCTACGTGCTGGACATGATCCTGGACGCGGCCGGCCAGAAGGGGACCGGCCGCTGGACGGCGATCACGGCGCTGGAGCAGGGCGTGCCGCTCACCGTCATCGACGAGGCCGTCGCCGCCCGCTCGCTCTCCGCCGCCAAGGAGGAGCGCGGCCGCGCCGAGAAGGTGCTGAACGGCCCGGAGCTGGAGCACGACGGCGACGACGAGGCGTTCCTCGACGACCTGCACGACGCGCTGTACGCCAGCAAGATCGTCGCGTACGCCCAAGGCCTGGCGTTGCTCCGCGACGCGGCCGAAGCGTACGAATGGAGCCTCGAGCCGGGCGAGTCCGCCGCCCTCTGGCGCGCCGGCTGCATCATCCGCAGCCGCTTCCTGGACGACATCACCAGCGCGTTCCGTTCCGAGCGCGAGCTCGAGAACCTGTTGCTGGCGCCGTTCTTCGCCGACGCCGTGAACGCCGCTCAGGACGGCTGGCGCCGCACCGTCGCCCGGGCGGCCACCTTCGGCGTCGCCACGCCGGCGATGTCCGCGGCGCTGGCGTTCTACGACGGCTACCGCACCGGCCGGGGCCCCGCGAACCTGATCCAGGCGCAGCGCGACTACTTCGGCGCCCATACGTTCGAGCGGATCGACCTCCCGCGCGGCGAGAACGTCCACTTCGACTGGATCGGCTCGGGCGGCGGCGTGACCTCCGGGAGCTACGAGGCGTGACCCCCGCCCTGCGGCCCGCCCGCCGCCGACGCGATCGGCCGCGGGCGGGCTGAGGCGCCGGGGTGGACGCGCTCTGCCTGGCCGCCGGCAAGGGCACCCGCTTCGGGCGGCTGGGCGCCTACCTGCAGAAGTGCCTCTACCCCGTCGGTCTGCGGCCGTTCCTGGCGTACTCGGTCGAGAACCTGCTGCGCAGCGGGGTGGCGCGGCCGGGCCGTGACGTTCTGACGCTGGTCGTCGGCCACCACGGCGAGCAGGTCCGCGCCTACTTCGGCGCCGCGGTCGAGGGCCTCGAGGTCCGCTACCTGGAGCAGCCCGATCCCCGCGGCACCGGTCATGCGCTGGCGTTGGCGCACGCCGCCCAGCCGCGCGGCGAGCCGACGCTGGTCTGGCTGGCGGACGGCTACGTCTCGGCCCGCCGGTTCCGGGACCTCGCCGCGCACCCCGCGCCGTCGGCCCTGACGCTGGCGCCCGGCCATCCCGACGAGAACCCGACGGTACGCGTCGACGTGCACGGCGACCGCGTCACGCGGGCCTTCCGGGGCCACGGCCCGCGCTTCGACGTCGGCGCCTGGAAGCTGGCGCCCGAAGCGATGGCCGGCATGACCGACGTCGCCGAGAACGGCGAGATCCGCATGCTGCCCAACCTGCAGCGCATGATCGAGGCCGGCCTCGAGGTCGGCTACGTCGAGGCGGACGAGTGGCTGCACCTCGGCGGCACGGCGCCCACCCCCGAAGAGAACCTGGCGAGGGTCGAGGCGCGCGTGCGCGAGCTTCACGGCCTGCCGCCGGTGCGGACCGGAACGGAGCGAACGGCATGATCGTGGCGAAGACCCCGCTGCGGATTCCGCTGGCGGGCGGCCTGACCGACCTGGCCCCCTACGCGGAGCGCTTCGGCGGCGAGACCCTCAGCGTCACCATCGACAAGCACGTCTACGTCAGCGTGAAGGACGATCTGGACGGCACCTACGACGTCCGCTACCGCGATACCCACGAGCACACCTCGAGCTCGGGCCGGCTCCGGCACGACCTGCTGCGCGAGTCGCTGCGCCTGACGGGACTGACCGACCGGCCGCTGGACGTCGACTTCCGGGTGGATCTCGCAGGCGAGAGCGGCCTGGGCACCAGCGGCGCCCTCACCGTCTCGATCCTGCACGCCCTGCGGCGGCTGCAGGGACTCGATCCCGACGCCTGGGAGCTCCTGCGCGACGCGGCCCGCGTCGAGGTCGAGATGCTGGCCGGCGCCTCGGGCTACCACGATCCGGCGATCTGCGCGCTGGGCGGCCTGCGCCGCCTGGCGTACGACGGCGCCGGCGTGCGGGACGTGGGGCTCGAGCTCGCGCCCGGCGCCCGCGAGGCGTTCGAGGACGGCCTGCTGCTGTTCTACTCGGGGCGCCACCAGAAGAGCAAGCCGTCGCTGGACCTGCTGACCAGCCACCTCGAGGAGGCGCTGCCGATCCTGCACGACGTGCGCGCCCTGGTGGGGGAGCTCGCAGGCGCGTTCGCGCGGGGCGACCTGGCGGGCGTCGCTCGCTGCGTCGGCCAGCAGCAGCGCCTGAAGCAGCTCCTGCCGGGACGGTTCGTCGACGCGGAGGTCGAGGAGGTCGTGGCCCGCGTCCGCGCGACCGGCGCGGAGGCGCAGCTGCCGGGGGGCAAGATCAGCGCGTTCGTCGTGGTCGTCTGTCCCGACGGGCAGAAGGCGGCGGTCCGAGAGGCGCTGTCCGACCTGCGCGAGGTGCCGATCCGGACGGTCGAGACGGGAACCCGGGCCGTCGAGCTCTGAGCCTGGCCGCATGCTAGCGTCACGGCGTGATCCGACCGTCGCCGTCGTCCCCGGCCCGCGTTTCGTGCCCCAGAGGTCGCGCGTGACGACGCTCGGCGCCCTGAGCGCCGTCGCGGCGGGAGGCGCCGTCGGGGCCGTGCTGCGCTGGGCGGTGTCGCTGGCCGCGCTCCGGCTGACCGGGCAGGGCGCCTGGTCGGGCTTCCCTCTGGGCACCGTGATCGTGAACGTGGTCGGCACGTTCGCCTTGGCGTGGCTCGTCTCGGCCGACGCCGCGCGCGGCGCGGTCAGCCCCACCGTGCGCCTGTTCCTGGGGACCGGCCTGCTGGGCGCGCTGACGACGTTCTCGACCTTCGGACTGGACGCCCACGGGCTGTTGAGCCAGGGCCGTTCGGGGCAGGGCCTTCTGTACCTGGCGGGCACGCTCATCCTGGCGGGGGTCGCCGTCCTGGTCGGCTGGGCGGCGGGCCGCTGACCCCCGCGCGCGGCCGCGCCGAACGGCGCCGCGGCCGCGCTTCTTGTATCTTGACGCGGAATGCACGGTCGCCGCCGGCGACCTTCGCTGGGAGGCACCCATGTCCGATAAGGCGCACGCCCCGACCCCCGTTCGCACCCGCATCGCCGTCGCCCGCGGCGACGGCATCGGCCCCGAGATCATGGACGCCACGCTGCAGATCCTGGCGGCGGCCGGCGCGGACCTCGACGTCGCCGAGGTGCGTCTCGGCAAGTCCGTCTACGAGGCGGGCGTGCCTTCGGGCATCGACCCGTCGGCGTGGGACGCGCTGCGGGAGCGCGGCGTGCTGCTGAAGGCGCCGATCACGACCCCGCGCGGCGGCGGCTACAAGAGCTTGAACGTGACGCTGCGCAAGAGCTTGGGGCTGTTCGCGAACGTGCGTCCGGCCGTGGCGTACCACCCGTTCGTCGCCACCCGCCATCCCGCCATGGACGTGCTGGTGATCCGGGAGAACGAGGAGGACCTCTACGCCGGCATCGAGCACCGCCAGACGGACGAGGTGGTGCAGTGCCTGAAGCTGATCAGCCGGCCGGGCAGCGAGAAGATCGTCCGCTTCGCGTTCGAGGAGGCCCTCGCGCAAGGCC
>Ga0209947_1001026_pt1 | contig 16953 bp, 10 predicted proteins | sample SalPonR2_B_D2_MG_FD_185706 | JGI IMG/M metagenome (GOLD analysis project Ga0209947, IMG submission 185706) | Salt pond soil microbial communities from South San Francisco under conditions of wetland restoration - Salt Pond MetaG R2_B_D2_MG... ... | reverse complement strand
GGTTCGCCAAACTCTCCTCCCGGAGATCATATGTCTTGCTCTGCAGGGCTTTCGCAAACGCATCGGCAGCCGCTTGATAGTCGGGCTGGTCACGCTGCATAAAGCAAACACCCAGGTAGTGCGATGCCTTGGGAGCTAGCGGATCTTTGGCATACTCCTGCAAGAACTCTTGCCAACCCACAATGGCCAAATCCATCGCACCGTTGGTTTGAAAATTGGCCGCGTCCGCATACTTTGCAATCGCTGCCTCGCTCGATTCTTGACCAGCCTCTTGCCCGCTCGCCGTGCCCCGCCCGATGCAGGCTACGAACAGACAAATCAACAGACATTTAGTGGCGTGCGTCAGATGCATCACGTCCAGATCCCCACGAGTAACAGATTAGAGCCCTTGCGATCGAGCCTTCAGTCTATCGATCGACCTCCAAATCGGAAAGCATCTTTCGGCAAAGCTGCCCCGGCACCAACCCTGCCTGAGTCTTACGGAAAGGCGTAAGATGCCCTCTGACGAACCAAACGAGTGGCAAACTCGTACACAACACATGCCCCCTTGTTAACCTATCCTGCCCCTGGAGCCCCGAGTGAAAACGTCGCTAGTTACTGGAGGCTCCGGCTTCATTGGCTCCCATCTAGTCGAATCGCTGCTGGAACGTGGGGATCGCGTGCTCGTCGTCGATGACCTGTCGACGGGAAACTTCCAGAACCTGCAGGCGGTTCGCGAGCACCCCAATCTGGAGTGGACCGAAGGGACGATCGAAGACGAAACGATCGTGCACCGCTTGGTCGACCAAGCCGACGAGGTGTACCACTTGGCCGCCGCGGTCGGAGTCGCTCTGATCGCCAAACAGCCCATCCAAACAATCGAACGCAATATCTACCCCACGCAGTTGATCCTTAACCGATTGGGAGAACGTGTTACGGCCGGCCATGCGGTCCGCTGCTTCATCGCCAGCACCAGCGAAGTTTATGGCAAGAACCCTAAAGAGACCTGGGGCGAAGAAGACGACTTGGTTTTCGGTGCGACAACGAAGGCTCGCTGGAGCTACGGTGTCTCCAAAGCGATCGATGAATTCCTGGCACTCGCCTTTTATCGCGAACACCACCTCCCGGTCGTCGTCGGGCGTTTCTTCAATGTTGTTGGCCCGCGGCAAACGGGCGCCTACGGCATGGTCTTGCCCAGGTTCGTCGAAGCGGCCGTGGCAGGCCGACCGATGGTCGTGCATGACGATGGAAAACAAGTCCGCTGCTTCGCACACGTGCAAGATGTCAAGAATGCCGTGATGCAGCTTGTCGCCACCGATGCATGCATGGGCCGCGTCTTTAATATCGGCAGCGACCAACCGATCTCCATTTTGGATCTCGCGCAGCGCGTTCGCGATCGAGTCAACCCAGACTGTGAAATCGAATTCCAAAGCTACGCGGATGCCTATGACGAATCTTTCGAAGACATCCGCCGCCGAGTGCCTGACCTGGCTCGCATCCGCCAAGCGATCAGCTACGAACCAACCTACGATTTAGATACCATCATCGACGCAGTAGCAAATTCGCTTCGCAACTAGTCTCGATGGCAAGGGCTTAGTGGTAATGGAACCGAAGCATCGCCAACAATTCTTTGACGCGAGCGGTATCGGGGCGTTGCAGCGCGACTTGCAGACGCTGAATGATGGCTGCGGCTGCCGGTAGTTTGGGCTCTGCTTTGGCAATCGCCGCGGTCGCTTCGGTGCGGAAATGCTGATCGTCAAAACAGCAATAAGCAATTGTGCCGGCGCAGGCGGCCAACAACTGCAACGTCGCTCCGACTTGACGACCGGTGAGCGACAACAACGCCCGGTCAAACCATCGCGAAGCGTGTTGCGGCTCTTTCGCTTGCCACAGCACGCAGGCACGATACAACGCGATCTCGGGCCAGGGCTCGCCTTCACCCATCGCCCAGCTCATGTGCTGCGCCAGGTATCGCTCAGTCAACGGCTTCAAGGGCGACTGAAGTCCATACGCCGTAATTGCTCGCAACAACAGGCGTTGTCGGTAGCGATTGTGGTGGGCTGTTTTGCGTTCACAAACCTCTGCAACCAATGCCTCGGGATCGCCCACCGCTGCTACAAATCGTTCGTACCATTGGTTTGATTTCGCATCGATGGCGTTATGAGCACGGTAGCTGGCGGGAATCTCCCGCCAGCCGGCGAGATCTGGCGAGGCCGCCTCCGCTGCAATGAGAAGTTCGACAGCTTGGCGAAGACTCTGTTCGGCGTCGTCGTGATTCCCCTGAGCAGCTTGGTAACGGCCCAGCGTGGTCAGCACCTTGCCTCGCAGAAAACGAGGCAGATAGCGAAAGCGAGGATCGTGTACCCAGTCCTCAGCGACAACGGACGCTTGGTCGAATTCCAATTGATCGGCCCAGACACCGGCCAGGTGCAGGTCACACTCGACCGCCAATTCGGGCACATCCTCTAGCGCTTCGTTGCGAATCGCTTCGTAGACTTCCATCTGCTCGCTGACCCGATGCGGATCCCCGTCGTAGCTGGCGCTTTGGAACTGGACGGCGGTCGACAGCAAGCGGGCTCGGACACCCTGCTTCTCGGGTGCGATCGACACAATCCGCCGCACCACCTGAATGGCCATTTCCAGCTTGCGCAGATCGCGACCGCGTGCTTGGTAACGACGATCAAGTATTTCCAAGGCGCGCAACTGAAGGTCGTGTCGCTCGAGCAATCGGCGGCGGACATCATCGACCAATAACTGACCCATCCGTGTTTTTCGCAACTGCACGGCCAAGTCAAGAAAGTTTTCAACATCGCCATTCTCTTCCAAATGCTCCAGACGCTTCAGTCGCTGCACCAACTCCATGGTCAGCGGCACATAGCCGGGCAACTGTTTGTACTGGGCAACTTGCCCCAGTTCACGATTGGACTTCGTGCTTTCTCTAGCCAAATAAGCCAATTGATCGGCGTAGGCAATATAACTGTCGATCCGTTCGAGATCGTACCAAGCCACCTCATCGACCTGCCAGCGCGCGAACCGCTGCGAGCCGCGCAGCAGTCCCTGATAGAAACCGGTTTGCTCAAAGCCATGGGGATGGCGGGAATCGTGATCCATCCAAATCCGCAATCGCGCGGGGACCCCATCGGCAGGCAGCAGCCAACCGAGCACGATCTGAATGCAGGCCTGCAGCAGATCATCATAGTGCTGGCTGGCCGTGCCGCTGCGATCATCCAAACGGATCGGCATGATAAATGGCAGGGCACGCGGGCAGCGAAAGAGTCGCTCGAGTATCTCGTAAGCCTCCAGCGAGGCGTAACGATGATCTTTCGCCGGCGGCAAAACCTGGAAGTCGGGGCGAGCGCCTTGCCACACAACGCCGGCAATCACTCCTTCGCTCTGATGCTTCGTTGTCTTTGGCCAAGTCTCGTCGATGCAGATGAAGAATTCCTCGCAGTTGCGTCCCCAATCGGTCGCGCTGGGCATCTCCAATCGAGCCCGCTCGAGTCGCTGCTGGACTTGACGACTGCGAGTCATCTTCTCAGTCGGCTTCGGTCGTGCGGTAGCCGTCGCCGCGGGCGTGGACGGCTTGGCAGTTATCTGCAGCGGTGGTCGTCGCTGTGCCACGTTGACTTCGAAGATCGAAATTAAAATCGGCGGCACCGCAGCCACCGAGAGGATGTGCCGCATCCGCTGCAATGCCTTTTGATGCGACTTAAAGAAGGGATTGAGCAACTTGCCCAGTTCGACCTGTGCGAGTTGCAAGGCTTTGGTCTGAGCCTTGCTGGGTAACCAACCGCGTAGCGAGCTGCAATCGAGCCCTTTGGTTTCCAGATCATCCAGCACGATCGTGAGGCTAGGCTCCAACTGCTGCAGGCGTCCGCTTTTGACCAACCGTGGGACGATGCGCTGCCAAGCTTTCCACCAAGGCGGTTTCGGTGGCGTCATCGAGCGGGTGCCTCGGCCACACGCCCACAGGCTCGCACGATCCCCCACAACAACACGCCTCCGACGACGATGCTGATCCACGGCGAGACGCCCCACGCAGCGGGCAATGTGCCGCACAACACGGCAATCGTGCCGGCTAACAGCGCGTACGGCAATTGCGTCCTGACATGCAACACATGGTCACAGCCGCAGGCGCGACTCGAGAGCACCGTAGTGTCGGAAATCGGCGAACAGTGATCGCCGAGAATCGCCCCGGCCAACACGCTACCGGTCGTCGCGAGGACCAGATCGCTGAGTGCTTCTCCACCCGACATGCTGAGCGACAACTGCACCGCCAACGGAGTCAACAAAGCCATCGTCCCCCAGCTCGTGCCGGTCGAAAACGCGACCAACGAAGCGACAAGAAAGACGACCGTGGGCAACGACCAAGCGGGTAGCGAAGCGGTTAGTATCTCTCCCAGATAGCCACCGGTGTCGAGATAATCGGACTTGGTCATTGTCGACAATGCCCAGGCAAACCACAGCACAAACATGGCGGGCATGATCTGCCATGCTCCCCGCAGCGAACCTTTTGCCAACTCCCGTAACGTGGCCCACGACGCATTGGCGATCCAACCAATCAGCAACGCCGACAACCAGCCCCACAAACCACCGACAATCAACGCGCGGTAAGAACTTGCTTCACCCAAAATGGCCCCCCAGCGTTGCAGCGGACTGGTAAAAACGGCATCGCTCTGAGCCACCGCGGCCGAGCCCGTCTGGACCAGCACGATCCCCACGCCGGCGACGCAAATCACGATCGGCAAAATCGCCGCCAACCAGTGCCAACGACGGCTCGCTGCCAAGGTTTCGGTCGAAGCGGTGTCGGTGGTATCGACCGCGGGTGCTGCCTGCACTTCTCGCTCGGCACGCAGCATCGGTCCCCAATCGCGGCCCGTCCGGGCGATCAGAAAGACTAACGTCAGGGCAAAAATGGGATAGAAACGGTAGACGATCGATTGGACGAACAACTGGAACGCGCTGACGCTCGAATCCTCCGGCAGGCCATCCCCAATCAAACTGATTTCCGTCGCCACCCAAGTACTCACCAGCGCCAAGCCGGCGACCGGAGCGGCCGTCGAATCGACCAGATAAGCCAACTTGGCGCGCGAGATCCGCCAACCGTCGCAGGCCTTGCGCATCGTTCCACCAAGCAGCAGCGTGTTGGCGTAGTCATCAAAGAAAATCCCCAACCCCAACCCGGCCACCAAGGTCTGACCACCGCGCCGACCACGCACACGAGCCGATAGATCGCGGATCAACAACCGCATCGAACGACTCGCTTCGAGAACCCCGATCATCGCACCGAGCAGGAGACTGAATTTCAATACGCTGACATGATCACCATCCGAGATCGAACCCCACATTTGAAAGGCTAAGATTCCCAGCGCGCGTGAACTGCCGCCCCACTCATTCAGATTCCAAGCGGTCAAATCCTGGACCGCGCCAGGAGGCATTTTCCACGCTAACAAAACGGCGCCGACAAAAACGGCCAGCCCTAGCGACAAGATCACGCGGCGGGTGACAATGGCCAACACGATGGCGACCAACGATGGCAACAGACTGAGCAATCCGAAGGTCACGGCGGCGGTCCAGGTTGGACGTTGACTGAAACGAATTAAGGAGTCGGCAGGCGAAACCACAGGCGTGCGACACAACCGGCAACGGCGCTGCTGATCGAAGCGCCACCGCCGTGCAGCTTGGCAATCCGATAGACGCGGCACAAGCCCAGCCCCAAACCGCGTCCCGCCTCGCGTCCACTATAGTACGGATCAAAGGCGTGTCGGCGGGCCTCCTCGGTGAGCCCCGGTCCACTGTCCGAAACGCTCATCAGGACGCGCTGCCCGCGCTGGCCATACCGCACCAGAATCTGGCCCCCTTCGCCAATCGCCTCGACCGCATTACGTAACAAAGCGTCCAGGGCGTCATGCAACATTTGGCGATCAGCTACACAGACCAGCGACTGCGACGAAAGCGAGCGGAGCGTAATCTGCTGCGGAGCACAGGCCGTGCGATAGCTCGTCAGTAACTCGTCGACCAGCTCGGCCAAGTCAAACGCTTGACAGTCAGGCTGTGGCGGATGCGCAAAGAACATCACATCCGACAACATTTCATGCGCCCGCATCGCTTGGTCCATCACCCGCTGCAACGATGCTCGGCGAGGCTCGTCGGGTTCGTCAGACTGCAGTTGCTCGCTGCGCGTCACGATGTTGGCCAGTGGATTGTTGATTTCGTGCGTTAATCCGTAGGCAAACTGCTTCAGTGAAGCGAGTTTCTCAGTCTGCAAGCGATGATCGAACGCTTCGCGCAGTTGTCGCTCCTGACGCATCCGCTGAGCCAGACGGACCAGCGACAGGGTGCCGACGGCATACTGCAACGGCTCTGGAGAAGCCTCCTTGGTGGCAACGGCGGGTGCGCCGGCGGAGACTTCGAGGCGAATCGTGGGCCACGTCGCCTGCCAAGCTAAAGGCACTTCGGGGCCGGTAATGGCGAGCCATTGAGGTGCAGTGCTGAGCCACGTCTCGACCGGCAAGGTCTGACAATGCCGGACTTGTTGCCGCCAAGCCTCCCGCGTCGCCGCGGTCACCGGAGGCGCGGCAAATTGCCGGTCAGCGGAAGAAAAGAGCATGGCGGCGGAACCGACAAACCACTCGGTCAGCCGCGAGACCGTGACCGACTGCTCGGTCGACCGATCGGGAGGAGGCGACGATCCCGATTCCAGATACCGTAGGGCGACAAAAATAAGAAATGCAGGATCGCGAACCAAACGTTCCTGGACCAAACGAAAATGGTCGGGCGAAGAACGATCGGGTTCGACATCCAATAACACCGTGGCCACGACGTTGGCCGTCAAACCATCGAGCGGCAACCACCAGCGGTGCGTGGACCACCGTAAGCACGGCAGTAACTCCATCGCGAAACTCTCCCGCCAGTAACCAAATGCCATCGAATCGTTCGAAACTTTCAGAGGCCCCTTCGCCAGCACAACGCAAGCGAGGGTCCAGACACTGGAGCCTACTGCTCCAGCGTTCAACATCCCAGAGGCCGTTTAGCTGGAAATCGCTCGTTCGAGCTCGACCAATTCGCACGCTCGGCTAACCAAGTCGTCGATCGCAAACGGCTTCTGCATGAAATCGTTGGCACCGGCGGCCTTCAAGCCCTCCACCTTGTCTTGCTCCACCATCCCCGAGATGCACAAGATCTTGACCATGTCCAAAGCGTTGTCGCTGCGCACCCGTTGACAGACCTCTTTGCCGTTGATGTCCGGCAGCATCACATCCAAGACAACTAAGTCGGGGCGGAATTCGCGGACTTGCATCCCCGCATCAAACCCGTTGTTGGCGGTCCGAATGTCAAACCGACCGTCCCGTTCGAAGCCGTCGGAAATCAAGTCGACCAAGTCTTGATCGTCGTCGACCACCAACACCTTCTTCTTGCCGCTTTCGAGAGCATCGGTGGGGATCCCGTTCTCTTTCATAAAGCTGAACAACTGATCGCGGGGAATTCGCCGGAACTTGCTGCCCGGTACGCGAAAACCTCGTAAAGAACCGTTATCGAAACAGCGAATAATCGTTTGCTGGCTGACCTTGCAAATCTTCGCAGCTTCGCCCGTGGTAAAGACCGTTTTGGTGGTCATGGCAGAAATCATCCTCCCTGCGCGCGGCTAGCCTGTCCTTAAAAAAACGAGGTCTAACAAATCTCCAGGCCTCCGCACTACCACAATTCTTCGGTAGCTTACGCCGAGGCCGCAAGCGACAGGAGTTCCCGCTCCTGCCTGACTTCCCAGACTTGCCAAACTGGCCGAATTATACCCAACCTGCGGGGTTGGTCAAGATTGAAATAATCGCCCCAAATCCTTGCCGCACAAACACTTAACGCATATTGGGTGGAGAATCTCTACGGATCTTCGCTTTTCCCCAAAACGCTTGTTTCCCTCAGTTTTCTTCACTTTTTCCACATCCAGCCCCATCCAAGTGGGCCATCACCAGCGCGATATCGGCCGGCGTAATCCCGCTAATGCGACGAGCTTGCGCCAGGGTGACGGGTTGGATCTTGGCCAACTTCTGTTTCGCCTCGGTCCGCAGCGGCTTGATCGAATCGTAGCGAAAACTGCGGGGAATCCGTCGTGCGGCCAAACGCTGTTGCTTGGACACTTCGTCTTGCTGCCGACCGATATAGCCGGCGTACTTGACGTCGTATTCGACCTGCAAAGCGGCCTCGGCGGGGATTGCTGCAAGTTCGGGCAGGTGACCGACGATCGTCTGCCAAGTGACTTCGGGCCGTTTGAGGTAGCGATCGGCCGGTGCATCGAGGATCCGGCCGGCTCGTAATATCTGCTCCGCCCGCTCGATCTGCTGCAGTTTTTCCTGCAGACGCTGGTGCCGTGCAACATCGACGAGGCCCAGTTCAAACGCTTTGGGGGTCAAACGCCGGTCGGCGTTGTCTTGCCGCAGCAGCAACCGGTATTCCGCGCGGCTGGTAAACATCCGATACGGTTCATCGGTCCCTGCGGTCACCAAATCATCGACCAAGACACCGATATAAGCCTCCTCACGCCCAGGGACAAACATCTCGCGTCCCGCCACACGGAGAGCCGCGTTGGCGCCGGCGATCAATCCTTGACCGGCCGCTTCTTCATAGCCCGTCGTGCCGTTGATCTGCCCCGCGAGGAACAGTCCCGCGACCGTCTTGGTTTCCAGATGCGGCCACAACTGTGTTGGCGGACAAAAATCATACTCGACGGCATACCCGTACCGCATGATCTGAGCCCGTTCCAAACCGGGCACTAGGCGGATGATCTGATCCTGAACGTCCCGCGGAAGGCTGGTCGAAATCCCGTTGACATAGACCTCATGCGTCTGCCGGCCCTCGGGCTCGAGAAACAACTGATGCTGGTTTTTGTCGGCAAACCGCACGACTTTGTCTTCGATCGAGGGGCAGTACCGTGGGCCTTGTGAATCGATCTGGCCGCTATACATCGGCGCCCGATGCAAATTGGCTCGGATAATGTCGTGAACGGCGTCGTTGGTATAGGTGATGTAGCAATCCATCTGCGTTTGCTGAATCGCATCGCTGAGGAAGGAAAAGGCTTGCGGAGTATCGTCCCCTGGCTGCCGTTCGGTTTGCTGCCAATCGATCGTGCGGCCGCTCAAACGAGGCGGTGTGCCCGTTTTGAATCGCTCGACCTGAAACCCCAACTCGTGCAAGGCGCCGCTGATTCCAGTCGTCGTTCCCTCTCCAGCACGCCCGCCGGCGGTTTGCTGTTCTCCGGTGTGCATGATCGCTTTCAAGAAGGTGCCGGTCGTCAACACCACGGTCGGCGCCTCATAAGTGGCTCCGCCACGGACACGGACGCCCCGGACGCGACGCCCCTCGGTGGTCTCCTCGGTCCACAACGCTTCGACGGTTTCTTGCCGCAAGTCCAAATGGGCTTGATCCTCGATCAACCATTTAATTTCGTTTTGATAAGCCTTCTTGTCGGCTTGAGCACGCGGGCTGTGCATGGCCGGACCCTTGCGTCGGTTCAGCAACCGAAACTGGATTCCCGTCGCATCGATCGCACGCCCCATCAGTCCCCCCAATGCGTCGACTTCGCGAACGATCTGGCCTTTGGCGACCCCTCCGATGGCAGGATTGCAGCTCATCTGCCCCACCGTGTCGATATTGGTCGTCAGCAGCGCGGTGTGGGCTCCGAGCCGTGCTGCGGCGGCCGCCGCTTCGGTGCCAGCATGCCCAGCCCCGATCACGATCACGTCGTATCGATAAATATTCTCAGTCATCACAGAAACCTAATTCGGTCGCGTTTTTTATGGCACCCACAGGGCTTTCGGAGGGCGTTCGAGGGGCCGTTCGCCTGACGATCGGCCGCCACCGTCCGATTTTGCTCAAGCGGAACAATCGTTCCAGCCGAATTAGCAAGATAAGTGGGGGAACCGATCGACGGTTACTGCGCCGATTGCTAGCAATGGCTCGCTTTTCTGGGCAGATCCGTTCTTCATTGGGCCGTCGAACTTTCATCCAATCCGATTGTAGCCACAGCGATGCCGATTCTCCCATCACCCCTGTCAGCAAACTCTTCCGCCGACACGTTTGCGAAGAACATGCAAAAACACCTGCGAACCCTCTTTACCGCCTCGCTGTTTGCCCTGCCCTCTCTGGGATTCGCACAAGGTCCCGGCATGGGGTCGCCACCCGCTGGCAATCAGGCGACTGGCAATCAGGCGACTGGCAATCAGGCCGCGGGTATCTTTCTGAACATGCCTCAGTTCGAGATCCCATTCAGCGTGGCCTCGGTGGGAACGCAGCCGCAAGAAGTCCAGCTCTATATCTCGCGCGATGCCGGTTCGAAATGGGAATTGATCGCTCGCCAACCGGCGACCAGCCGTAACTTTCCCTTCTCGGCGCCGGCCGATGGCGACTATTGGTTTGCCACCCGGACCATCGACACCAATGGAGCGGCCCACCCAGCCGGTCCGGTGCAGCCGCAATTGCGGGTCACCGTCGACACGACCAACCCGGAACTCGACGCTCGCGCAGACGCCGACGGCAACGGCCAAGTGATTCTCGACTACCGGATCACCGACGATGCCCCGATGGCGGAAAGCCTGCGGGTCGAATACATGACCGATGCGGTACGGCAATGGATGCCAGTCAAAGCGGCCTCCCAGCCGTTGTTCCAAGAGTCACCCGGCAAGGCGGAAGGCCGCATTGTGTGGGTCCCGGAATCGGATTGGCGACATGTCTACATTCGCATGATTGTACGCGACCGAGCGGGCAACCAAACGGTGTTGACGCGACAGGTAGAAAAGCCGCGCGTGGCGAAGCAGGAAACTCCCGCTCAATTGGCCAGCTCACCGCTGCTGCCGCCACCCGCGCCGCCCAATGAGGAGCCTCCGGTCTATTCCAATCCTGCGGCCTTGGCCGCCATGGCGTCGAATCGCAATACCGTGGGTCCGCTGACCGGTCGCCCCCAGCCCTCCGCGTTGGCCAATCAACGCTTTAATCCCGTCTACGCGCCGACAGCGAGCCCGCCGGTGACACCGCGTGGCTGGGATGCGATCACTCCCACGCAACCTGACGACCCGCAATCCTCCGCGACAGCGGACTATGGCCAGCGGCAGACACCACCAACCCCGTCAGCCAACTCCGGCTTGGCAACCCGTCCGCAACAGGAGACTCGGCAACAGGAGGCTTGGAGCTCGGCTCCGCAAACGCAGCCCAATTGGCCGACGCCGCATGTCGCTCAGGGACCTGCCGCGACAGCGACGCCAGCGACCAGCGACGCGCGGCCAGCCAACGGAGCGGACGACTTTGGCTTGAATCCCCCGGCCTACCCACCGACCGCTCCATCCGACACCGCTTCACCCGACACCGCTCCACAGGACGCCGGTCCACAGCGGCGCCCGGAAGATGCGCTGCGTCCCCTGAATCGCCAGAACGGCGTCCCACAGCAAACTGAGTCGCAGAACCAAAATCAAAATCGATACCAACCGGAAACCGCCCCGCGATACCAAGCGGAAACCGCCCCTGCGCCCGTCGGTATGGCGACTCCGGCGCCCGCCGACATGGCGACTCCTGCGCCGACGGTCACTCCCAACTTCCCTCGCCCCGACTCCCAAATCGCCCCGCGAACCCCACCGGCAGCCAGCACGGCGCCGGCACAGCGCAGTCGCCGCGTTTCGATCGCCGACACGATTCCCTCCGGTGCAACGGTTCGCCAGAGCAACTCACGGACGTTCAGTCTCGACTATGAATTGGAATCGGTGGGCCGCAACGGCGTCGATACGGTCGAATTATGGGCCACCAAGGACATGGGCAAAACGTGGGATTACTGGGATGCCGACCCCGACGGCCAGAGCCCCTTCGACATCATCACCGCGGGTGACGGAGTGTACGGCTTCCGCATGGTCGTCGTCGGTCGCAACGGTTTGACCAGCCCCCGGCCAACACCGGGTGAGGACGCCGACATCTATATCTTGGTCGACACCAACCTGCCGACGGTCCGCATCACGGGGGCTCGGTACGGCGAGCAAGAGGATACGGGCAACCTGCTGATCACGTACGATTGTGACGATCCGTTAGACAATTTAGCGCGTCGACCGATCACCCTCAAATTCGCCGAAACGCCGCAAGGCCCTTGGACGACGATCGCGACCGGTCTGGACAGCGACGGTTTTTATGCCTGGCCCGCCGACCCGGAACTGCCGGGACAGATTTATTTGCGAATCGAAGCGATCGATGCGGCTGGCAACGTCGGCCAGGATACGCTCGACCGGCCAATCGCCGTGGAGGGGCTCGCTCCACGGGCTCGGATTCGTGGTTTCCAACCGGTCAGGGACGAAACGGCGACCGCGCCTCGCGCACGCTTCAAGTAGGCTCTGGCGGCCCCGATGTCGAGTCGCCATACTCAAACTTGGCTGACGTTTCCTCGACTTGGCTCGCCGCACCATGCCGCTGCATCACGCTTTTGAACTGCTGACCAATCCGAAAGCCGACGAACTGCCGGGAGTGATTTTGCTGATCGGCAGCGACAGTACCCTGCGATCGTGGTGCCGAGCGGTCGTGTCGGGCGACGCCGACCTGACCGAAGCCGAAGGCGAAACGGCGATGTGGCCCGATCTTCGCGACGACCTGTCGACCGCCTCGCTGTTCTCCTTTGGCGAACGTCGCACCGTCGTGGTGCGAGGTGGCGACGCGTTGGTCAAGCGGTACCGCGCCGACTTGGAAGATTACGTCGCCGCCCCCCGGTCGTCAGGAAGACTGATCCTCGAGATCGAAACCCTGGCGTCCAATACGCGGCTCTACAAAGCCGCCAAAAAAGAGGGCTGGATCGTCGACTGCAAATCGCCGGTCATCAAGTCGGGGCGTTCCACCCGTCCCGATCAAACTCGAATGCGGCAGTTTTTGATGGAGTTCATCGCGCCGCGGCATCAGTGCACAATCAAAAAAGGGGCCGCGGACCGGTTGGTCGATCTGGTGGGCGACGATATCGGGATGCTCAATACCGAAATGGCCAAGCTGGCCGTGCATCTGAAAGTCGGTGGCGAAATCAACGAACCGCTGGTCAATGACGTGGTCGCTGGCTGGCAAGGCAAAACGATGTGGGACATCGTCGAAGCCGCCGCATCGGGCAACGCGGCCGAGGCGCTCCAGCATGTCGATCGGCTGCTAACCAGTGGCCAGCGTCCGATCGCCTTACTGCCTCAACTTTCGTGGTCGCTTCGTCGGTTGGGAATGGCCACCGCGGCGTTGGAAGCGGCCGAGCAACGAGGCGTGAAGATCAGCATCACCGAAGCCCTCAAGCGGTCGGGATTCCGTGGCGGTCCCCAAGACCTGCAAAAAGCCGAACAGCAAATGAGACAACTCGGTCGCGAAAGGGCACGGCGAATCTTGCCGTGGCTGCTCGAGGCGGACCTAAAACTAAAAGGCAGCCACAGCAGCGATGGTCCAGACCGCTGGATCTTGGAAGAATTGTTTCTCAAACTCGCCCGGACCAGCGGCTGAGTCCCCCACCCCATCGCATTCATTTCAATTTCGAACCCTCATGCCCTTACTAATCAACGCCTACTGCACCGTTCGCAACCCGTCGGATGTCGATTTGCCGTACGTCACCTGTCGCCATCGCGATGTATCGGATCCCGAACTGCGAGACCACCTGCAGCAATTCATCAGCTTCATCATGGATGGCGGCACGCGAGAAATGACGTCCTCGCTGTACGCCGTCATGCGGCACATCGAACGGGTGCAACATCAGTTTTCGATCGAGATCGCGGAGGAGGAATTGGAAACGGTGGCCGGTTGGGCTTGGCGGAACAACGCCATCCTCTTCCTACCCGACTCGAGTGTCCGCGATCCGCTGGGAAACGTGCTGGTCGATCCTGAATCGGGCCAGCCCGACCAACAGGCTCAGATCCCCTTCCCCGAGGACGCCCGGCAACGCAAAGCGCAAAGCGAATTGCTGCTGCGGAATCGATTGATCGACACGCCTGATACACTGCCGCCGGTGATCGGTGCGGCCGAGATCGAACTGCGACCCGCGGACGAAGTGGCGTGGCGTGCGTTGGCGTTATTCCTGTACGCCGTCCGCGCCGAATCGCTGGCAACCGAACAGCCGATCCCCGTCGAGAACCTCCGCGCCCGCGTGCCGCTGGCCTTCGAAGCCTTCAGCCCTCAAGAACAAGCTTTCCTGGCTCAGGAACAACCCGATCCACAAACGGTCACCAACGCGGCGTGGCGTTACGAAGCGCTCTTCACGCTGCAGTGGGCGATGGGACTGCATCCAGAACTGCCCTTTGCCGATGCCATCTGCGACGTGCCGCTGGTCGCCGAAACGATGCTGCTGCGACCCAACCGAGAATTCATCGCCGAGGCCACCTTACGACCGACCGCGGAAATCCTCGACGCCCTCGACTGCAATCAACGACTCCTCTGGGCCGCGCGCGATGCGCACTTAAAACGCCAAACGCCACCAGCTGCGATTGACGGCGGGGTGATCAGCGAACGCCAGCATGCTCTGAACTGGTTGGTCCGCTTTGAAAACGCCGACTGGGATGATGTCGACATCCCCAGTTGAGCATCGACATCCCCAGCGAAGGACTGCTGCGGCCAGCAAGGCCAGCCCGCCTTCGCTGCGTCTAGTAAGCTTTGGCGAAGATGGCTCGTTTGGCGGCCGGCTTGCCGGTCAAGAAACACTTGCCCGGTTGGTCGTTATTCTCTTGCGGCACGCAGCGGATCGTCACCTTCAGTTCTTTCAGCAGCGGTTCCAAATCGCGCTCATCGGCAAAGTGACAGTACGCAAAGCCGCCATGCATTTCTGGATTGTCGGCACTGCGAGGCGTGAAGTAGGCACGGAAGTCAGCTTCGTTGTCGATCTCGCAGGAATGCTCCTCACGCAGCTTCAAGGCTCGTTCGAATAAGCCTTTTTGCATTTCGCACAGAATGTTCGCAATCGAACCGATCAGCTCCGTGCGGTCCATCGACTGCGACTGTCCGGTGTCGCGTCGCGAAAGGAAGGCGGCGTTTTTCTCCAGATCCTTCGGGCCGACTTCGATCCGAATCGGCACACCCCGTTTGACGTGGTACCACTTCTTTTCTCCACCACGTAAATCACGGTCATCGATGTCGACACGTAACGCAGCGCCGGCCATCGTCTGGGCTTCTAGTTCCTGCTTCAACGAAGCGACGTATTCCAGCACCGCCGTCCGCTGCTCGTCGTCGCGATAGATCGGCAAGATGACGATTTGTGTCGGCGCCAATCGCGGCGGCAAGACGAAACCATCGTCATCGCTGTGGGTCATGATCAGGGCACCGACCAACCGCGTCGACACGCCCCAACTGGTCGTCCACGCGAACTGCAGATTGCCATCTTGGTCTTGGAACTGAATCTCCTGCGCCTTGGAAAAGTTCTGCCCCAGGAAGTGGCTGGTGCCAGCTTGCAGGGCCTTGCGATCCTGCATCATCGCCTCGATCGACAAGGTCTCCACCGCACCGGGAAACCGCTCCGCAGGTGTCTTGAAACCGCGGATGACCGGCATCGCCATCCAACGTTCGGCAAACTCAGCATACACGTCGACCATCTGCTGCGTCTCTTCCATCGCCTCTTCGCTGGTGGCGTGGACGGTATGGCCTTCTTGCCAGAGGAACTCGGCGGTGCGCAAGAACATCCGCGTTCGTAACTCCCAGCGGACGACGTTGGCCCACTGATTGATTTTGATCGGCAAATCGCGCCAGCTCTGAACCCACTTAGCATAAGTTGCGCCGATGATCGTTTCGCTGGTCGGCCGCACGATTAGCGGTTCTTCCAACGGACCGGCTGGCCGCAAGCCGCCGGCGGGATCGGGCTCCAGGCGGTGATGCGTCACGACCGCGCATTCTTTGGCAAACCCCTCGACGTGCTCCGCCTCTTTTTCCAGATAACTCATCGGGATAAACAGCGGAAAATAAGCGTTCTGGTGGCCGGTCGCCTTGAACATGTCGTCCAACGCCCGCTGCATGTTCTCCCACAGTGCGTATCCCCAGGGCTTGATCACCATACAGCCGCGTACCGGCGATTGCTCGGCCAAGTCGCCCGCCTTGATCACTTGCTGATACCACTCGGGATAATCCTCCGCACGGGTAGGAGAAATCGCGTTCTTGGGTGCCTTAGCCATGCCAAAATCCGAGGCAAATGAGAGGAAAAACGTCAGCCGCTGCCGTTTCCGAAACGGACGGTCGAGCATTGTATCGTCGCAACGCAGTTCGTTCACCCACGCAAAAAAAACGAAACGGCGGGCTTTGGTTTGCCTTTTGCCAGCGTTGTGCGAAGATGGAGCGGCTTGCTACGTCACCGAGACCGGCCCGTTTTGCCCGAGCGGCCGGGATGGATCCCGCTCGGTGCAAGATTCCCGCGGGCATCCGGTTTGACCGTTTCTCTTTGCGAAAAGTCTCCAACATGTTTGCTTCCCAACGTTTCTTGACCGTTTTTGCCGCACTTTGCGCCAGTGGCGTCGCCAGCACTCAAGCCGACGCACAGATCTTCCGCATGGGCCCTCTCGGTGGCGTCAGCATTCGAGCTCCGTTTGCCAGCGTTGATGTTGGCCCCTACGGCGGCGCGAGTGTGGTGGCACCGTTCGCTGCCGTCCGAGCCCCCGGAGTCGGTTATCCGGCGCCCTACTACAGCCGACGTCCGGCTATTTACGGTCGACCGGGAGTGGTCTTCGGACCGCCGATCCCTAGTCCCTTCGCAGCCCCTGCACTGGGCCTGTACGGCCCGAGCGTTCGCCTGGAAGCTGAAGTCTATCGCCAGCCCGTTGCGCCGGTGGTCGAGCAATCCGCGGCCTACGAAAGCCCCGGCGTTTCCTCCGATCGCCTGCTGCAAGAACTCGCGTTCGCCGGTCAAACGCTCGCGCGCTCGTTGAGCAATCGCGAAGGGGGCGAAGCTTGGCTGGATTACCTGCGGCCTCACCAGTTGGGCGACCTGGCCCGGCAAGGCGATCTGCGGACGCTCTCCGATTT
>Ga0209947_1001017_pt1 | contig 17042 bp, 10 predicted proteins | sample SalPonR2_B_D2_MG_FD_185706 | JGI IMG/M metagenome (GOLD analysis project Ga0209947, IMG submission 185706) | Salt pond soil microbial communities from South San Francisco under conditions of wetland restoration - Salt Pond MetaG R2_B_D2_MG... ... | reverse complement strand
CTAGTTTCTCCGGATCAAGACGTATAACTATTCTGCGGGGGCTGTATCCGTGGACTAGGACCCTTTGAATATTTGGATTCATCTGTAGCTGTTCCTGAAGCTGAGTAAGCTCAAGGTTCCGTAGAGCTTCGGACTGGGGTTTTAGTGAAAAGAAGAGCTTCAAAAACGGAGGTTCTGAAGGCAAGGGCGTAATAATCGGCCTAGAGGCTTGATAGGGCAATCGGTTTTGTACACGGCTCATAATCTGTTGAATCCGGCTGATACATACAGGAACCGGAGTACCCTTGTTGAATTTTACCGCCACCAGTAATTCGGCCTGGGAAGATTCAGACTCCAGATGAATCTGTTCGGTTAATGTGCGCAATTCCTCCTCAACAAGGCCTTGGATCGAGTTGTGTACTTGCTCTTTGCTCAATCCCTCAGCCGGGATTCGAATCATAATCTGTACTGTATCCGGTACCGGTCGGCCGGGAATAACTATTCGCGGAAGGCAGAAGAGGGTACAGATGAGAAGGGCTGTCTCTATCGGCCGTGGATTCATAGGTTGTAACTTATCCTTATGCACCGGAAAGTGGGTTGCCGAGGGAATCCTGCAGGTTCTGATCGAGTTGCAGGTAGAGCAATCCGGAGACAGGAAAGCGGTTGATAGCAAAGGAGAGCCGGAACACGGAATCCGGCTGCAGACTACACAACTCTTCACAATTGGCACTATCTATCTGTTCCAGCGAGGTAAGCTGAATACCGGCGGCAGCATTGGTGGCGTATAAACCAAGTGCTTCCATCAACTGAAGGGTTGAGATTTCCGCTGCGTCGGCATGGCTGAAGGCAAGCTCCATAGCCGCTTGTGGAGAAGTTTCACACAAAAGAACCTCATTTAGACGGATGCGACGGAATTCAGCTGTTGCCGCTGTGGTATCCTTGCAGAAGGAGACTCCCGCCAATTCAACTCTTTCGAGATCCTCCCCGTCCCATTGCAGATAATAATCATCCCCATCGAGGTCAAGCCGAAACACCGCCGCCGGTTTTGGCAGAGAGTGCGGTTGGAGAATTACCCGTTGGTAATTCTCATTCCAGTTGAAGTTGAACCCAGGATTTGGCTGGAGCTGAAGAGCCTCATTTCGCAGCTCCGATACAATGGGCTCGGAAAAAATAATCGAGAACTCCTGCCGGTGTCCGACATGGTAGGTTTCACCAATTATTGCCTCAAGGTGGTCTGTTTTCTGATTTGAACTGAGGCAGAACTCATCCACCGAGAACTCCTGCCGACTTCGGACTTCATACTGTCGGCGCACCGTGTCGGCTAAAGTTCGACCTTCCGTATCGGAACAGCGATTTGTTATCTGTAGTTGATAGTGAACTTCCGCGCTGAGTTCGAAGGTCGGGGTGAATCGAACCCTGGAATTATCCTCCTCCCAGCTGAAGCTGCCCTGTATAGTGGGAGAAGTCTCAAAGGCGCTGTAAAAACTTGCGGGGCAGACAGGTTTATTGAAGCTGATAAGAAACTCGGTGGTCGGTTCAATGATTAAATTATCGGGATCTGGGGTGATGCAACTAATTTTAAGGGGGAGGGGGTCATGACTGCGTGAAAAGGTTCTTATGAAGGACTCGGACATGGGAACTCCACCTTCCGAACGAGCGGTAAAATTTATACGGAGGGTGCAGCTTTCCGATGAGGGGAGTTTATGGGGAGTGAAGGTGAGATGGGCGGAGTTCTTCCATTTGAAGCTGCCGTCGATCGGGAGTAATCCCTGGGAAAAACTCAAGGCGGATTCTACGGATGACCTGTCCATGTCGCAGGAAAACTCTATTGAAATAGGCTCTGCCGGCTGCAACACAGGGTACGGGCTGAGGGCTTCAACAGTTGGAACCTTGTTCAAAAGACTCAAGTAGGGGCTGCATCCGCACAACCCCCACACACAGCAGAGAGCTATCAGCATGGGCTTTGCATATCTCATGGGCTTACCCTCACCATTAACTTGCCTGCAGCTGTAGAGGTTCCGGAAAAGGGGACCGATAGGGAGCCGGCTAAAGAGAGCGAGTAGTAGCACTCCCGCTGCTCGGCTTGAACTCCAAAGCCCTGCAGCTGAACCAGCATCCCTCCGGCATCCGGCCAGATAAAGCTTACAATGGCGGGGGAGGGAAGATCAGGGGGGAAGAGGGCTGAGACGGCGGTCTGTTCCTGCAGCAGTCGGCGGGTTTTCTCATCCGGTACCGCTTGAGAGTATTCCAGTAAAAAGCTGTAGTTCCCTTCGTCGCCATCCGGCGTAATATCGATTGCTTCATCCGTGGGCTGACCCGGGTCAACGGAAAATCCGTCTACCCCTTCTCCAGCCACTCGCATTAGCAAGGGTAGCGCTGGGGCGGTGTAAAACTGCTGGGAAGAGGTAAAATTGATGCTGTGAAGAATACTCTGTGACGAAAATGGATGTATGCTGCAGCGGTAGGTGGTGGCCTGGGAAAAGCTTTCATTCGGAATAAAGACTGCTCTGAGAGGATCCTTCCAATAAAGAGTGCCATCACAGAAGGGATCAAGACTAAAGGCCGAATCGAACTCATCCTGATCAACCGGATAGTTCAAGGAGAGTTGAATGCTATCCTCCGGCGGGAGCTGCACCAGTTCGCTTTCGGTTTTTGGAAAATTTTCTTCCCAATCCAATTCCACCGGCGAGATGTGGAGTTCAATCGAATCGGGACATTCAAAGTCACAGACGTAATAAGCTGAAGGGTAGGGCAGGGTAGAGAACTCTAAGCTGTAGATTGTATCCTTTGACCAGCGCTTCTCCGGGTTCAGGGTTAGAGTGGTGCAGCTGCTGTTCCACTCCAGTCTATAAAGGGACATAGGCGAAAGCTGCAGATCTTGCGTTACAGCGGCAGGATCTACCGCCGCCGGAAAAGATAACCGTATCGGAGTCTGCGTTTCAAGGAGGCTGCCGCTACAGGGCTGATACATTACCTCGGAATCCGAGCTCTCCGGCGGGTGCAGGTAAAAAAAGGGTATGTGTATCTGTAGAGTACGACGGGGAGCCTGGGACATGTGCACGGTGCCGCAAAGTTCAAGGCTGTAGCGGCCGCCTTTATCCAGAGTTTTCGCCGGATAAAAGTCGAGACGGTTGTTCTGCCATTGAAAAGTTCCGGGGACCTGGCCCGTAAGGCTTTTCACACTGAATACAGCTTCAGCTGAGCTTCGATCTATACCAGAGGCAAATTCTACCGCGATAGTATCGTCGGCATTGAGAATTGAATTCCTCTTCTGTGGACAGGTGGCAATAATTGGGTCGGGCTGCAGTTGATCGAATATGAAGCTGCAGTGAAGCAGAGTAAAACCGATAGCGAGGATGAACAATGTTCTGCAGCATTTGCACAGCCGCAGATTAATACGATGAGTCATATCTACCCTCCTTTGATGGCGGTATTGGGAGTACCTCTATCTGCCTGCCCTCCCTGAGCAGGGCAGGGGGCGAAAGAATAACTTCCTCTTTCCCCGAGAGACCACCTCCTATATATACTTTCTGAGGGGTCGTTTTTATAATCTGAACCGCTTGTCGAAAGGCGCACTGCCGCCGGACTGTAAATACCTCACCCGTCTTGTGTTCAAGGCAGTTTTGTTCCTGCGAATCGATGAGTGTTCGCACAGGGAGGGTATATACCCGGCGGGGTTCTTCGGTGCGGATGGTGAGGTGCGCTTCCAGGCCGGGGATAATATCGGAGGGAGGTGATTTTAGGCTGCAGAGCACCTCGAAGCTGCTGCTGTGTGGATGTATAACAGGCCCCAATTGCCGCACTTGGCCGCTTAACGGATCGTCGTGCCGGGGCAGTTTTATCTGAGCACTTAAACCCTGACGGATATCCGGGCGGTGGGAGGCGGCGATCTGTGCTTGAACCTGCAGAGAATCGATTACAACCAGGGTGGCCAGGGGGTCTCCCACATGAAGGTACGAGCCGGGAAGCGTGTGCAACTTCGAAATATAACCAGAAACCGGCGACTGTATCGAGCAGGCTTGTTGCTTTTCTTCGTTGTGATGGAGTCTGGTTTTAAGCTCGCTAATTCTGCTCTCGGCAGCTTTAATATGAATATCCGCCTGATTTGCCATAGACTGAAGATACGCGGCCGGGCGGTCTACAGACTTCGAAGGGAAGTCGGATAATTCAGCTAATTCGGCGCCTAAGTCTTCATCCCGAAGTCCGATCAGAGCCTCACTTAATTGACTCTCCAGATTAGCCAGCGAGGACTCCTGCTGTTCTGAATCTAAGCGGTATTTCTGGAGTGCAGTACTGGAGATTCCGCCGGCTTTCTGAAGCGATTGGGCTTGTTGGTACTCCTGCTCAGTGTACGCACAAAGCTTACGGGCGTGCTGCAGCTGTCGTTGCAATCGTTCAATTTTTAGCAGATGGCGCTCTGCCTGCCGCTGCATCTCAGCGCGGTTTATTTGGGCTTGCTCTAGGTCGGTTCGAGCTCTGGTGAGCTGTTCTTCTAAAATGTTATGCTGAAGTTCAAGCTGTTCGGTACTGATGCGGATCAATACTTGACCCATTTCTATCAGCTGCCCGCGCTCACTAGTAACTTCCATAACCAGGCCTTCTACAAGACTGCTGACGGCATGCTTATCAAGGCTCACTACTGTTCCCGGAACTGATATGCCGGCAGCGTATTCCACTGCCTCGGGGGAACAGGTTTGCACTGCGGGAAAAGCTCTGGCGGGTGTATCTCCAGCATCATTGGAGTCTGCCTTTGAGCAGGCCGGGAAAAGGGTAGAGAGAAAGAGAGAACTGAGAAGGAGACAGCCGAGTTTTAGCATTGTCTGGCTACTACTGTAGTGCATGGGAACCTCCATAGGATACGGGGTTTAGACTTTCCAGGACCCCCGGGATATGACGGGATAAACCACAGGTTTGTAAAAGAGAACACTCCACTATCAGGCAGTTGCGGCTAACCCGGTACAGTTTGAGCAGGCTTTCCGTATATACATGGTGTTTTTCTACAAGGTCGTGAAGGTCTCCATCACCGAAATCAAATTGCTTAGCCTTAATACTGCAGCTTTCCCGGTGCAGTTGAGTCTGCGCAAGAAGGTTTTTCTGCACCTCCTTCAGATGGGATAACTCACTGAACAGTTGGAGGGCCTGGGTACTCGCGGAAGACCGGGATACTTGGAGTTCCTTCCGGGCCTGTTGCAGTTGCAAGCTAACCATGTTTCGTGTCTCCGACTCTCTTTGCGAAAAATCAACAGCCGCATGGGCAGATGGACTAACGGCATAGGTATAGGATGAGTAATGTGAAGTATTCCCGGCGGTTACTCCCAGTTTGCCGGCCCCGCCGCTCAGCTGCATTCCGAAACTGATGGACGGAGAATCGGGGGGGAACTCGGATCCCCTAAAATCTATACGGGCGAAGACTAGGGTTTGCGGACAGTACTGGCGGAGCGTGAGGGAGTTCCGGTCGGAGATACTGCGACACTTAATCTCCTTCCGGAGTACCTCGCAGTTGTTCTCCTGAGCCGTCTTTTGATAAAAGGCGGGCTGTGACGGCAGCTGGGAGTCGCTGCTCCCGGTATAAACTCGAGGCAGATTGCCCTTAAGTTCCGGAACAGGAGAGGTCTTTGAGTCAAGATACAATCCAAGCCGGAAGTACAAATTCTGCAGGCTAAGCTCTTCGGCGGCAATTTCTAACTGTTTGGATTCAAACTCTAGGCGGAGCCGGCGGTATCTCTGTGCACTTATAGTGGCCGAAGCATGCTGCTGATCGGCACTGTGCAGATGTCGTGTGTACAGCTCCAACAGTTGACCCATGTGCTCTATGGCTGCCTTGGAATAGAGGATATCCAGACAGAGTTCGGTAAGCTGAGAGCTAATTGCCTCTTTTCGCAGCCTAATTTCCAGTATAATTCGTTCTATTTCACGGGTTTTTTGCTGCGCTGAGAACCAGGCGCTGCCTTGATCGGTGAGCTTTACCTCAATCCCGGCGCCCAGGCTATGGGTAAGCTCGTAGGGCTCCTCCAATCCGTATCTTTCACTGCCCTCATATTCTACGAACATACGCGGAAGACGAGCCCTTAGCTGGGGGGATAAGGTGCTCCGGGCTTGGTGGAGTCTCTTTTCAAGCTGTTGCAGCTGCAGGTCGGAGTCTTGAGCGTGCTGAATGGCCTCCGACACTTTCACGGCCGGTGCCAAGACCGAATCGCCTGCTGTACCGGTAATTCCCAGCCAAAACATAAACAGCAGGAGAATGAAACACTTAAGGCGCAGGTGTGGTTGTTCCATTTTTCTTTTCCAGGTGCAGCAGACGCTGGGCGATTTGTCTAAATTCTCCAGCTTTACTGTGAAGGCCTATGAGGTAATACATCTCCGCCCGGGTCAAATAAATGCCCGCAATACCGGTTACACAACTGGCTCCCCATTCAAGTAATTCTACCGCTTCGGTGTAGTTTCCCTGTTCAAACCTGCACTTTCCTAAGAGCAGCAGCAGTTCCGGGTGCTCGGGAATTATCTGCAGATATGGTGCGAGCAGTTGATACGCCGGCTCGGGATGATTTTCCATTAGAAGCGCTCGGGCCTTCCATTTATCCATCCGGAATCCATAGGGGAATTGGGTCTCACTTTCCTCCCATATGTTCAGGGCCTCTGTATAATGTCCGGCAAAAAACTGCTTTTTTCCAGACTCCAACAGCTCATCGAATCTTCCCGGCAGTACAGATTCGGATGCATAGCCTGGGCTGCAGCCCAGCAACATCCATATACAACTGCCTGCCATTAGTTTCTGAATCCGGCATCCCATCAATCTAACCTCCTTTCATGGGATATAGAGGAAAATAGACGTGGCTGTGCTTTTTTCTATGGCAGAGTTGAAGCACAGCTGTGAGTGGCCCTGTCTTACTTCATGAGGAGGAACCTATGAAAAGAGAAATTTGTATTGCTGCTGTTCTTTTTTACAGCTGTGGCGGCATCGGAGGCTGGTCCGAATCCATACATCATCCGGACCCAATTCAGTCCTACATCACTAGTGTGCAGGAAAAAAGCCGAATCTACAGCAGGCGGGTGCACAGAGCATCCCAATCCGAGGGGAAGGCCTTGTTGCAAGAATATAAGCGCGAACTTCAGGTGCGCGCGGAGGAGCTGTTGTCGGAATGGCAGGGGGATCGACAGGCAGAAGCGCCTGCTGCTGTGAATCCTGAGGTGATAGAGAAGGAGATAGAAAAAGTCCAACAGTCCATCGGAGCGAGGCGTGCAGAGTATCTACGCCAGTTTGAGCGCCTGACCGAACTCTATGCTGATCGCTATCTACAGCCGCAGCTTGCTACACGTCGTCGGAACCAAAACGGTGCAGCAGGGATAAGTGGACTGCTGCAGCAGGTAAATGAGGAAATGCAGTTGTATGCGGGGGGAAGGCAGGAATCATTTTCGGCTCTGGATCAATGGGAGAAGGCTGAGTATCAGCTGCTTGATCAACGAATGGAGTGGGAGCAGAAAATCGAAAACCGCTACAGGGATGAGTTGAAACAAATAAAGGCCGAGTATCGGCAGATAGACAACCAGACCCGTCATCGGTTGGAAGCACTACAGCTGCAGTACGAACAGGGATTGCAGCTTTGGCAGCGGCGGGAGCAGGATTTGGATTCCGCCTGGAACGTGGAGTTTGAACAGTTGAGGCTGGATGTGGACGGAAGAAACGCGGAGGCCGGAGAGTTGTACGCTCACTTGGCCGGCGCATATAGCAACTCCCGGGCCTTGATCGTCGAGGCGGAGGCCCACCTGTATGCGGGGAAAGATGTGTCATCCTGGAAAAAGGTGCGCTCTGAGGAATTGGAGGCATGCACACAAATCGAGGCCGCCTTCATGGATTTGATGCAGCCGGGCATGCAGATACCCGCGGTACTGTTAGAGCAGGAGAAAAGCCAAGTGAAGGTACGAATCGAAGCAGTCAGCAGGCGGGTAAATATGCTGCAGACCTTAGTGGACTTTATAAAGTTGCCGGTGGATGAACGGAATGTGGAGCAGCTTCAGCAGCTGGAGAGCGAACAAGCTGCAGGTTATCTCCGGCTATTGAAAAGCGAAGGAGTTTTAAGTGAAGCAGCTGCCGAGGCGTATAGCGCCTATCTTACCACCGGAATGCAGTTATCAATTGGAAAAAGGACCGACCTACATACGGAACTACACACAAAATTGCAAGCCCGTCGCGAGGAGCATTCACAGCTTCAATCTATATATGAACAGCTAAGCAAAAGGTATTCTACGGCCCAGGATGCTGCCGACAGCTCCGCAGAGCTTTCGCAGCAAAGCTTAGATCTGAGGACTCACGCAGAGCTCGAGCAGATAATAGTACAGCTTGATCAGGCCAAGGCTTTTCTATCCGGCCGCCGACAGCTGTATCGAGAAGAATTGTCAAAGCTCAGCTCCAATGTCCAAGAGGGTCTAATGAACTTGCTTCCTGAGCTGCAGATACAGTGCGACCCGATACAACTTAGCGGGTCCTTCAACGGGGAAAGCTGGGACGACCTGCCGGTTCGGCCCGACGCAGAAGACTATGCCCAGAATCCAGAGCTGCTGCAGCGGGATGCTTTGATTTGGGCAAATGAAATGGAGCGAGAGCGGAAGTCGCAGGGCTTGGACTCTTTTCTTAAGAAATGCGCTTTAGCTCTGTACCATGAGGATAGTGGGGTCCTTGACCCGGGATATTCTTCGAATAATCAGAGTTATAAGAAACTGCAGAGCAAGTTGAACAGTTCTCCTCAGGATTATCTGGCAGCCCCTGCCAAAGGGGCTTATAACTCGCTCACTGATGATGCGCGCAAGCTGCGACTGTATCGGTTCTACTCTATGGTTATCCAGGGGCAGTCCGACCAGAGAGCCTCCTCACTCAGACGGGCGGCGGTGGAGGACTTGGGAGAGCTATTATTTAAGAAGATCGTGAACCATGCCGAGCGGAAATCCTCAGCCCTAAATAAAGATCGTGAGGAATTATTAAAAATGGTAGGAGTTTACACTGGATTTGCAGCCGCCTGTTACGCAACCTTGAATTTCCCCGGGGGAGCTGCATTTACTGCCGCCGCGGCTGGGTTTGCAGTCGCGGCGGCGGATGTGAAAACGAAAAGAGATGATATTAACGCCCTGAAAAAGAGTGTATCGAAGCAGACCATGGATGGCTCTACAGAGCGGCAGCAGGTTAAACAGGAGTTGGCCAGCCTTGCCGACGATCAGGTGGAAGTTCACCACCTACACGGAAAAATTGCATATCTTGAGCAGGAGACCTACAGTGATGAGTATTGGAGTGAGCAAATTAAAAACGGGCGGGGTGATTTTGACTTTACCCGGTTTTACAAAAAAGACTCCTTCGGTGTTGAGCCTTTGTATCAATTTATAGCAGCAGTGAAGCCTGGGGATGCCTCTGCTGTGCCTAAATGCACAATATCGGAGTATTTGCAGAAACTTTTCGTAGGTGCTTCCGAGCGGAGCAATGCGTTGGGGGATGTACGCCGCCGGCTGAATGCCAGGTTGTTGCCCGAACTTGCTGAATACGTTGCAATGAGTTCTCGGGGAGCGATTTTCCCACGGCTGGCAGAGTCGGAACTGCAGCTGCAGAGTGTATACGGCCCTGGACAGGCAGCATACAATTTGTCGGCAGGGATGGACGAGGAGGAACTCGCTTCCATGATTTCGCTGGTACAGCTGGCAGGGGTAAGCCGAGTGGTGGAAGCCCGGTACCGCAAAGCGCAGCTGAACCGGCAGTTACTTGAACAGAAGGATTTATGGGAGCAGCACCTGAATCTGACAATTGCATCACAGCATAGTCATAGAAAAGCACAGCTTGAGGAGCTGCGGCAGTCGGGCCTGCAGTGGGACCGTGATTTCCGCGAGGGCTACATTGAGCAACAGCAGACCTGGGAGCAGCGTCTGAATAAGCTGCATGCTGCCCGTAGCGCCTGGCTGGAGCGGAGCCTGCGCGCTAAAGCCGGGGAAGTACGTGTTCGGGGAGAGAATTTCTTAAAACTTGAACCTCAAAGGGCGGTGGAAAATTACGCATTAGTGTCAATGGAGCATCTGCCCAATTGGGAAGCACCGGATACAGCCCAGTATAGTTGGACAGAGCGTGATGTGTTGGGATTGGAAGTTTCAGGGATGGAAGGCCTTATTCCGGAATTGGACCAGACCCGCAGCAGCTATACCGAGTATCGACAATCCTTACACCGGCTGTATGCTGCTGCACAACAGCGGGCCGAACAGTCAGCACGGGCAGCAGGGCTTCGGGGTTTTTCCCGGTCGCTTCAAGAGCATCAAGAGGAGCTCACACGAATGCTGCAGCAGGCGAATGGGATGGTAGCTGACTCCCTGCATCACAGCTTGCGGGCGGCGGGATATCGTAAACACGGCAGATCCTTTCAACGTAACGCTGTGGTTGATGTAACTCATTTTAAACACGAGCGTGAGCTGCAGAGCATAGAGGAATACCGCAGCTACCAGCTGCCCGAACTCGATTGGCAGCAGCGCTTGAAGGTACTTTATGGACAAGAAAATAACGTGGAAAACCTGGAGAGTGGGTATCGTCAACTGTTGGAACAGATAAAAGCTCAAAGGCATCTGGTCTTTGGCGGATACGGTGAAAATAAGGTGAGCCTCCTGCAGAAGGTGGACACACACATTCGGCAGGAGTTTCAGCAGGGGGCGCTGGGCTTTGCCGATTCGGCTGGGTACCAGGAACATAAAGACTTGGAAGGGCTGTTTCACTGGCATGTCGGCTACGCTCCGGAAATGAGTGAGAGTAACCCTGAGCAGGTCCAGCGAAAGGGATATGGTCAAACCGGTCGCATAATAACCGCCTATTATATAGACGAGGCCCGTCTTGGGCGGGGTCTGGGGATGATGGATAGTGCCGGTTGGGACCGGCGCTTATGGGATGATGATGCTGATAATGACGGAGAGTCGGACAGCTGGATGCGGGCGGCAACTATCCGAGGTTTAAGCGATTTGGGAATAAAAACCGTTGCAGGTCTGAGCCTGGGTCCGGTTGCTGCGGCTTTAGCGGGACTGAGCGATGATGCCTTTTTTGCCGCTGCGGATACCGCCACGGGCTATAAAACCTGGGATGAGGCGGCATTTGCCTTTGGAAAGCAAGCGATAGTGCAGGCAGCCGCTGCCGCGAGTGCCGGTCTCTGGGACTCTCTTCAGGCAGTTCCCGGATGGGATGAGCAGGCTTCATTATTCCGTAATGTGCTCCCCGCAGCGGGGAAGGCGGCTGGGGGGCAACTGATTGGGGCCGGCGCAGCCGGGGTCAACTATACCCATACCGCCGGGTGGGACTGGGACAATGAACGTTTTTCTAACAGTCTGTATAACCCGTCTACCGCAGTGGAGGTTGGGCTTGCCGCAGCCGGTGCTTTTAGCAACGGAGTAATCCACAACCGGATTCTGCAAAAGGAGCATACCTTTGGCTTTGCGTATGAAGATATTTCAAATATGAGGTCCGGGATCGCACTAGGCGGTGACCTGCTCTCCAGTGCTGCTGAATATGCCCTTACCGGTGAGACCAGTTGGAATCTACTGGGTATAGAAGGAAACGGCCTGTTGGAGTTACACTTGGCAGACGGGGAGGCATCTTTTGCCCTCGGTCGCGCTGGGCACCGCATTTCTGCTGAACGTCTCGCAGAGCTCTACCGAGGTACACAGCTGTTTAGCCTGCAGCAGCGGATTGCAGGGCTAAGCCGGCAGTACAGCGACCCCTATGAACGCCGGAGCATATCCAAAATGCTGCGTTTTCAGGCCGGATTCGGCGATAGCCACGGCCGGATGCTGTTGGATGATATTTTAAGTGGACATGTGAGACTCTCCTTCCTGGGGCAGGAAGAGTACGGCGGCGTAGAGTATCGCGGGCGGACACACTTAGACAGCAGGGGTACCAAGGAAATATCAATCTCCCTGCAGCAGCATGAACGCCTATCGGATCCTTCCCTGGGGCTGACTCTGCAGCATGAAGCCCATCGGGATGGTCGATATTTGTCGGATAATGAACAGGAGACCCTGGAGGCGGTTCGATCCCATGCAGCCATGGCTGCCGGGATCTCCAGGGACCATCTGTATGGAAGCGATTTTCTCTACAAGGATGGCCTGGTTTTACAGGATATGGCCGCCATTGCCGCTGGAGAGGAAGGGTTAGCGACACTTCAGAGGATGTATAATTCTGAGGGTGATTATTGGAGAATTAACTCTGATGGTGACTTGCTGTGGGACGGGTCTCACCACTTGTGGGGAGAGAATGGAATACTGCTGCAGACCCACGCCCCGGGTTCTTTCAGCCAAGATGTGGCCGATTATATGGGAATTAGCCGCGGGGAGGCGCTGGATTTGATGGGGAAAGCCGGATTTTTGTGGAACGAATCGATGGGTACCTATCAGAAAAATGCTTCCGGCTTCAGTTTGAAGGTTCGGCCCGCATTAGCAGCTCAATATGATCTGTTGCGCCGGTTTAGCGAGCGGCCTGTCGCAGATGGAGCTGTTGATGGAGCTGTTGATAGAAGGGTCAGCACAGCAAGTGCCTACGCCTGGGCTTTGCGGGAGCATCATTATCGCACCCAGAGCATGCAGGCCGGCGAGAGAATCGACCCGGAGTATGCTGCAGCCATGAAGGCATTGCTTGACGATCCGGCGACTTTTCAACAAGCCGCCGGCCTGACTGATGCAGCGGGTTTTGCGGGAATTAGCTCTAGCGCAGAGCTGAGGCAGTATTCTCAGCAGCGCTTAGAGGCGGCGGTTACCGGTGGTCCTCTGGACGCGGCGGCGGGGAATGGATACTGCCTGGCGGAGTCCATTGCTGCCCATTACGTAGACACCTTTTCTGAAGTCGATTGGGATGATATAGAGCGCGCATTTCGAAGCGTTGAATGGGGCTCGAGTTTTGATACTAGCACCGGATGGGTTGGTGATAAACAACGCTTTTCGGAGGAGCTCTCGAGAGGTTTGGGGGTAGATGCGTTGGCAAAGGAATTCCGGTTTAACTCTTTGGATGAGCTGCAGGTTTTTCTACAGGAGAATGCCGGAGGCGAAGCCTTCGATGATATCTCTTTTATTGCCGATTACGGCGGACACTTTACGCATGTGCGAAAAGATGGAATTGAATTAAATTCATATCAAGGGTGGAGTCACCCCGGCATCGATTCCGAAACCGGGCCGGAGAACTGGAGGCTGTATGGCTGGGATTATAGTAAAAATTGGTAATTAAAACCTTCACGAGTGTCGATCTTTATGATATGATCACCAAAGTAATATATATAGGAGAATCACAGTGAGCCCATCGGACACATTAGTTTCAATAGCGCAAGCGGTAATTTTCTTTTCAACAATTGGCATAATTATCTTTGGGCTGGTTCAATGGAACCGAGAAAAGGTTGTCCCCGCAGAGGCGGACGAAAAAAAGTAAATATACATAATCGAGTAAATTTAATAGCCGGGGTCTTCTTCCATCAGGATGAAGACCCCTATTTAGTTGTTCGCCCGCCAGGCACCCGCCAGGCGCCCGTTAGGCGCCCGCCAGGGCACTCATCTATAAGCTGTTCAACGCTTCTAAAGCCGCATCGTAATTTGGGTGGTTATGATTCTCTTTCACAATTTCGATGTAGCGTATTATATCGGTTTTATCAATGAGAAAAATACTTCTATTTAAGAGTCTAAGCTCATTAATCAGAACCCCATAGTTTTCACCAAAAGATGCATAGTAGTGGTCGGATAGGGTTTGCACCCGATCGATTCCGGCCGCTCCGCACCAGCGTTTCTGTGCGAAGGGAAGGTCCATACTGATGGTCAGTACTTCAATTTCCGGGGAGAAATCAGTAGCCATTTCATTGAACTTTCTGGTTTGGGCATCGCAGACCCCTGTGTCGAGGGAGGGGACTACACTAATGAGTTTTATCTTTCCCTGATAATCTTCCAAACTTGTCGGAAGCAGATCGTTGTTAAGAACCGTAAAGTCCGGGGCGGTATCCCCAACCTGCAGCTCCGGTCCGATGAGGGTAATTATATTACCCCCCATTTTTGTTATTTGTCGCTCCTCCATAAAAACTCCTTTAAGCGTGGATCACCCAGCCTTCCGTCGCTCGGGCTGCTTCCATGAGAGCCTCGGAGAGGGTTGGATGGGCATGGATCATTTTTGAAATGTCTGTGGTGATAAGTTCTGAAGAACGTGCCAGCATAAGTTCATGGATTAAATCGGTGGCTTGGGTTCCGACAATCCGGGCACCGAGTATTTCCTGGGTTTTTGTACTATAAATAATTTTGACCATGCCCTCGGTCTTCTCAATTGCCACTGATTTACCAGCTCCGCGAATCGGAAAAGAGTTGGACGCTGCTTCGTAGCCCTGCTCCCTGGCCTGCTCCTCTGTATAACCGAAACCGGCCACCTCCGGCTCGGTATATACGCCTGTGGGAATGGTGGTCGGATCGAGTCGCGGTTCAACCTTTTCTCCGGCCAGGTGCTCCACAACCAGCTCGGCCTCTTTGGAGGCAACGTGGGCCAATTGGGGAGTTACCGATACTACATCGCCAACGGCATAAATTGAATCGACGGAAGTCTGGTAGTAATCGCCGATCTGAATAAATCCGTTCTCGGTGGAAATGCTCACATTTTCTAAACCAATATGTTCGGTATTTGCTGCACGGCCGACCGTTACCAGCAGGGTCTCGGCTTCCAGAGTTTTGTTTCCCTTTTTGGTTTCCACGTCCAGTATTACCTTGCCATTCTCTTTCCGGGGAGGTGAAGCCTTTGCACTGGTGTACATTGTGATTTTGCGTTTTTTGAAGGAGCGGGCCAGAACTTTCGCCGATTCCTCGTCTTCGGTTGGAAGAATGTGGTCCAGCATTTCTACCAGGGTAACCTCCACCCCAAAGCGGTTCATAATGTGGGTAAACTCACAGCCGATGGCCCCGGCGCCCAGTACCAGCATGCTCTTTGGTAAATCGGTTCGCATAAGGATGTCATCACTGCTCATGATGGTGGTCCCGTCGAACTCAAAGCCCTTGAGCTCCCGGGGGCGCGAGCCGGTGGCAATCAGAATGTTGTTCGCGCTGATTTTCTTGTCCCCATCCACGGTTACTTCATGCTCACCGGTGATGATACCGGTTCCCTGTATATACTCAACCTTGTTTTTCTTCAGCAGAAAACCGACGCCCTTTGAAAGCTGGTCGGCGGCCTTGCGGGATTCTGCGTGTACATTCCCATAATCAAAACCGGCGAGGTCCACCTTTACTCCCATACGTTCTAGGTTCCCTATGGAGTGAAAGTCCTCAGCCTGGTGTACCAGTGATTTCGAAGGAATGCAGCCGATATTCAGACAAACACCGCCGGCTTTGTCCTTTTCGATAATTCCGACCTTCATTCCAAGCTGGGCGGCCCGGATTGCTCCTACATAGCCCCCCGGACCGGCTCCTATTATTAATAAATCATAATCAAACGCCATGGTGCCTCCTTAAAGTAATGCCTGCATCGGATTTTCAAACATAGCTTTCAAATCGCGCAGGAAAGCGGCTCCCACCGCACCGTCAATAACCCGATGGTCACAGGAGAGAGTCAGCTTCATCTTATTATCAAACGAAATTGAACCATTTTCAAGCTCTACCGGTTCGCGGGTGACTGATCCAACCGCCATTATGGCCGAGGCCGGCGGATTGATGATAGCGGTAAACTGTTCAACCCCGTACGTGCCCAGGTTGCTGATGGAAAAACTGGCCCCGCTGTACTCTTCGGGTTGCAGCTTGCCGGAGCGCGCTTTGGCCACCAGCTCCTGAACTTCGGCGTCGATCTGACGGATTCCCTTGCCGCCGCAGTTACGGACTACCGGTGTAATCAGTCCGTCTTCGAGGGCAACTGCCAGACCGATGTCAATTGAGCCGGGAATGTATATCTCCTGCTCTTTCCAGGCGGCGTTGACAATGGGGTGCCGTTTGATCGCCTCTGCGGTGAGCTTCATCATAAAGGCATTGAGACTGAGTTTTGCGCCTCCCGCCTTGACGCTCTGCTGGTTGATCCGCTCGCGGGCTTTGGTAAGCGGATCGGTGCGCAGTGAAGTAGTGAGGTAATAGTGGGGCGCGCTAAACTTCGATTCCGACAGCCTCTGGGCGATGATCGCCCGCTTCCGTCCGATTTTGATGTGCTGCTCTTCGATTCCGGTGGAGGTGACCGGGGGCTGGGTACCGAGTCCGCTGCCGGGGGCCGGGGCCTTCTGAGCCCCGTATTGGGCTGCCTTGGCCGTAGCTTGCGGGCCCGCCTGAGCAACAGCACCGCCGCCGGCCTTAGCCGCCTCGATGTCTTTTTTGACCACCCGGCCGCCCGGACCGGAGCCCTGGCCCTGCAGGGCTGATAGTTCTATACCGGCATTTTTGGCCAAATTTCGGGCCAGGGGCGAGGCCTTGATACGCCCGCCTTCAACACCGGATTGTCCGGCTTCACTGGCCCCGCCTTGGGCGGCCCCGGCGACTCCTTTACCGGTCGCCTCAGAAGCCTCACTGCCCTCGGTTTTTCCACCGGCCGCCTCTGATGAACCTGCTCCCTGAGCCGCGGCCCCGCCGGCGTCGGCACTTGTGCCTGCGCCGCTCTCGTCAGTGCCACCGGCCTGGGATGCCCCTGCGCTGCTTTTACTTGCGCTCCGGCTTTGGCCTGCGCTTTGGCCTTCGTTTTGGCCTGCGCTTTGGCTCTCGATCTCCTTCAATAGACCGGAGATATCCTCGCCCTCTTCGCCGACCACCGCAATAGGCTGTTCCACCGCGGCGCTCTCGCCCTCGGGTACCAGTATTTTCAGCAGGATTCCCGCCTGCATAGCTTCGTAGTCCATAGTGGCCTTGTCGGTTTCTACCTCGCAGACCACATCGCCGTTCTCTATTTTATCGCCCTCCTGCTTGCTCCACGACACAATCGTACCTTCCTCCATCGTGGGTGAGAGGGCTAACATTAACATTTTCTCAGCCATAACGTTTCTCCTTACACATACAGCACCGATTTGGCCGCATTTACCACCTTGTCCACCGACGGCTGGGCCGCAAGTTCCAGGGTATGGTTGTAGGGCATCGGTACA
>Ga0209947_1001015_pt1 | contig 17077 bp, 14 predicted proteins | sample SalPonR2_B_D2_MG_FD_185706 | JGI IMG/M metagenome (GOLD analysis project Ga0209947, IMG submission 185706) | Salt pond soil microbial communities from South San Francisco under conditions of wetland restoration - Salt Pond MetaG R2_B_D2_MG... ... | reverse complement strand
TCTGCTCCAGAGTACCACGAGACACGAGAAACCTTGTGGGAAGCAGGGGGGACCACCCCCCAAGGCTAAATACTAACCGGTGACCGATAGCGCATAGTACCGTGAGGGAAAGGTGAAAAGAACCCCGGAAGGGGAGTGAAATAGAACCTGAAACCCTATGTTTACAAGCAGTGGGAGCGCTTTATACGCGCGACCATGTACTTTTTGTAGAACGGGCCAACGAGTTGCGATGTGTAGCGAGGTTAAGGCGTGAAGCGCCGAAGCCGAAGCGAAAGCGAGTCTTAATAGGGCGAACTAGTTGCATGTCGCAGACCCGAAACCGGGTGACCTATCCATGGCCAGGGTGAAGCGGAAGTAAAATTTTGTGGAGGCCCGAACCATTGTCTGTTGAAAAAGGCTTGGATGAGCTGTGGATAGCGGAGAAATTCCAATCGAACTCGGAGATAGCTGGTTCTCCCCGAAATAGCTTTAGGGCTAGCCTCGGGGGTAGAGATGCGGAGGTAGAGCACTGAATGGTCTAGGGGCTTTCAACGGCTACCAAAACCTATCAAACTCCGAATGCCGTCATCTTTTCCCCGGGAGTCAGACTATGGGTAATAAGATTCATAGTCGAGAGGGAAACAGCCCAGACCGTCAGCTAAGGTCCCCAAGTACTGGTTAAGTGGGAAAGGATGTGGGATTGCGTAGACAACTAGGATGTTGGCTTAGAAGCAGCCATTCATTCAAAGAGTGCGTAATAGCTCACTAGTCGAGTGATCCTGCGCCGAAAATTACCGGGGCTAAAACCAGTCACCGAAGCTACGGCTTGACGTGTAACCTGTTATTGTTTTAATCGATTTGCAAGAAAGGTAATTATATTTCAAAAGCTACCGAAAAACGAAGAAAGAGCTTTTGAATAAATTGTCTTCACGCTAAAAACAGTCAAAGACTGAAAAAATTGAGGCAATAATAGGTTGCACGTCAGGGGTAGGGGAGCATTCTGCAGGGAGCGAAGCCGTACCGCAAGGAGCGGTGGACCGTGCAGAAGAGAGAATGTTGGCATAAGTAACGAAAGGCAGGTGAGAATCCTGCCCACCGAAAGCCCAAGGTTTCCTGAGGAAGGTTCGTCCGCTCAGGGTAAGTCGGGGCCTAAGCCGAGGACGAAAGTCGTAGGCGATGGACAACAGGTTAAGATTCCTGTACCACCAAGCATTGATTGAGTGATGGGGTGACACAGAAGGATAGGTAATCGCACCGTTGGTTGTGTGCGTTCAAGCACTGAGGTAGAGCCGGAAGGAAAATCCGCCGGCTTAATACTGGGGTGTTATGAGGAGCGAAATTCAAGTAGCGAACTTATCGATTTCACGCTGGCGAGAAAAGCCTCTAACGAGATGCAAGGTGCCCGTACCGTAAACCGACACAGGTAGGCGAGGAGAGAATCCTAAGGTGAGCGAGATAACTATCGTCAAGGAACTCGGCAAAATGACTCCGTAACTTCGGGAGAAGGAGTGCCGCATTAGGGTGAATAGCCCGAAGCGGCCGCAGAGAATAGGTCCAAGCGACTGTTTACCAAAAACACAGGTTTCTGCTAAATCGAGAGATGATGTATAGGAGCTGACGCCTGCCCGGTGCTGGAAGGTTAAGGGGAAATGTTAGCGTTACACGTAATGCGAAGCATGGAACTTAAGCCCCAGTAAACGGCGGCCGTAACTATAACGGTCCTAAGGTAGCGAAATTCCTTGTCGGGTAAGTTCCGACCCGCACGAAAGGCGTAACGATTTGGACGCTGTCTCGACGATAGACTCGGTGAAATTGTAGTACCGGTAAAGATGCCGGTTACCCGCAGCAGGACGGAAAGACCCCGTGGAGCTTTACTGTAGCCTGGCACTGAACTTTGGTATTGTATGTACAGGATAGGTGGGAGACTAGGAAGCATGGACGCCAGTTTGTGCAGAGTCGCCCTTGGGATACCACCCTTGCAATGCTGGAGTTCTAACCATAAGCCATGAATCTGGCTTTGGGACACTGTCAGGTGGGCAGTTTGACTGGGGCGGTCGCCTCCTAAAGAGTAACGGAGGCGCCCAAAGGTTCCCTCAGCGCGGCCGGAAATCGCGCGAAGAGTGCAAAGGCATAAGGGAGCTTGATTGCGAGACATACAGGTCGAGCAAGTACGAAAGTAGGGCTTAGTGATCCGGTGGTTCCGAGTGGAAGGGCCATCGCTCAACGGATAAAAGCTACCCCGGGGATAACAGGCTTATCTCCCCCAAGAGTTCACATCGACGGGGAGGTTTGGCACCTCGATGTCGGCTCGTCTCATCCTGGGGCTGTAGTAGGTCCCAAGGGTTGGGCTGTTCGCCCATTAAAGAGGCACGCGAGCTGGGTTCAGAACGTCGTGAGACAGTTCGGTCCCTATCCGCTGCGGGCGCAGGAAATTTGAGAGGAGCTGTCCCTAGTACGAGAGGACCGGGATGGACATACCACTGGTGTATCAGTTGTTCCGCCAGGAGCATAGCTGAGTAGCTACGTATGGAAGGGATAAGCGCTGAAGGCATCTAAGCGCGAAGCCCACCTCAAGATTAGATTTCCCATCACGCATGTGAGTAAGACCCCAGATAGACCATCTGGTTGATAGGCCTGGTGTGTAAGCGCAGCAATGCGTTCAGCTGACAGGTACTAATAGGTCGAGGGCTTGACCTCAAGCTTCATTTGCTTCTTATATTCGCTTGCAGTTTTCAGGGTGTGATATCCTGAAAAATCCGGTGACAATGGCACGGAGGCTACACCTGTTCCCATCTCGAACACAGAAGTTAAGCTCCGTTGCGCTGATGGTACTTGGCGGGCAGCTGCCTGGGAGAGTAAGTCGTCGCCGGTTTTGTTTTTCATATAAAAAGGTTCGGAGTTTGATTCTCCGGGTCTTTTTTTTGTTTGTAAAATTGTTTGATATATTTGGAGTTGACAAGAGCGTCTTTCCGGCCTATATTTAGATATATAGACAAACATCTAAACAACAAGGAGGGTAAAAGCATGAATAAGACCTTCAAGGCTTTGTCGGATCCTACCAGAAGGAGGATTTTGGAACTTTTGGACGAGAGGGACATGACAGCCGGGCAAATTGCGGATCAGTTCGATATGAGCCAGCCATCTGTAAGCCACCATCTCAGTGTTCTGAAAAATGCAAACCTCATTATTTGGATAAAGGACGGGCAAAGCATAATATACTCGCTTAACACTACTGTTTTTCAAGAAGTGACAAAATGGTTTTACAATTTCAAGGAGAGGAGCTGAATCTTATGAAAATGAATCCGTTAATACTTGCTTTGCTGCTTTTGTCTTTTGCTGGAGTGCTGCTTGCATATCCCGGACTTCCTTCTCAGGTACCCACTCATTGGGCCGTGAGCGGAAACATAGACGATTATTCTCCAAAATGGGCCATACTGCTGCTTGCCGCTTTGCCTGTTGCGATATATCTTATGATGGTATTTTTGCCAAGAATCGATCCAAAGAAAAAATCGTACAATCTGCATAAGAGGGCCTATGAAATTGCCAAGGTTTTCATAACCTTGATCATGTCGGTTCTGGTTTGGATATCCATATTGGTTTCAAAAGGCGTTGATTTGGACGTGGGCCTCATAGTTTCGCTTATGGTGGGCGTGCTTTTCATAACGCTGGGAAATTACATGGGGCAGATAAGGCATAATTATTTTTTCGGCATAAGGACGCCATGGACACTAGCCAATGAGACAGTCTGGAAGAGGACCCACCGCATAGGAGGATACTGTTTTATGGGAATGGGCATCTTCATGATAATTGCAAATATTTTGAGGGACCATATGCCTTCATGGATAATGCTTCCAATCATAATTTTAGGAGCGGGTATACCGATCGTGTACTCCTACTTTGAATACCAAAGAATAGCCGGGGACAATTGAAACAGATAATGGATTAAAAAAAGACGCCATCGGCGTCTTTTTTTAATGCTTTGTCTAAGCAAGCAGCTCCAGAAATTTCTTGTTTTCTTCTATCATGCGCATCACATTTTCATGGGAGGTGCCTCCCGCCGAAATTTTGGAATCCGCGCAGTTTTCTATCTTTGCGGCATCGATCAAGTCTTCATGTATGTCTTCGTGGAAAGACTGCAATTCCTTGATGCCCATGTCTTCTATGTTGCAATTTCTTTCCGTGCAAGTAAGCACCATGCGTCCAACAACTTCATGGGCGCTTCTGAAAGGAAGCCCCTTCTTTACAAGATAATCGGCAATGTCTGTAGCGTTTAAGAATCCCATTTTTGTCGCCTGCATCATTTTGCCGGCGTTGAAAGTTAGAGTGGCAAGCATTTCATTGAATACGGGAATTACGGATTTTAGAGTATCAACAGTGTCGAAGAGTCCCTCCTTGTCTTCCTGCATGTCTTTGTTGTATGCGAGGGGAAGGCTTTTCATGACTGTCAGTATTCCCATAAGGTTTCCGTAGACCCTTCCGGTCTTTCCTCTTATGAGTTCGGCCACATCGGGATTCTTCTTCTGCGGCATTATGGAGCTGCCTGTTGAGTATGCATCGTCCATTTCGACAAAACCGAATTCGGAAGTGTTCCAAATGATGAGTTCTTCGCAGAATCTGCTGAAATGCATCATCAATATCGATGCCGCAGACTGGAATTCAATCAGGTAGTCCCGGTCGCTTACAGAGTCCATGGCGTTTAGCGAGACATTAGCAAAGCCTAGCTCGCGGGCTAGAAAATCTCGGTCTGTCCCGTAGGTTGTGCCTGAAAGTGCTCCTGATCCCAATGGAAGGACATCCATGCGGGCAAGGCAATCGGACAAACGCATATGGTCCCTCTTGAACATTTCGAAGTATGCCATTAGATGGAAAGAAAGCCTCACGGGCTGGGCGTGCTGAAGATGAGTGAAGCCTGGAAGAATGACGTCGATGTTTTTTTCAGACAAAAGTATTATTGTTTTCAACAATTCCTCGATCAATCCACAGATTTCTTCTATCCTTGCCTTCAAATAGAGGCGGATGTCCACAGCGACCTGGTCGTTTCTGCTTCTTGCAGTATGGATTTTCTTGCCGGCATAGCCTATTCGCTCAGTCAAAAGGCTTTCGATGTTCATGTGTATGTCCTCGAATTCCTCCATGAAAGAAATGCTGCCTTTTTCGATAGAGGATTCGATTTCATCAAGGGCCGTAAGGATTGCGCCAAGCTCCTCATCGGAAAGGACATCAATTTTTGCAAGCATTTTTGCATGGGCTCGGCTTCCGGCTATATCCTCTTTATAGAGTTTTTGGTCGAAACCGATAGATGCGCCGAATTCGTCCACGGTTTTCGCGGTGCCTTTTGAAAATCGTCCGCCCCATAGCTTCATATTATTTGTTTTCCTTTCCTTCTGCAGCCTTTTTCTCGTGTGCCAAAATTGCTTTTATTGTAAGTGGAAGAGCGAAAAGATTGATGAATCCGTCCGCATCCCTTTGGTTGTATACATCGTCTTCTCCGAAAGTCACAAAGTCCTCGCTGTAAAGCGTGTTGGGAGACTTGCTTGCCACAACCATGCAATTGCCTTTGTAGAGCTTTAGCTTAACCGTTCCGTCCATTTCCTTTTGGGTGACATCTATGAAACCGTCCAAGGCTTCCCTAAGAGGGCAAAACCACATTCCGTTGTAAACAAGTTCTGCATATTTTTCGGATAGACCTTGCTTGAAATGCATTGTAGCCTTGTCGAGGACAATCTTCTCAAGAGCCTTGTGGGCCTTGAAAAGGATGGTTCCTCCCGGAGTTTCGTAAACCCCCCTCGATTTCATACCAACAAGCCTGTTTTCAACTATGTCTATTACTCCAACCCCGTGTTTTCCGCCAAGTGCGTTGAGATTTTCAACCATTTCCGCAGGGCTTAGGGTTTCTCCATTGACCTTGAAGGGAGTGCCCTTTTCGAATTCTATTTCCACAAACTCCGCCTTGTCGGGAGCCTCCTCGGGTGCGGCGCACATCTGATACATGTCCATGTCGTGCATGTTCCATGTGTTTTCCAGGTTGCCGCCTTCATGGCTTAAGTGCCAAAGATTCTGGTCCATGCTGTAAATTTTTTCTTTGGTTACCTCAATCGGAATCTGGTGCTTTTCTGCATAGTCGATGCAGTCTTCCCTCGACTTAAGGTCCCACATGCGCCAGGGAGCAATGATTTCCAAATACGGATTAAGTGCCTTGACGGTGACTTCGAAACGAACCTGGTCGTTTCCTTTTCCTGTCGCTCCGTGTGCAATTGCAAAGGCCCCTTCTTCTTCAGCCAGTTCAACCAGTTTTTTTGCAATCAGCGGGCGAGCGAAAGAAGTGCCCAAGAGGTAGTCGTCCTCATAGATTGCGCCGGCTTTCAAGGTGGGGAATACAAAGTCGGATATGAATTCGTCTTTTACATCTATAACATAGACCTTGGAAGCGCCTGTCGCTATGGCCTTCTTCTTGACTTCCTCAAAATCGTCCTGTTGGCCGACATCCACACATGCGGCAATAACATCGTATCCGAATTCCTTTTTGAGCCATGTTAGTATTACGGATGTATCCAAGCCGCCCGAATAGGCGAGTATTACTTTTTTATTCATTTTGATGACCTCCAATGTCTTTTTTTAGCTTCATTCATTATAACAGTAATACAAGCATGAATCAACATAAATATGCAACAATATTAATAATAATACATAATTATGCAACGGAGAGCTGCTTTCGCCTTCCAGCAAAACAGGTATCCGCAGATTGCTAAAAGAATTAAACACAGAAAGTTCAGACAAATGAAATGTTTCCTACAAAATCAAAAAAAGGTCACAAAAACAATTAAAATAACAAACGGAATATATTTGAAAGCTTTGCTATTGCAGTCATTCAAAATCGTCAATTATTTCTGAAAATTGAATTATAAATATCATAAATTTGAGATTTTATGCAGGAATCAATTAAATATCCTGCATAAAGGGGCAAATATGCCATGATATGGGTTTTTGGATACGTTGACACCGCGTGTATTTTAGTATAGAATTTCTATGGATGATACAAAAAAACAATGAATAATCGGAGGATGGCATGAGCGTTTTATTTGAAGATAAAACCGAGAACAAGTCTCTGACTACAGTAATATTTGAAAGAATAAGGGACGACATACTGTATGGCAAGTACGAAAAGGGAGAAAAAATTGTAGAGGCAAAACTGGCGGAAGAGTTCAACGTCAGCCGTACGCCTGTGCGGGAGGCTCTAAAACAGCTTGAACTTGACGACCTGGTCGAGAACATTCCAAACAGGGGCGTTGTGGTCAAAGGAATATCCAAACAGGACATAGTCGACATTTTCACCATACGCCTGGCCATAGAGGGCATTGCCGTGGAATGGGCCATAGAAAGAATGGATCAGGAGGACATGCAGAAAATCAAGGAAATATACGAGCTGATGGAATTTTACACATTCAAGAAGGATGTAAAAAAATTCGCCGAACTCAATACAAAATTCCACGAAGCGATTTACAAGGCGACAAAAAGCAGGTATCTGGAAAATGTGCTAAAGAACTATCAGGTATTCATGAAGGTTGTAAGGTACAAATCACTTGAAAAGCCGGGAAGGCTTGAAGGTGCGCTAAATGAGCACAAGCTCATAGTGGACGCCCTTATGGAAAAAGACATTGAACAGGCAAGGGTGGTTGTGATTGACCATGTTAAGCATTCGAAGGAAACTGCAGAGCAAGAGTAACCGATACAATAAGAAATTTCCGCCGGCATATGCCGGCGGCTTTATTTTTATGTGGAATATTTGGTATACTGTATTTGAGAATGAGGAAAGTAATCTGCTGTTTTATTAAGAAGGATGTGTCTATATGACAGAAAAAAGAAGGGAAGATATCTTGAAAATCCTCCGAGATTCCAGGTCTCCTGTAAAGGGGTCTTCCCTTGCGGAAAAATTTAAGGTGAGCAGACAGGTGATAGTTCAGGACATTGCCATACTTAGGGCGCGAAATATATATATAATGGCAAATTCAAACGGGTACTACATACACAAGCCTTCGGGCGCCAATAGAAACATAAAAACGATTTTTGTTAAACATGGCGGTTTCGATGAAATCGAAAGAGAACTGCAGACAATAGTGGACATGGGAGCTAAAATATTGGATGTAATAGTGATGCATCCAATATACGGAGAAATAAGATGTCCCTTGGAAATAAACAGCAGATACGAACTGGACCGGTTTCTGGAAGAAAGCAGGAGGAGCAGTGCGGCGCCGCTGTCGACGCTGACAAACGGGGAACACATTCACACCCTTGAGGTGCCAAATGACATGATTTTCGAAAAGATAGAAGAAGCCCTTGATGAAATGGGAATGCTTGCAAAAGCGGATTGATAAAACAGCTTGAAATCCGCTTTTTCTTTATGTATAATAGTGACAATGCAGCTGACAATACAGTTGACAAAACAGGAGGATTAAATGAAGATAAAAGGATTCAGGGCATACATAACAAAGACTTTGAATGGAATGGCGCTAGGATTGTTCGCATCGCTGATAATTGGACTTATACTGAAGCAGATAGGCGAAATGAGCGGAATTGAGGCACTAATTTCCTTCGGAAAGGTTGCACAATTCATGATGGGCCCGGCAATCGGAGCAGCCGTGGCATACAGCGTCGAGGCGCCTCCTTTGGGAATATTTGCATCCATTATTGCCGGAGCAATAGGGGCCGGAACTATATCGCAGGGCGACGGTGGAGCATTCATAGTGCACATAGGGGAACCCGTCGGATCTTTTGTTTCAGCCCTTGCGGCGGCTGAGTTTTCCAAATTCATAAGCGGACGAACAAAGGTAGATATAGTCCTTGTGCCGGCGGCAACAATAATTGCAGGAGGAATAATAGGCTTTTTCGTGAGCCCGGCTATTGCAGAATTCATGAAGGGAATTGGCTTTGTCATCAATCGCGCAACGGAGCTCAAGCCCATACCAATGGGCATTGCCGTGTCTACTTTGATGGGAATGATTTTGACCCTTCCCATCAGTAGCGCAGCTCTTGCAATAGCATTGGGCTTGGGAGGACTGGCGGCCGGAGCTGCAACCGTAGGATGCTCATCGCAGATGGTCGGATTTGCGGTTGCCAGCTACAGGGAGAATGGAATGGGCGGATTTTTGGCCCAAGGGCTTGGAACATCAATGCTGCAGGTACCAAACATAATAAAGAATCCATACATTTGGATACCCCCTACGCTCACAAGCGCAATACTGGGGCCCATAGCGACATATTTTTTAAAAATGCAGAACAACTCCATAGGCGCGGGAATGGGAACGAGCGGCCTTGTGGGGCAATTCGGAACCATAGCCGTTATGAAGGATCAAATGCCAATGGGGCAGCTGGTGGCCTTGGTGTCGCTTATGCATTTTGTGCTGCCTGCAGTATTGACATTGTTCTTTTCAGAGCTCATGAGAAAGCAGGGCTGGATAAAATTCGGAGACATGAAACTGAAGCAAAATTAAAAACAGCAAGCCCGCCCAGAAAAAATGGCGGGCTTTTTTAATACAAAAAAAGAAAATGGTCAATTATGGAAGGGTTTCGGACCCCAATACATGGTATAATTAAAAATAGTGTGAAGAGACCGGGTAAATGGGTATAAATAATTTGCACGGCAATTCCGGTGACGTCTGAATGCGTGTTCAAAATATTAAAAATACAATGGGAGTGATTATGTGAATATATTCAGGAACCAGAGAAAAGGAAAAAAAATGAGCGACTCAAGGAAGGCCGTTTGGGCTGTGGTCATTGTGCTCCTAAGCGTTTTAATAGGCTCATTCAATACAATCATAAATTTTATTACCGACTACAGATGGTTTAAATCATTGGGCTACGAAGAGGTGTTCCTTACAAAGCTTTTGACTCAGCTTAAGGTGGGGATACCCGTATTTGTCATAGGAACAGTGCTTGTATACTTCTATCTGATGACCATAAAAAAGGATTACTACAAAAAAGTCAGCACGGTCTATTCGGGAGTGAGCGAGAAAAAAGTCAACCAGATAGCCCTCGGCGGGGCTCTTTTGGTAAGTTTTATTTCCAGCGCATCTGTTGCCGGAAACCTTTGGTTTGACATACTCAGATTCTTCAATTCGACAAGTTTCAATTTGCAGGAACCGATTTTCGGAAGGGACATATCTTTTTATATATTCAAATATCCCCTGATCAACCAGGTTTACATGATGATGACTACGCTCCTTGTCATGCTTGCAATCCTCACGGTGGTTTTTTATTTCATAATGATGTCGATCAGGAGACCAACCCTGTTTGAAACAAGCGATGCGGAAAGTCCGTTCAACCCAAGAACAATAGACGCCGGAAATGTCAAAAGGGTTTTTTCGATAGCTGCAAGGCAATTGCTGGTCATAGGCGTAATATTCTTCGTTGTCCAGGGTCTTGGCTATTTCCTGAAGACTTATGAATTGCTCTACTCTTCAAGAGGGGTGGTATACGGAGCGAGCTACACGGACATAAATGTAACACTTTTAATGTACAGAATATTAATGGTTGTCTCATTCCTTGCGGCCGTAATGCTAGTTGCAGGATTCAAAAAGAAGAGCCTAAGGCTTGCGCTTGCGGGCCCGGTTCTAATACTTGTAATTTCAATAGCGGGAAATTTAACTTCTGCCGGAGTCCAAAGCTATGTTGTTTCGCCTGATGAGATTTCAAAGGAAACGGAATTCATCGAATACAACATAAGGCATACGCAAGCCGCGTACAATCTTGACAACATAGAAGAAAAAACCTTCGAGGCTGAAACGAATCTCACAATAGACGACATTGAAGCGAACGACGAAACCATAAGCAACATAAGGATAAACGATTCAAGGCCTGCGGAGCTTGTCTACAATCAGAAGCAGGGAATCAGAAGGTACTACGAGTTCAACGATGTGGATGTGGACAGGTACAATATAAATGGCAAATACACCCAATTGTTCGTATCCGGCCGTGAAATGAACCAGAACAAATTCGACAATCTCACATTCATAAACAAGCATCTCAAATATACACACGGTTACGGGGTTGTAGTATCGCCTGTCAACGAAGTCACATCGGAAGGCCTCCCCGAGCTGATGGTCAAGAATATACCTCCCGAAACAGACATTGACATACTCAAGGTGGACAGGCCGGAAATCTATTTTGGCGAGTTGACCGAAGATTATATAATCGTCAACACCCTTGAAAAGGAATTCGACTATCCGAAAGGCAATGAAAATGCCGAAACGCTTTACGAGGGAGATGCTGGAGTAGAGCTTGGAGGACTCAACAAGCTACTTTTCGCATACAAGCAAAAGAGCCTAAAGATGCTTCTTTCGGGCAACATAACTTCCGAAAGCAGGATTGTGATTTACCGCAACATAGCTGAGAGAATCCGCAAGATCGCTCCATACATCGAGTACGATACAGATCCTTACATGGTCATTTCCGAAGGAAGTCTCTACTGGATAGTGGACGGATATACCGTAAGCACAAATTATCCATACTCCGAACCTTACTCTAGCAACAAGGTCAACTACATCAGAAATTCAGTAAAGGTTGTAGTCGACGCCTACAACGGATCTGTAAAGTTCTATGTTGCCGACAAGGAAGACCCTATTGTCCAAACTCTAGGAAAAATATTCCCGACCCTTTTCACCGACATGGACCAAATGCCGGAGGGGCTCAAGGCCCATATAAGGTATCCGCAGGTTCTTTTCAATATACAGGCGGATGTTTTCAGGATGTACCACATGAACGACCCGCGTGTCTTTTACAACAAAGAGGACGAATGGGACATAGCCAGCGAAAAGTATGAAACTACAGAGCAGCAGATTAAAGGCACATATCTTGTGATGAAGCTTCCCGGAGAAGAAAAGGAGGAGTTTGTTCTTTCCCTTCCCTATAATCCGAAGACAAAGCAGAACATGACTGCTCTTTTTGTTGCCAGGAACGACGGCGAGGATTACGGCAAGCTGATAATATACAAGCTGCCCAAGAACAAAAATATTTACGGGCCGATTCAAATAGAGAACAGAATCGACCAGGATGACGAGATCTCGCAACAGTTCACACTTTGGGGCCAGGTTGGCTCAAATGTAATACGTGGAAATCTTTTGACAATACCCGTAAACCAATCGCTTCTGTATGTCGAACCCATATACCTTCAGGCAAACACGGAAAACAGCATTCCAGAAGTAAAACGTGTGATAGTGGCATATGGAGATCAGATTGTAATGGAACAGACGCTTGAAGAATCCCTCAAAAAGATTTTTGGATCCTCCAATGGAGGAGCCGGCGAGGATGGAGTGGAAGAGGGAGATACGACTTCCGACCTCATAATAAGAGCTACAGAATTCTTTGAAAAGGCGCAGGAGGCCCAGAGAAACGGAAACTGGAGCCTATATGGAGTGTATTTGAAACAACTTGAAAATGTCTTGGACAGATTGGTTGAAATAAACGGAATAGTTCCGGACGAGGAAGCGGCTCTTGAGAATGAAGCGGCAGTGGAACAGTAGGCTTGAAAGAAACATAAAGGCAATAAGCCAAGGCGCCGCGTGCGGCGCCTTGGCTTATGCCCCTTTTTCTTGATTATTCCCTCGATAAGGAATAAAATAAGATGCATAACAGATTCTTTGCGGGCAGGTGAATGCATGAATACAGATCAAAAAAAAAGGCCCATAGGAGTTTTTGACTCCGGGATGGGAGGAATAAGTGTTTTGGCGGAACTTATGGAATGGATGCCGAACGAAAGCTTCGTTTATTTCGGAGATACCAGGAATGCTCCATATGGTGTCCGCTCAAAAAAAGAAGTAAGGGATTTGGCTTTTAAGGCATGCGAATATCTTGCCGAAAAAAAAGCCAAAGCAATTGTAGTCGCCTGCAACACTGCAACCAGTGCGGCGATATCCGAACTAAGAAAAAAATTTCCCATTCCTATAGTTGGAATGGAGCCGGCCCTTAAAGCGGCTGTGGATTCCGGACCGGAAGGCGCACTTATTGTGATGGCGACACCGATGACATTGAAAGAAAAAAAATTCCATGATTTGGTGGAGTGTTTTTCAAAAGAGTGTGAAATAGAAGAGCTTCCTGCTCCCGGGCTTGTCGATTTGGTTGAAAGAGGGGTCCTAGGCGGTGATCAAGCCGAGGAAGAATTGCTCGCTTGCCTTGGAGATTTAACCGAAAAAGGCGTTTCCACAATAGTCTTGGGGTGCACCCATTTTGTCTTTCTTGACGAGACGATTAAAAAAATATACGGAGACGTAAAACTGGTGGATGGAAACAAAGGCACTGCAAGACATCTGATGAATCTCCTGACGGGAAGAGACTTGCTAAACAGAGAAACGCTTGACGAGACAAGAGTCGATTTGTGTTCGTCCTCCGATGATCCGGAAACAATCGAGATGTTTAAAAGGCTCCTTAAGAATCGAATTGAAAAGATAATGAACAAGCGCAAAAAAATCGAGACAGAAAAAGAACTCGAAAAAAGGATAATCGAAGAAATACGTCTCGCTATAAGAGAAAATATAAAATTGTCCGAAGTGGAAAAGAAACTCATTTCATACAGATACGGGATTCAAAGAGACAAAGTGACAGAAAGTGAAAAAATCGCACAAGAGCTGAATATGCCAAAAGCCAAAGTTGAAATATTGATGGAGAATGCGGAGAGAAAACTTTTCAATATAATAAAGGACCGCATCTGAAAAGCGGGCCTTGCGGAAAAAGGAGAAAAAAATGAAATCCGATATGCTGCCAAGGTATATGATCATAGCGCTTGACATAGCCAAGCGAATATACGAAGGGGAATTGAAAGAAGGACAAAAAATCAGCGGGCGGACAACTCTTTCCGCAGAATACAATGTTTCTCCGGAAACAATACGCAAAGCGGTCAAGCTTTTGAGAGATATGAAAATAGTAGAAATAATGCCTAAAAGCGGAATCTATATCAAGTCTAGGGAGCACGCATCCTCTTTCATGGGGACATACAAGGAAAAGGGGAGCATATCCGAGGTCAAGACTGAGCTAAAGAAACTTTTAAAGCAAAAGAACGAGATTGAAAATAAAATACAAAAGGACATCGAGTACCTCGTAGAAAACACTACCCGAATTAAAAAGATAAACGAATTGAAGTTCAACAAAATAATAGTGGAACCGGGTAGCGCAATAATAGGCAAGTCTCTCAGAGAACTGGCCTTTTGGCAGATTACAGGGGCTACAGTTGCCGGAGTAAGCAGGGCGGGAGAAATTCATATTTCATTGGGGCCGGATTTTGTTATAGAAGAGGGGGACCTCCTTCTCTACATCGGGGGAGAGGAAACCGTTGAAAAAGTAGAAGGAATCGTGAAAAAAGATTAGCTTGAGTCATAGCGCTTGCATATAAGTGAAACATATGGTAAAATTCATAAAAAGTTAATAGATGGCTGTGAAGGAAATAGTAGTGATGCTTAAAAGCAAAGAGAGCCGGTGGTTGGTGTGAACCGGCGCAAGAGCATCAGGAATCCGTTCCGGAGTCCGTCGGCTGAAAACAAGGTAGGCCGGTGCGTTTGGCAGGCGTTATTCTGCTTCAAGAGGACAGGCCATATGCCTGTCAATCAGGGTGGCAACGCGGGAAACTTCTCGTCCCTTCAGGGGGATTCGGGAGGTTTTTTTTAATTTCAAAAGGAGGCAGTGACATGTTGGACATCAAAAGAATCAGAAGCGATTTCGACGAGGTTAAAAGGCTTTTGGAGATTAGAGGGAAAGGCGATTACGGACTGGGCAAGGTCGTAGAATTGGACGAAAGAAGAAGAGAAATAATTGGAGAGGTCGAAACTCTCAAAAACAAGCAAAACACGGCTTCCCGGGAAATACCCAAGCTGAAGAAGGCGGGTGGAGACACATCCGGGATTTTCAAGGAGCTAAAAATACTATCCGGCAAAATAAAGGAAATGGATGTTGAACTCAAAGAAATCGAAGGCAAAATGGAGGAAATGCTCCTGACTATTCCAAATACTCCCAGACCCGAAACTCCGGAAGGTTCGGACGACAGCGCAAACATAGAAATCAGAAAATGGGGAAAACCCAGAGTTTTTGATTTCGAGGAGAAAGCGCATTGGGATGTAGGGACCGATTTGGGCATATTGGATTTTGAAAGAGCTTCGAAGATTTCAGGGGCCAGATTCAGCGTATACAAAGGTTCGGGAGCGAGGCTTGAGAGGGCTATAATCAATTTCATGCTCGACCTTCACATAGGCGAACACGATTTCGTTGAGATACTGCCTCCATTTATGGTCAACAGGGACGCAATGAAAGGCACCGGACAGCTTCCAAAGTTTGAAGACGACATGTTCCACGTGCCGGCAAAGGACTTCTTTCTTGTGCCCACGGCTGAAGTACCAGTGACAAACCTTTACATGCAGGAGATACTTCCCGGCGAAAGCCTTCCCATTTACCATACTGCATACACCCCCTGTTTCAGAAAGGAAGCGGGATCGGCAGGCAGGGACACAAGAGGACTCATAAGGCAGCACCAGTTCAACAAGGTTGAAATGGTCAAGTTCGTAAAACCAGAAGGTTCCTACGATGAATTGGAAACACTCACGGCGGCAGCGGAAGAAGTGTTAAAGCGCCTCAAAATACCCTACAGGGTTGTCCGCCTTTGCGGAGGGGACCTGGGATTCTCGTCGGCATGCACATACGACATTGAAGTTTGGATGCCAAGCTACGGAAGATATGTTGAAATATCGTCGTGTTCCAATTTTGAGGACTACCAGGCAAGAAGGGCAAACATAAGATTCAGGGACGAAAATGGGAAAGTTTCCCACATACACACCTTAAACGGATCGGGACTGGCAGTAGGAAGGACTTTTGCGGCAATTTTGGAAAACTATCAGAAGGCAGACGGAAGCGTTGATATTCCTGAGGTTCTAAGGCCTTACATGGGAGGCAAGAGCCTCATAGAAACGGAGGAGAACAGTGGAAAAATTTAAGATATTGGTGGCTGAAAGAATATCGGAAGAAGGATTGGCCGTTTTTGAAGCCGCCCCCGAAATGGAATTCGATGTCGAGCTTAAACTTGACAGGAAAGAGCTTCTAGAGAGAATACCTCTCTACGACGCGCTTGTTGTAAGGAGCAAAACCAAGGTCGACCGGGAGCTCATAGAAAAGGCCGGCAGGCTCAAGATAATAGGCCGGGCCGGAAACGGAATAGACAACATTGACATAGAAGAGGCAACCAAGAAAGGCGTGCTTGTCGCAAACACGCCCGAAAGCAACACAATGTCGGCCGCGGAGCTTGCCATAGGGCTTATGCTGGCACAGTCGAGAAACATTCCCCAGGCCACGGCCCATCTCAAGAGCGGCAAATGGGACAGGAACCTTTTCAAGGGAACCGAATTGTTCGGCAAGACTTTAGGAATAATAGGGCTCGGCAGGATTGGTTCTCTTGTCGCAAAGAGGATGAGGGCTTTCGGAATGAAGATTGTCGCATACGACCCCTATATAAGCGACGAACGTTTCGAAAAATACAATTCCGAAAAGATGGAAAATGTCGAGGAACTGGTAAAGGCTTCCGATTTCATAACCGTACACACCCCCAAGACCAAAGAAACCATAGGCATGATCGGGGAGAGGGAAATAGCCTTGATGAAAAAGGGCGTTAGGCTGGTAAATGACGCAAGAGGCGGAATAATTGAAGAAAAGGCACTTTACAAGGCATTGAAGAATGGACACGTGGCAAGCGCCGGAATAGACGTTTTTGAAAAAGAACCCGGCATTGGCAATCCCCTCTTTAAGCTCGACAACGTCGTAGTTACTCCCCACCTGGGAGCAAGTACGCATGAAGCCCAGCAGAACGTGGGAGAGACAATAGCCAGCCAGGTTATTGGAGGGCTCAGGGGCGAAGTTGTTCCAAACGCGGTCAACTTGCCGGCTTTAAACCGTGAAAACATAGAAATGGTCAAGCCTTACCTTAAGCTTGCCGAGCAAATGGGGAAACTTTACTATCAACTCAACAGGGACACGGCAGAATCCGTTTCCGTAAGCTATTATGGAGACATAGCCGGGCAGGACGTAGACCTTGTGACACTGGCCTTCCTCAAGGGTCTGCTTGAGCCGGTAGTCA